>Ga0065711_1034843_pt1 | contig 23165 bp, 11 predicted proteins | sample Hoacrofraction12_FD_59098 | JGI IMG/M metagenome (GOLD analysis project Ga0065711, IMG submission 59098) | Hoatzin crop microbial communities from Cojedes, Venezuela - Epithelial fraction 12 v2 (version 2) | ecosystem: Host-associated > Birds > Digestive system > Esophagus > Crop | place...
GGTCGGGGGCGAAATCAGAGAGTTGTGGATTACTGAGTGATGAACCACAACAAATTCACCTAAGAAGGAGGTGGGGGGAAACAATTATCTGCTATGGTGGGGGAAAGAAGAGGAGCGGGGACAACTGTAAGAACAGATTTTAAAGAAAATTTTCTTTTTTTTTTTTTTAATGCAGAATTCAAGCTGATATTAGGGTATCAAATCCAGTAAAGATCTTTCAAATGAGTTACAGAAAGAACACCTAAAAGAAAAGATGATGAGACATTTCACATCATGCCTCAAAAACCAGTAAGTTCTAAACTGTAAGAGTGATAATGATCAAAAGCCTGAAGAATAATTGATTAGAATGAAGAGTAAGGAGACCACAAAGGTGATGTTAATGCAGATCTATGAAAGATGAGTAAATAAGGTGAAAACATGATGCCCCCCCACTAAGTAGCTGTATTCTGACATAATGTAATTTGTTACTTTCTGAGAGAGGATTTCTTTTACAGTGGAGGCAATAGTATTTCTATGATCTTGCTAATGAAACGTTCATCAACATCTGCTGTCAAGATTTGCTTTTTAAGCCCTCTCTTTAGTTTTGTAATTAAGCTAATAATACTATCACCCCCCCTCATTATTTTATACCAGAAATTAAAACCTATGTCTTAAAATAGGTATGAAGAAAAAGTTGGTCCCATTTGAAGCAGCTTTTGTATTTTCAAGTAAAAATTTAATTTCATATTTTTGCAGAGCTAAAGTGCTAATGCTAGTTTTGATTCCTCTAAGTTCCTACTTTAGGCCAACTTTCACTGTGAACATTGGTGAACATTTGCTAATTGAAAGGTTGGTGAGTGAGTTGCAGGGTCTCTGGAGATGATTAAAATAATTAAAATAGAAATCAGCACACGTTCATGTAGCTATCTGCAGAATCATCAGAACCAAGTGTTTTTCCTGCCCTTCTATCCTTCATTGGACCCACTTACTGTATTTTAGTCCAGAAACAACTGTATGGCTGAATCTGTCCCATAATCAGTTTTGCCTGGCCTTTCTGACTGCCCAGAACAAGACTTGGCACAGTACACAGTTTGGGCATCCAGCTGTATTACACAAGCTTTTCTTGTATCTGGTATATCCCAGCCCCCATGATGCTGGGTCACAAAGCTCACTGCAGAATCAGTCAGTTGATTTTGTCTCTGAGCAGGCAGCTGGTGAAAAGCATGAGTCTCAAACATGCAGAACTTGGCCAATCATGATTTGGATTATACATTCTTCTAGTCAACAACTGTCTTAATATGTGGAAAGCTTTTGATTTAATCAGACCTCAGCTTATTTGAAGCTAAATAGTAAATGCAAAGTTATAGTTATACTTACTGTTATTTTCCGAGGACAGTCATTACAACAGAGGCCACTGAGAACTGCAAAAACAAAAAGTGAGCTTGTAGTGTTTATGTTAACAAGCCATCTTATAAGGTCTGCCTCTGAAATCTGTCAAAGTACAGTAACAGCATCAGGTATCCATTAAAACACATAAAGACAATAAATGTCCTCTATATCAGTTATATTAATATATGAAAAAAATTCCTAGTCTGTTTGAAGCATACTACTTTGCCAGAATTAATCAGCTGGTCACTGTTTTATCATACCTCATTGGTTAACCAGCTTCAAAAGGAGAGAATTGCCAGTTAAACAAATTCCACATTATAATATTTTTAAAATGATGGACTGTACATTTTATTCATTATTCTTAATTTCTAACCATTTAAAAATATTGGCAGAGATTCAGCTTTACTATTTAAACTGGTAAAAAGGTAAGTAAAGGCTTTTCCTTCTATACAAGGAATAGTTTTAAAACATGATTTAAAGCAATTCACAAAAGCTGTAACAAACAAAAATCTCACTACTTATTTATTCTATGATTTCAAAAGTATTGTAAGCAGATGCATGTAATCCTACCTAATATCTAAAGCCTGTGACAGTTGTTCAATTACTTGTTTAAAACTTATTAGTTTGAAAAATCAGTTAAATTACAGAAATATCTGTTAAACACTTCTTTATTATCAACTAAATAGCGGACAATGAAAGCCATCTGGTCTATAACCTAGAACATCCTGTCACATTGAGTACTAGAACATCAGTATTAACACGTCTTTAAAACAAATAACACACAGACACACAAAAATCTAAGGTATCATTCTGACGCAACATTTGGACTTCGAATGACAACGGAGTGGTTGAGCAGCAGCCCCATAATGGCTATGAGCAGGGAAGAGGATACAGACCAGGCAGTATCGAAGCCAAGTAAAACCAGAACTTTTCCATGAGTTAAGGTATCCCGAAACAAGTGTGGCAGACAGTGAAAACTAGGATTTGGACCAGATTTAAGGGCAGGTCATCCTAACCACCAAGATTTTTTTTTTTTTTTTTGAAACCATTTTCTGTCTACTTTAAGGCTTCATGGAGCTTCTGGTACAAAATGTTTGGGGACAGGGAAATACTAAAAGGTGCACATAAGAAGTTCATAGCATAATAGTCTGATTAGAAATCATTCCCTACTGGTGTAAGAAATGGCAGTGTTATAGTGAAGGAATATTTCTAATATTGTGTGCAAACATTAACAACTGTCATGATTCCCAAGTCACCTGCAATTTAAAAATGTTTAAATTGCCAAATACAGAAAAATCTATTATTTTTATACAGTCCAAAACAAGTATCTGGACATGTAAGAGGAAGGTGTGGCAAAGCAGAATGTGAAGACTCTGTGTATCTACAAATAGACTTTTTAAGCTACAAGCTTATTTTATATGTTCTACATAGATGTGTATGCAAGTGGAACCAACTGTTCCCATTTTGATGCAAAATGCCACACTGCAATTTGCTGTTCAATTTCACTACTGGAACAAATAATCTGACCAAGTACATTTGACATCAGTTATAATGAGCAAAAGTGTTCTCATTGTCCATATGTCAAGTCAGTGAACACAATGCATTTATTGATACGCTAACTCACACAAAACATGTTTTGTTAGAAATACTCTCCCCTGTATCACAGTAAAAATATTTTTAGACCACTCATTAATTCCCATTTCCTGGGGCTTCTATGCAAAAATACTCAAGCCCTAAAAGGGTGCTAAAAAAAGGCTTGCTCCAATTTTTAAGATAGATTTACACAGAGTGAATCAAAAAGCATGTTGCCAATTACTCCTTTCCCCATTAAAATATCACACAATTATAATTCTGATATGGCTTTGGGAAGTGCAAGATTTTTCTAGAGGATTTTTTGCATGCTTGTGTGAATTACACTACCCATATACAGTATTATTTAAAAGAAGGCTTCCATCAACATGACAAATCATTATAGTGTATTACGGTGAGAACAAAGCTCAGGCAAAGGAGAAAGTAATAAATGCATCAGCCCCCAGTAGTAGCTGCAGTTCTGTTTATCTTACGGTGTGCAGAACGTGTGCTTTAGAAGGATTAGATGCATTTAAATAACATGAAGGCAAATACAATTTTTGAAGGTGAACCTCTAGCTGTTCCTGTTTAGCTTTGTCCTCATAAGCTCACATACAGCCTCATTTTTCACTTGTTCTCCAAAAATCAAGGAAGACAGACAAGCAATGAGCTCAAAGCTCAACACCTCTGCAGTCTGGAAGAACATGGTAGGGCCTGCAATTTGAAAACCTAATTACTTTCAATTACAAATATCATCATTTAACTCTAGCCTTTTAAACCAAGCATCTAATTAATTCACACACCCTTGCCACGTTCATTGTCATTCTGTGCTTTTATGGTAAGAGGTATTTTGTGCCATGTAGTGCTTTCAGGACAAAAACACCAAACTGACAGACACATGGAAACAAACTGGCTCTCAGAACAGATCATGCAGCATAAGCAAAACATACACCATGCTCATCATCACTGAAATGAAACCAGTCCATTTTGTGCTAGATTCTGCGTCATTTCCAGTTGATATTGGAAAGAACTCCATCACTCCTTGTCGACAGGACAAGGGGTAACGGCTTCAATCTGAAAAAGGCTGGATTTAGACTAGATATAAGGATGAAATTCTTTACTCTGAGGTTGGTGAGGCACTGGAACAGGTTGCCCCCTCCCTGGAAGCATTCAAGGCCAAGTTGGACGGGGCTTTGAGCAACCTGGTGTAGTGGAAGGTGTCCCTGCCCATGGCAGGGGGGTTGGAGCGAGGTGATCTATAAGGTGCCTTCCAACCCAAACCATTCTGTGGTTCTATAAAGTAGGCTTGATATTACAGAAGTACAGCAAAAAAGACAGAACTCTCTGCTGGAAAAAGACTGCAACCACTTCGGGCACAGATGAAAATAAGTGTAATTGGTTATTGTTTCTTGCCTAGGTTTCTGAAAATATGCAGAATAAAAAGGCAGTCACTGTGGACAAATATAGCATGTTCCTTCAAGTCAATATTGCTGTAATTTCTTCTGGTTCCTTTCTGTGTCACTATGGCATACTTACTTATATGTGCAAACAGAATTTTATTTTTCCTCAAATTAGTGATGTATGAGCTAATCTTCCTCCAAATTTAAAGCAGCATCTCACATTAAAACAAAATAAATCTAAGTTGAATGATAGATATGTGTAGATCTAATGCCATTTTTATATAGACAACATTATGTTATGTGAGGAGATAAGTGAAGGTTTGTATAAAACATTCACAGAAGGGGCCTCATACATTCAGCTAGTCCAACCCTTTCCCTCAAAAACAATTAAATATACTACATAATTTCTTAACCTAGTTGTCAGGATCTCTAATATTGGTAACTCTGGTAACTAAATTCTCCAGGAACTTATGCTTGTATTTCACAAGCCATCATTGTGGAAATTATTCTTACTATTTACTCTTCATAGTTTGTTACTTTATGTTGCATCCTGCATGGACACACAGAACACTTCTCCCATTGTTATGCATCATTATGAATTTAAGACACGGATGTTCCTTACATTTTTCTTTTAGGCTGAATAACTTGGTTCCATGTGCTCTTTCCCTGCAGATCATATTTTTAGACACTTGGTAATTCTCTTTTTTCCTTCAGAAGCCAGCAGAGAAATGAGGTTTTAAAGACCTAGTATCTGTCTTTAGAATTTTGCTAGGATGCAGAAAGAAAGCTCCAGGATGAAAGGAAAGATTTAGCCTGCCTCCGAGTGAAATAAGACATGCATTCTTGTAAAATAAATAAATAAAAAACAATTACACACTCAAGAGATGATGAACACTTAAAGGTGATTGTGGTCACCACCAATATTAAAAACAGCTAAAGCATTGAAAATAGTGGGCAGAATTACTTTGAATTTTAATAAGTACACTAAAATAAAAACAAGAAGAAACCCTTTGAAATGAAACATAAGCAATTTATCCAAGTTCAGATTCTGCAACAAGAGATTTCTGCAATCCCTAATATTTTCCATGCTGTGTTTTTTCTTTTCTAGGATTATCATACACAGCATTACCATAATGTTGTTATATACAGAGGCTCAAATATTCACATTCCTCTCAAGGTCCCATTTTGACTTCACTATACAGTGATAACTTACCGATAACTTTAACAAAATAGGCATCTGCTTCAAAGTTATTTTTTAATGTATGGATAGCAAAGTCCTTGTTGGAGTAGCCTTCGCTTAGCACAATGATATCCAAGATTCCCTAGGGAAAAAAAGTTTACATTAGAATGCTGATTTACTCTAGATATAACATCTAAATTTAACAAACAAATTCCTTCAGAGATACAAGGGAAAAAATAAGAGCATGTGCAGCAAAGGTTACACCTTCACTACTAATTTTAGTATCTTTCAAATCTTATTAATCTACGGCAATTTAGGACAGAGTGCTCCATCCACAGCTAGCCAGGCCAACGTGTGTGGTCCATGGCTTGCTTCCTGCCACTGAAGAGGGCAGCTCAAATGGAGCATCTGGAGGGGCAGCAGACTCTTAGGCAGTGATGGGCTGCTGCTGTCTGCTCACCTTCCAGGAAGCATCTCAAGAGTGAATTTGCCAGGCTGAAGGCACTGCCTGCCATGTGCTGTGAAGCCAACGTTTCTACAAAGCAGTCTGCCACTGGCACACAGACAGACACAGCAACACGGAAAGAGAGCTGCTTTTTTTGCTGTAGTAAAGAGTTGAACTTACGTCTTCATATATGTCAAAGAAGGTTGCTACCACTGCATCCTTGATTTGATTTAGATCCGAGAGCTCCCAAAATACTTTAAACATACGACGTGCACTCTTGCAGCTTACATTATTGCATGGGACATTTTCTAGTAAAAATGCTTGTTGATTGCTGTAAAACATGTATATAAACTTACTTGCTATGAACAGTATAAATAATAGACATTACAAAAATATTGTAATTAAATAATTTAAGTCTGCTGAAGTTAAGTATAATAAAAACAAAGCTAGCAGCCACTGGATACTTTAAAATCCATAAGCATTTATGTTAACTTTACAGACAGAATTATAATTATTATGTCATGCCTGACTTAAACCAATGAATTCACTAAATAAATGGGTCCAAATCAGCAGGAATGATTTCATTAACCATCCACTCAAAAGACTGAACATATTCTTACTTCATTCTGAAACAAGTGCACTTATCTGCCATTTTCCTTAATTCCTCCATGGTCCTTCAGCTTAAACACTACTTTAAAAGTGTCAGTGCTTTTTGATTATTTTATGACAATCTCTTCCCACCCCAGCTCCATTAATACATTTTCTTACACATTGCATGATGTTTTAAACAAATTTAAGATTAAACCAAGTCTCTATGGTTATTTTTCCATTGTTTCAAAGCAAAATAGAAAACACAAAACCCAACCTACTAGCACAGTACAAATAGGACAAGAGAAACCATGCTGACGACTAATAGCATTATACGCCGTCTCTGATACTGTAACATCACCACTCTCACTGGCAGGTCTGTATCCTGAGAGCCCGCTAGAATCCATCATGGCCTTGGCAATGGGAACAGCTGAAGTTTCCTCCTCTCATTCTGGGGGCAGAGCCAGGCAATGGAGCAGACAATGCTCTGTAAAGCTAGCTAAGCATGTCAGAGCCCAGGGCAATAACCAAAAACACTTCTTCATTATGACCTTGAACATACTGCTGCTTCAGAGGGTGACAACAAGGTGTTCTTCTGTATCTCAGTGGCATCCAGTGCCTCCAGCATGCAGTCACACACACAAGCATTTCGCCTCAGGATATTGTTTTTTGTTGTTGTTTTTTCTTTTGTCCCCCCCCATTCCCCCCCTGTGTTTCTATAGTATATTTCAGATAATTTGCTACTCATAAGAACTATATCCCATGATATTAATATTTCTGCTCCATCCATTTCAGAAATAGAGAAGGACAAAACATTTACCCCCCAAAAAAACATTTGACAGCAGAATAAATCAGTTTCCTTGCCTGTTGCCAAGTTAGAACCTCAATAGGAAAATTTTCTTTCAATTCACATTTTTCAAATTGTCAGAAATTATTAGATGATAATTATTTCAAAGACAAAAGATTGTCAAGCTTGCATTACACTTTACGTACAGAGTATTGTTCAAGTCTAAACTGTGCACGGTTAGACACAAGAAGTTTATTTACTACATGAACCCTTTTTATTTCCTTTCCTTGGTAGTGTGATTTAATGACTTTCAATACATCACAAACTGGACAAACAATAATGTAACACCAACTGCACTGCGAGAACAAAGGAAGATACTAATCAAAGTGGCACTGAGCAGGGAAATGCTACTTTCCTTCACCTTCTGTATCAAGAAGAGAAACAGAAGACAAACAGGAAGAAAAAAACCAATCCTGAACCCTAAACAGATGCTGAAGACTGAAAAGTGCACTGTAGGAGAGCTACCTTGTAGAGGGGAAGAAAAAAAAATTCATAGTCGTAGTGTCCCTTGTGGCAGAGCAGCGGAGGTCTGGAGAATCCCTAACCAGAATATAACTGAAAGTCTACTAATGTTTATTGTAATATGCAGCAGGACATTTCATACTACTACTGATTTATATCTATACAGTCCCTTTTGAAACACGAAGACAAGCTTACCTAGTACAATTAACAACTCCAACATGTGACATATAAATGTTAAGGTACAGCAAATGTTAACTATACCTGCAAGCACATACGCATAGGTTTAGATTCACTGCTGTGAGTCATATGAAGCTGAAATCTGATTTCTTTATTTTGATTTTTTAAAGAGTCAGTGTTATTGCTTACTATAAAAAAATTAAGAACCTGCAGGGTAACAAACAAAAACAAAGCAATTCTAAAGTTAATGAAAACTATCACTACTGGTGAGAAAGATGGGATAAAACAAGGCTCAGGTGAGAACTGCAATATTAAACTACTTTTAAGTTTAGTGTTTTGTTTTTTTTTTTTAAGTGGCATTTACAGAAACGCATCACTTCACTAGAAGCAGAGGGTTTTTTTTTTTCCTGTTTACAAGCTAGCTTTTATTAGCTTATAATTAAAGCTGAGCCTTCTTTCCTGTCAATTTCCAAGGCAATTCCTTGGCATTTATTTATTGATGTCTTCTAATCATTTTGACATCTATACCAGCATTAAATTCCTCTTATTTCCTCTAAAAGTATCTTTGAAAAGCACAATGAGAAGAGTTAATAACTTATTAGATATGTAGCTTCTAAACAAATGCTTTAACTTGAGAATATCATCAGGTGTCTTCTACAGCATTTTGTTTTTCCTTTCAAAAACACCAATATTATTTATAGTAAGGAACTAAGTTGCAGGCTCACATTTAATTCCAAAATGATTCCATTTGATTCTTAACTTTCCTCACATTTCTGGCCAAGATTTTGAATGATATAACCTGCCATTAGTATTTGAACAGCATTTGCCAACTAAAATACACTCTTGAAATATTAGTAGTTTCTGCTGAAAATATTAATTTCTGATACGTTTGCTTATGTGTAAATAATTCCTTTTTTGATTGAAATTGAGTGAACATGACTTTCCTTTTCCTAAAGTATTTTCAGCCCATTATTTCTTGATAATATACTAGATAAGGATTTTATCATGAAAACATAGGAGTAATCCGTAACACAATTTCAAAGTAACTACCTCTAAAAAGCAAATGAATGCAATGTACTTGCAGCCTTCCTCACATCCACATATACAAACAGCCTCAGTGCTTTAAAGTCCCATCTAGTTTTCAAGGTGAGCTACATTCTGAGTTCCACTGAAGGCTGCACATATTATAACTAGTTGTCTTTGTGCACAAATTTAATTTTTTCGTGGGCACAGTCAAGTAATTCTCACTTGACTCAATACAAGATAAAAAATAAACACTGAAATAAAATATTAATAAATTATTTTAGGTTTTGATTACATGATAATGAACACTAATGGACACCAGAAACTATGTATGTGTACATGTGTATAATGTCTTAGTAATTGTTAGCCACGTTATGTCCTCCTTGATCCTCCTCCCAGGGCAGTGCTGGTACCGGAGTTCCCGTGTGCTACGCCTCAGCATGGGAGGAGGAAATCATGGCGTGTTGGCCATTTGTTTGAAAGGCTGCAGCAACAGGGGCAGTTGCAGTGCCTTACTGTTTGCAAAGGAATTATTAGTTATTTAGGGCTTTAATACACAAGCATCACTAGTATCTACATCCGTGTTTTATTTCTGCTACCTACCACAATAACCAAGAGCAAGTTTATGACCTTCCTATTATTTTGAACCAAATTTTAAAGATTAACACCATCAGAAAAAAAAATCTCCCTGTAACAATGAAAATCATCAGTATCCTTAAAATGACAAAACAATGCCCCTGAAAGCCTACGGGAAAACACATAATGACAGACACTGCTACGATGGTAAAACCTTAAAATCAATGCTAAACTGCTACACAAATCTGTAACAGTCAGTATCGAACAATTCAGCTTAAATACTGAGAAGAGGCAGAGAAAAAAACTGAACTAAGAATAGCGTATCACCCTTAACATGCTACTTACAGCACATTTAATATCTAGGTATACACACCAATGTGTATACACAGTAGCAGCTAAATTGTGTAATACCTGCACGACTTAATCCCATAACAGCTTACGAATCATGCTCAATAAAGTCTAGAGTTGTCTACAATTTGGAACCTTCTGACCAAAGTCTGTGCAGCAAAGCCAAATTTCGTAAGGCTGAATAACTACAAGCAAGGTTTAACACTGAAGAAAGACTGAAGACTTATCTCAGTTCTGTTCTAGCATATTTCTTTGCAATTGGAATTAAATATTTACTGCTTAATTTCACACATCTCTCGTTCTATCATTTTTAGGCTAGTTCATTTACAGTTATACAGGGGACATCTAAATGACTAATATCTTACTCCAGACATTCAGAATAATTGAATTTACCTCTGTTTTTTGCTCAATTAAAAGGTGCTCATCAATCCTACATTTAAAAGAAGTCTTCAACCTTACCTCTGACAAGTGACAACTAACAATGACTTAGGAAGAGATAATTTGGTCAAATAAGGGTCCTTTCAAGTATACCCATAAAAAGATTAATACATGTACATTAATTTAAAACTAAGCATGAATACCTGGAAAACTTTCTAGAAGTGTGTTATACTCGAAGTGTTTCATTCAGCTGCCCATATGCAGCTGTCTGCTATCTCCAAGTTTCAGTCTTTACTGTTATTTATCACCAATGTCAGAGAGATACTGTATTTCCACTTTACCATGACTTTACCATTGAAAAACACTTCCTTTGAATAAAAGCATAACTGAAAAAATGCTTCCTTAGATAACATGTTTGCAAAGCAAGATGCCAATTATTAGCATCTAATTTGAAAACAGCTGGTTAAACAAAATTTGTTTCATGTAATTAAGTGGGAAAAAGAGAAGTGTTTATAGACTCACATGCAGTACTTACACTTTCAGTGTTACCAGAGTCAATTTAAAACCAGCATGTGAAGAAGTGAACAGATTTAGATAAGATAGGAAGTAGAGATGAACCAATTAATAACTACTGATAAAATCCCTTTACCTATTATTATTCTATATACATACACAGTTTCTAACACAGTCATAACTAGGGATGAAAAATTCATGTATGTATCTAGCCTGAAGAAAAATCTATGGACTGGAATTCTAATGTGCAGGTTTTGACTCAAGTCAGAAGTTTAAAGACTTCATAATGGACAGATAAATACGTAAGAATCGACTGTGAATTTAGCATCTTCACTTGTTGGAATTCATTGAGTTTCTGGGTTCAAACCCCCACCACACCTGCAGCCACAAGTGATATTCCTTTTTTGTTGTTGTTGCTGTTAAGGAATGTCTCCATGCGGTCAGAATATTACATGATTTTATTTGAAATCGAAAGTATATGGCAGGAGATGAAACAGTGTAGTCTTATGGTGGTTCTGAGAATACTGGAAGCTATCAGTCACTTTCCTGACTTACTCACCTGGAAGGACAGTAAACCAACATTATTTCTATCATGTCATTATTTCAGTGTTTTGTAGGTATTTTTAAGGATTTGGTCTAAAAGTACGTTCCTGAATTGTGGTGAAAGCAAATAATTGGTTTTAATAATATTCTTCCATTATCACATAGCAGTACATTTTCAGATGAATAAAATAGTTTCTGCCTCCTTTAGTTTCTGTAAGTTACAGACAGCAACTAGAAGCTAGGCTTCCTAGACTATAGCACAGATTGAGGTCAAGAGTTTACAAAAATGCTTTTATCATTTAATCACAGTAATCAATCACTGAAATTAGATCTGTAGATGTAGCATGAAAGGCTTCAGAGAAATAAACAAACAGCTTGATCCAGAAGTGTTTAAAATCAATTAAATAAGGTTTTCATTTTAATTTGCTCTAATTTAAGAAGAGCTTTTAATTTAATTCCCACACCGTTTAAATTCTCTCCACTCTGTGGCCCAGTTACGCATTTTAAAAGGAAGCAAAGCGTAAGTCTCTCAGACACAATGAATTAATATCACTCTGAAAGTGACATTTGATGGCGGGTCAAAAAGCGTGACTTTCATTTCCATCCCGAAGTACGAAGAGCCTGTTCCCATCACTTTTCTACAAACACTGGAAATGTACAGTGTTAACATGCAATGTATTTCTTAATTCTTAGTTTACTTACTCATTTTTTGCCAGACTTCCTCAGCTGTCTGAACTTCCCTTTTAATAAACTGTCAGATCATCTGCCAGTACCTTCAGTCCTTATGCCTTACTGTGTCACTCAACTTTGAAGTCAAGCTTCAAAATAGCTTTAAGACGCACCCAATTCAATAAATAAACAATTGCAGAAGAACGGAGAATAAAGATAAGAGTGTATCACAGTAATTAATTGCAATGAGACGTAGGTATGAGACATAAAAGCCTATCCTATCCTGGGCTTTTATAGGATTAACTAGTTATAAACTAGTTAAATCTTTTACATAGTATTACATTGCCACAATTATATGCCAGCCAGAGGAAAGAGGCTCCTAAAAATCTTAAAAGATAAAATAACTTCAAATAAACTTCTGAACTCCGTAAATCTTCATAAAGTCCTTCTGCAGTGTACTAGCCATCAGGATATACACTAGAAGATAGCCTATAGCACAGCTCAAAACACAAGATTTGTGGGGCTTAAGTAAAAACAGACAAGAACAACTTTATAGTTTACTTGTCATGGTATTTCTATGGAAAAGGAAAGACTTTGATTCTGGTCTTTATTCAAACTCCCAGCTGAGCAAGGCTGTGGAGTGAAAAACCTGACATTCAGGGCCACAGTACTTCAACTTTGCCTACACAAGTTCTGGGCAGTAACAGCATTGCCTCCTTCTCCTCTGCCATATCTGAATATAAACAGCTGCTGTGCTAGTTATTTTAAGGCTCAGAGGTACAGAGACAGAGCTCAGCTGCTCACTGCCTTGTCTCTGAATCATATCACGTAGGCTGAACACAAGCACGTAGCTCTTCAAACTGGGTCATTTTTAGATATGTGTCAGTATCTGAAGAAATCTAACACAAAATTGTCAGTGGGTGACGTGTTTAGGCAACCACTAGAGGATCTGATTTGACTTCTTTGACTTCAGCATCTAAATTCTGTCTATATATTGTTCCAAGCTCCTCAGTTTTTGTACTTATGGACTATTAATTCAAACTATGGACATGCACCCAAGCTCATCCAAAATACCATACAAAGGAAGATAATAAATACACCTGCAAGAGAGACTTATTTTGCCTTGTAATGCACTAGTGGAAGTATCTGTCATAGATCCCAGTAAAGATGATGTTGAGACTCCATAAGGCATTGATTAAAATACCTCGTACAAGCGATGACATGAGGAAGAAAAAGGGGATAGCACAGATAATCTTACATCTCTTCTAGAAAACCCAAGTTGTGCAGCATGAGGCAGACCTCTAGTCAGGGCATGGCACGCTGCGCGTATCCTGTCTGTAAGTGAGGTTCACTGACAATATGGTCTCTAGAGGTCTTTTAGGTTTTTCTTAGAAGTAAACAATTCTATTCATCATTTCTACTGTCAAGCAAAAGGATGTTCACATGAAAACATGCTGCGTCGCTTCAAGGTAAAGACAAGGACATGCCAGTGGTATCATCACCAGGTGCCAAGTGAGAGCTGCCTGCAGGCTTCTCCGTTCCGATTAGCTGGGTAAGTTTATCCTGCAGCCAAGTGATATGTGCAGCACAGCACAGGCATGCAGCTACTCAGGTCAGCTGTTATGTGGATCACTAACTCCTCAGTGTACAGCAGCCTCCCTGGAAGCATCACTACATGCCCACTCCCACCTAACACCAGATGGTAGCAATACAAAGTATTGAGAAAGCAAGTAATGAAGAAAAAAGAAAAAAGTAAGAGAAAGATTACACTGACAAATTTAATAGGAAAGGTTAGAAGGTTTTTTTGTTTTTTTGTGGGGGGGATAGACAGTGTTTATTTATTTCCTTTAAATTTGGGCAATATAAAATCACTGGTACGTTACTAGGTATATCTAAAATTCCTGGTTGTCAAAAAGGGCAAAGCACTATTGCATTTTTCAGCCACTCAGCATTCACTCCTTGTGACAGCATGGAACAGGCTCCCCAGCTGTCAGCAGCCTGGTGTTACTAGCCAACACTGAGAGCTGAAGTCAGGATTTTACAGCAGATGATTTGGGAAAGGACAGGGAGAGATAATCAGCTCCTGTAATCCAGAAGGAGAGCCTAAAATGGTACTTCATACTCCCCTCCGCTGTGCAATTCCCCACCAAGGGTCACAGCCTGAGTGTATACAATTATGGATTCTGAATATACCATGTAAATGCATACCTTTTTAAAAGGGAAAAATTTAGGAGAGATCAAAAGTCTTGTTCACTTGATAAAATGAATGAAGTGCACTGAAATTAGTAATTTGTATGACTGATGATTGAACATTCAATTTGATAGTCTTTATTTCTAGGTTTACATATACTCTACCTTCCAGATGTGTTTTTTAGTATAGCAAGAGCATCTGGGTAGCCATCCATATTGTAATCTCCAATATGAAGTGTAATTGGAAATGAAATTTCTGCTGAAGATTTGGTATCTTCATATGGTACAAAGCCCCAGAGTGTGTCTTTATTTCTGAAGTCTTGCAAGACTGGAATCCACTGTAAAATAAAACAAAAAAAAAGAACAGCTAGGTTAGAAAATACATTTTATTTATTAAAGCAACCTAATTATTTTTAAAACAACTGACATTTCTCCACTGCATCAGGGCTCTTAACCATGTCCAAATTTCCAAAGAGGAAATAAGGATTATTTCCTAACTCTGTCATCAAATGAAAAAATTAATTTGAAGACTTTTCTATGCAATAAAGTATTCCAGAACAGAAAAAAATAGGTAAGGTTGTAAGAATAAAGGACCTCTGTTTTAGAATATGTCCAGTGCGTGGAGGTATTCAGGAACAACTTCACTAAAATTCAGGCTTGCCTGGAATTGGTACTGATCTTTAGGTTTAGGTAAGCCCAAACCATCAGGGCCTCGAGATTCTGAGTGCCTTTGTTTTTCTTGGAATTGCAAGCAATAGGCAGCATTAAAGCTGGAGGAGGGATGCACCTTCATTAAATCTGTGGACAACACCAAGTTGTTCAATCAATCTGCTTCAGGACAGGATGGCCATTCAGAGGGGACCTAACAAGACAAGAATGGGCAAACAGGGACCTCAAACAATCAAAGAAAGTCCTACACAGGGGAGTAAACCCTGTACAGGCTGGAGACTGACCAGCTGGGTAGCAGCTCTCCTAAAAAAGAAGCGTGAGTCCTGGTTAACATTCAAGCTAAAACTGAGTGGCAGCTATGACAGCAAACTGCATACTGCACTGTAACTGCTGCCTACTCTCCTGCTGATTGAGGCGACTGATTATTTCTCTTTATTCAGCGCTTGTTATTTTGCATCTGGATCCTGTGTCCTGTTTTGTGCCCCAGAAGAAAGATTTGAGAACACTGAGTGTTTAAAGAAGGGTCACCAAGATGGTCAGGCGCTGAATATTTACTTAAAGGACAGGCTGAGGGCACAGGGTTTGTTCAGCCTGGAGAACAGAAGATTTAGGGGGGACCTCATATTGCCCTTCCGGTATCTGCAAGGAGGTAACTGAGAAGATGGAGCCAGGCTCTCTACTGAGAGATTTATGGCAGAGGTACAAGAGATAATGGTCGCAGACTGACATAAGGGAGGTTCCAACTAGAGATAAACAAACAAAAATTCACTGATCATGATAATTAAACTAGGAAAGAGGCCCAGAGAAGTTGTAGAATCTTTGTCCTTTGGGGGTTTTCAAAGTCTGACTGGACAAAGCCCTAAACAACACGGTCTGAATTCAGTGTTGACTCTGCTTAAAGCAGGAGGCTGGATCTCCTAAGCTTCATTTCAGCTTGTATGATTCTGTTATTCACGGATGTTTAGAAGTTCAGGAGCTTCAATTCCCCTCCTATTTTCCCAGCGGCACCAGATACTGAACTGTTTGATAAGACATTAAGATTACACTACCAAATTGAAACTACAAAAGAAATGCAAAGTATAATTTCTCCAGGACAAGAACTAGACCGTATCTACACTTACTTTCCACGAAGTGCTGCAGAGGTGCTAAATAGGAATTTATCTTAATTAAAATCAAAGTAATTTCACCGGGTGGTATGAAGCTGAAGTACCTGAGTTAACAGAGCTACAGAAAATTCAGTGCCATTTTTAAAGCCAGAAGTAGTTTTATATGTCAACTAACTGACAATGCCTTCAAAAGGACAGAAGGGTGCCATCTTAAAGGATCACTATCACCAACATCAAAAGCACTTAACAACATCTTAACTGTCTCTCATCCAAGCCTTAATTTAGCTATTTCAGGAACCAGAATGAGATCCCCGACAGCATCGTTTCCTGCTGTGGAGAGACCCCTCACGAACACAATCCAGTAATCAGCAACATTCCTGCCACATGGCAATTGTGTGCGACACGTGGACTGGTCCCTTGAGATTACATACAACCACATGCATATTAGAGAAGCCCTCAAAATTATTGAAAAAGTGCACTAAGGTCAACTGTGTTTGGATATCACAGGTGGCTTAGAAGCCTGGAGCAGCTCTGCCAGACACTGCACATACTTAGGGCCTGTCTGCCTGTGCAAGTGACGGCATCTGAAGTGCACCGACGATCTACAACATTCTTGATGAAAAGTCAAAGTTGAAATTAAACACACTTTGACCCTCGCCTCCCCCGCAACATATGCATGCCTATTTAGTTACTGTTAGCTGCTGAAGGTTTGGAAAATCTAAGGAAAGAAACAGAAAATGAGACGACTCTTAACCTGAGGGAAATTTTTCAAAGGATTAGATTTCTTAGTACTTATTTGTCATGCAGAAGACAGATGAAACAGTATTATTGCAAAATACTGTAATTTTGAAAAACACTGATTGAAATCAGAACCATGAAATATAATCTAGTTTTTACTTTACACGGTATCATTCACACAGTCATTGCAGTGAAATCCAATTATATCCCTCATATACTTTCTAAATGTTCCCATGTATGATAACAATATTTTAAAGAAACAAAATTAAAAATGAATTTTTAGGTGCAAATCTGAATCTGTATTCTGTTTTTACTCTACTCAAAGAGTGATTCATAGAAAGCAATTTTAGAATCGTAAGGTCTACAATGAAATGCAGAGATTAAAACAGTAGGTGAGCAAAACAGAAACCTCACCTATTGCTACCAAGCACGCTAAGATTCATCCATCTCACTGTACCAGTTGTGGGACTGTTTATAACAGCAGTTGTAAAACATTTCAAAAACATCAGTCTAGCAGTTCTAGCACCATACACAACTTAGTCCGACAGTTTAAACTCAGAGTAATCCGGACTTTTGGTGAAACTCAACTCTAAACAGCAGTATGGTGTAATGTAATGCAAAATGAATTGTTCGTATGCCTCAGAACATATACTTCAGTGCAGAAGACAAAAAACTAACATCTGTTTGTCAATAATATGACTCTCCTACTTCTTTTATATTTCATAATTGAGACAATTACTTTAAGCTTCATGTTTGCTGTTACTATCTTAATAGGAAAAAGACTAAAACTATTTCTTTTCTATTACTTGAAGATAGGAACAGGTGGGTATGAGGACGACACATAAAGCTATTTTTGCAGTTTTCTCACTGTATGATTTCTTTTACCTGGTTCAGGTGAAAAAACAGATTGAAAAATGGGATGAGTATCTAAAAGAAAATTTAAATGAACACATAAAATTCAGTCAGAGAAATCAAAGATTTACTAGTACTCCTTCTGTTAAATTGCACTGCATATCACCACTAATAATTACTTAAAACATTTATATAGATATTTTACTCATTCAATTCATGATTTTGTAGACTAAAATAAGAAAAATATCTTTATTTAAGTGCTTGAAAATTTGTCTTCAAACTCTTCAAATACTTGTTTTTCAACACATAGAACAGAGAATGCTTTATTGCCCTGTGAAAACAACATCTTTTTCATTTTGAAAAAGATCTTGGGTACTTGAGAAGACTTTAAAAGTAGTTGCACTCACCCCATTTGACTTGAAAAGGGCTCATTTCTTTCAGAGTCCACATTCTTCTATATGTTAGGCAATGCAGTTCTCTTGCTCTAAAGCGCATTAACAGGTCTTTGAACCAAAACTGTGGGATTAACAGATCTCAGTTTTTAAACTATGGCCAGAAACCAATGAAGCACAAACCCCACGTCCAGCCAGCTGCCCACTTCCAGGCCACCTAACACAGGCAGGGAGCCAGCTGCGAGTCAGAAAGCATTTGGAAACTGGTAGCCCACTCTTGGCCAATACCTTTTCTGGAAATGCCAGGGTTTCTCCTCCTTTCTATAACAAACACTATCCCAGGCTATACAAAGATGAGTTATCAAGAGTGGCGAGAAAGAACTAGCCACAGCAGCAGATGTCTTTTTCTCTAGGGGCTCCCTTTCTACTGTACATTGCAGTTCAGCTGCACAAACAAAAATAAATCCAGTGATTTCAGGATGCATTACACTTTCAGTGCATATGAAGGTCACCTGAATTCCATATACAGTCAAGTAGCCACTGTTGCATAAAAATAAACTAAGTAAATTACCTATACATTACACCAGTAACTTCTGATGTTCAAAGCCTGGAAGACCGCAATCCCCAACATTGATTTAGCAACACAGAAAAAAAGTAATAAAAAAAAAAAAAAGTAATCAAAACAGTAAAAGTCATATTTTCGATGCTGGAATGTGGCTTGCAGCTGCACAGCTGCTTTGAGAAAGACAAGCAACTTAGAAATGACGACAGGAGCTTGTAGAATCTGAGATTTATCAAAATTACAGCAGCTGCCATCTCTCCCCCCCCAACTGTTATAGAGGAACAAGGAAAAATTTCAAACAGTGACCAACTGCAGCCGATAATCAATGCTGTCAGATGTACCTCTCCAGCCTAGAGAATGACACCACAAAGACCCGTGGTTTGCTGTAGGATGCACTGCTGTGTTCTACTTCAGAGCTGTTAGATTTGTAAGAGGAATAAAGCTATGACCTTTCTATTGTACAGAGAAAGGTTATAAGCATCATCAAGCCCACAAAGAAACACTCAAATGAAGGGACTGAAATAATACTGTTTGCCTCAGGAAACAAATGAAAAATCACACTGAATACTTGGCAAAATTAAAAGAAAGATTAGCCATCTCTAAGAATATCACATCTAGAGTTTCTACAACAAGCAGTTCTAGGGACTTTAAAACCAGTTTCAAGGAGGACTCAGTCTAATTTTCAGAATCTAGATGAGATCTAAATTGGCTAGCAGATTAGTCTGTAGCTATTGCAGTTGAATTTAAAGAAGTCTGAGGTGTCCTAACACCTGCCCCAATCCAAACCAGTGTAGGGGATTCTACTTCAGATCTGACTGCAATTCTTCTATTGCTATGGAAACACATTCTTTTAAAATTTTAGTAGGCCTGTATCTCCTTAAGTCACTTCTACGTATTTTGTTGGCCTTTGCTTTTGCTCCATCATCCAAAAGAAGAAAATTTATCTGAGATATTTTCAATATTTATAAAGATTAAATAATTAAATAAATTAAGACTTATGGTAAAAGATCATCCTTCAAATAATTCTCCTAGATCTGCTTGGCTTTCCAGTAGCCATCAAGCTGCGCCAAAGACATAATGAGAAATATACTGTAGACTGACAGACATCAAACGAGAGCTTATCAGAACAACTCCAAAGTCTGAGCCATTCCATGCCTCCCCACAGCATATTTTCAGAACCACAAATTCTACAGATGCGTTTTTCTGATCGCTGTGTATTTCATCCCAATGCATCACACACTATCAAGGAACTATGTTAACTGTTTTTCATTTGGTTTCATCACATGTCAGAAGAAACAAGCGGGAAGGACAGAATCAGGTCCAGTTACCACAGGCAAAGTATTTTTTGTAGGACAGTCATCTAATCTGTGATCTTTCAGATCTGAGAGCAGTAAGTTTCTTAAGGGGAAAAAAAAATAAATAATCTGGAAACCAGAATTCTCAGCTACACTCTTAACACTATAAATCCCCCCATTAAGACCCTACAGCAAAAACGGAAGAGAGATAGTGGATATATAGCATCTTCTACTTTTTCAAGAACAGACCTGCAGTCTCTCAGTTTCCCATTGATCCCCTATCATTACCTACCCATTCTTATATTATGAAGAGTAAGGCACTAAATTTATAGCTAAAGAGCAGTTGTCTCTTGACATAAGAGCACCCCAACTACTAAACAGTGAAATGTAAGCAGCCTGTTACAGCAATATAATCAGTGTAACCTGCTTATCAAAAGTCTGTGTTCTCCCCTTTGACCAGAAAGCAGTGCAGGTATCATGAACTGAGCATCCACTTGCTTCAGACAAAGGCCATGACCTGTAAATCAAACTCTACTGCAACACTATAATCCATTGCCTCTATTCTGTGTTCACAAGGAATTAATGTAAAAAAACCCTAACAAAACAATCCACAACCAACCAAACACAGTGCACACAGGAAAAACATGCATTTCTAAGAACAGAGATGCCAAGAGGAGCAGACGGAGAGAGATATATTACCAAATTTAGAGTTACTCTTTCTTACACTGATGGTATATCCCATCCTAGTTATACTTCCTTAACTGACTGGTAACTGCATGCTCTCTTTTGCAATACAGAGTGATTTTCTAGCCAGTAGGAAAGTATGCTGTGGCCTGTGTTCTAGAAATTCTGACTCTTTAAAAGAGAAAATCTACACTATAAACTTGGGCTGCAGACCGTAACAAGAAGTACCTTATCAAAATAGGTACTGTTCCTTGAGCGAACAGTCTGTTCACCTATAAATTCTAAAGTATAGATCAGAGAGGTACTATGTATACAAAAAAATTCTACTTTTAATTTGTCAGTAAAGAAATAATCAATAATTCATAACGTGGTTAGAAACATGTATGGCATCCATTAGAAATTTCTGTAAGTACACAACAGTGAGTTTTGCTGTCAGCTATAACCAAGTTCTTTATGGGTCACCTTGGCTTTTAGGTTCCAATTGCTAAATATGAACTTAGTAAAAACATTTATTAATGCAAAGAAACGAACATTAGGTTCATTTATTTTAAGCTGTAACATTATTATAAAGCAGGGCAATGTAAATACTTAAAACTTTAATACTTTAAAATAAATGAATACGTAGTAATCTATTCCATGAATTGTGACCATTTCTCTCAAAACAAGTAGTGTTGTGAACAAACAAAGCTGAAATAGTTTAACAGAAACCCAATCCTCAAGATACATAGCCTTAACAAGTCTTCATATACCATTTGGAACTCAATTAATAACAATCAAAGAGACAGTAGAAATAAAGCGTAAGAGGTGTGGGCCGGTTTGACTTGTGTGTGTGTATAAAAATAACTCCCTAACTTAAACTGAAGAAGCTTATTTGAATTAATGAGATCTGGTTTCAACTTTTAACACAAACCTTGATTGCCATTTCATGCTAGGGCAGTTATGGTGCTTAGAATGCAGTGTCTTGCAATCAAGAAAGTGACTCATCAGAAACATACATAATTTTCTTGAGTGGAATTATCTACTATATAGAATCTAGGTATGCAACCTCTTCCACCAAACCCATATCTTTTTAGATAGGTAATAAGTAAGTAAACAAATAAAAGTCTCTTATGTGCAATAATTACAGGTGAGGACGTTTCATTTTTCTTTCCTGGAAAATTTCATAAAGCACAGTATTCTCCTTTGTCTTTGCAATTCTAAACTCTCAGTACCTGATCCAATCCTAGCTTAGTTAAGTAGATGGCACTTTTTTGACATGTTTTATCTTCACAGACTGGTAATAAATGTTCACTTTGTCCGTCCCCATCTGTCAAAGAGAAAAAAAAAAAAGACCGTCAGCTTTGTATTTGCAAAATCATAAGCCTTGTTTGCAAGAGATAATCAGCTGTGAATAACTTATTTTTTAAAATATGAAAAATTCATGAGATGAACTAGACCTTTTCAAAATCCTTAACCTAATCATCTAATTTGGGTCTTTTGTTTGAAGATTGTCTTTGTTGATGTATTTTCATCTTGACCCATCACACAGAGAAAGTTTTACATTTTGTTTCTTATGATAACATGATATATTTAGAAGAATAAGTGGTTATTAATTTACTCAATCCCTGTGTTTAGCTGGGAGGAAAAGTACCTTTAATACAAATCTACCATCACAAGTCTATCATAAAAACTTACTTAATTTTCTGGACTAGTTTTAAACTCTTGTGCTGTCACAGCAAGACTTTAAGAAGAGTCACGAGTTCACATGCCATATGTTCATCTATAACGTAAGATAAAAAACAACACTGGAAAGTTGACTAACACAATGGCTAATAAATTCCAGGCTAACAGAATTAGGCAAATCTGAGTAATTTACAGGTTTTCAAAAATGCTCTTCAAGTGCCTTCAATCTATGTATTTCCAAACCCTTCAGTAGAATAATGACTGTTTAACGTTTAAACAAGCAATGCCTATTTGCATGTAAAATTCTGTCACACAGAGCATATAAGGAAAAAAAAAAATCTATTTACTGCTCATTATCTGCTCCAGGAGAAATGCCTATGTTCACATTTTCACCCTGCAGTCCTGCCTAACATATTCAGAAATACACTGCCCTCCTACAAGAGGTGCGCCACCACAAGTTACCTCGTATGGCCTGAGCAGGAAGAACAGGGCAGTTGAATGTAAGCAGTCAAAACGCAGCAGCTACAATTGCTGCATTAACAGCTACTGCTGCAAGTCCTGATCATAGCCAAATTTGACTTGCTAGGGAGATGGTATGCCCCAGACCAGGAAAATTTCAGGGCATCTGCTTTTCCAGGCTAGGAAATCAAAGCTCATACTGTAATAAAAATTAAAATCATCTTTTCAAATTCCCCCTTAGCCCATACAGTTCTGAGGAGCTTGGTATTAATGTTTTAAGTGGATTTCATAAAGTTGCTTGATAAAATCTCCTTAGTTAACATACAAAAACTAGATTATCTGCCAAAGTCACCAACTCCCTTATTCACTTCCCAACTTTCACGCACCAGTACAGGCTTGGGGTGGACCTGCTGGAGAGCAGCTCTGCGGAGAGGGACCTGGGTGTCCTGGTGGACGACAGGTTAACCATG
>Ga0065711_1004715_pt1 | contig 23163 bp, 12 predicted proteins | sample Hoacrofraction12_FD_59098 | JGI IMG/M metagenome (GOLD analysis project Ga0065711, IMG submission 59098) | Hoatzin crop microbial communities from Cojedes, Venezuela - Epithelial fraction 12 v2 (version 2) | ecosystem: Host-associated > Birds > Digestive system > Esophagus > Crop | place...
GCCCCCGGCCCTGTGCGGCGTTTGGGCCCGGCCCGGGCCCCCGGCCCTGTGCCCGCCGTGCCGGGCCTGCCGCGCTCCGCACGCCCCGTTGGCTCCCGGGCTGGCAGAGGCCACGGTGTGAGCAGCTCCGGGGGTGCGGCGTGAGCGGGCTCGGACTTCAGCAGCGCTTGTTCCAGGCAGGGAGGGGGATGAAGAATTCTCTCTCAAAATCGGAGAATGCACGGTCCCGGTGATGCTGTGAGGCACTAAATACAAAGCAGTTTTAAAGAGGTCTTGTTTCTTTGTCTTTTATTTCTTTGTGAATATGTCTCTGAACCATTTCTAGTTATGGTTTTTAAGCATCATTATGAGTTTCTCCTCGAAGCAAATTTGGTTTTTTTTCTATAGACAACGAAAACTTGAGATGTTTATATGTGTCTTTCTGCTTCTGTGAAATGTGGGTTAATATTTAAGGTATTCTAAATGGCGTTTCATAGCTTTTAGGTGTATTGCTTTTGAGGTGGATGAAACCAAATGCATCTAGACAGTTTGTTAACTACAGCAAGTGTTATTTAGAAGTACTTCTGGTTTTATACTGGGCAGTGATATTTACCTCGTGAACAAGAAAAGCATGTTTCAGGAATGGTTCTGTGCGGTGCACAGAAGGAAGGATGTAAAACTTTAGCAGGTGAGTACCAGTAGAAAAACTGTGAGAAGACCCAAGCTTGGAAACTTTGTTTAAAGCTGATGATGTACCTTCAAAGAGTACCTCTCAGTAAATAAAGTCTTGTACCACATTTGATTATTAAGGAGGCAGGTGCCGGTATCTTAAATAATAAGGATTTCTAAACAGCTGACAAATAATGGGGAATATGCTGCACAAATTTTATTTATCCTGAAGATATTCAAGAAACTGAATTGTTGGTCTTTTGTACCCTGAACAGTTATGAAACTGATTTCTTTCAGAGGGTGTTCTGCAGAAATAAAGGATACGATATCTGTCTGAATTCCATTTTGCCCAGGACTGGTTTTCTTTTTGCTGCCAGCATGGCGACATCACTTAGAAGTGCGTGGTCCAGCTTCTTTTGGATGCGTTCAGCAGCAACCTGTAAGCAGGCCCCGCTGTGGAGTAAGTAGTGATGAAAATGTAGAAGTTCTATATGAAAATTTGTTCTTATAGAGCCTCTTTCCTGTACTGTTTAAAGTAGTGGAAGCGTGGAAGTGAATTTTATTTGAACAGAATCAAGTCTGATATTCCATGTTCTCTGCTAATACTTAAAGGATATTTTGATTTGGTTTTGGTTTTTGTTTGTTTTTTTTTTAAAGCTTCCACAGTCCACGTATGACACTCCTGTAATTTATTAATTAGCTTGTAAATGTCATCCCACTTACCACTGATTATATTTGAAGATTTGAATTTATTTTTTTCAGACTTACAAACGTTGGTGAGAAAAGGTCACAGTAAAATCTTGTTACTTAACATAAACAGAGAACAAGTGAAAACAGGCAATATTATTTGTGATATTTTTGTCCATGTTTTAGATGTCAATAGAAAGGTGTAGGGGAGATAGTAAAGGTGGTAGAAAAGACAGGAACTGAGAAAATATAATGTGTGTGTTACATTTTAGAGGTTAGTGCACGCAGAGGGGAAAGAAATATTAGGAAGAAATACGAACTACTTCCAGTAATATTTTACCAGAACGCAGCTTCTTAATAATTAATAGTGGTTTAATTGGAAGAGCAAAAGCATGGAAGTGCTAACAGAAGTTCTAAATTTAAGAATTTTATATCTCAAATATATATTTAAATATATTAGCTATATCTAAATTCAAATTTAAGAGTTTTAGATCTAAAATATTTCTGAGAGGAAATTAGCTGCACAAAAGTTTCTTCTTGGTTCTTTTGGCTTTCCCAGTGTTGACACAGTGAATGCTCTCCCTCTCCGTTATGAACAGCCAAGAAGAATCCTGTCTGTGTTAAAACTAAAGAAGGTCTACATAAAACAGCGTGTGAGAAAGAAGTTGAGACCTTTTTATGACTTGTTTGAAAACAGAAAGCTCAGAACATGCTAAGACTTAGTTCTTGTGATCGTAGTTCAGTTCTTAAAAGTGTAGTGGGAGAAGAAGCTTCGCTGGACTCAGAAACGTACGCGTGACACCATGTTTGTGTCAGGTTCCGGCAGAGAAGGAGGGGGTTTGCCAGCGCAGGTCAGCTACAGGCACCTCCCCAGCCCATCTTAGGCGTGCACACCTACGTGGTTGTGGGAGACAAGATGCCTGTGGTATGGGGTTTAACACCTTATGTTAAGCTTATGGTCAGACTTAAAGATTGTAAAGGTCTTTTCCAACCTAAATGATTGTATGATTCTGTGAAAAAATGGGAATGGAAACATGGGAAAACTCAGTCGGAAGGGACTTCAGATGGTCTGTGGTCCAGCCTGCTGCTCAAAGCCTGGTCAGCTCTGCAGTCACACCAGGTTGCTCAGGGCTTTGTCCAGCTGGGTCTTTGAAATCTCCAAGGACAGAGACTGCACAGACCTGCCTGGGCCCCACTCCCGCTGGTTGGCTGTCCCCATGAGGAAAACATTTCTTTGCGTATGCAGTCAGAGCCTCTTGTTTCAACTTACGGGTGGTGTTCCCTGTCCTCCACCATGCACCGCTGTGAACGGACTGGCTCCCTCTCCTCAGTAACCCCAACCCTCATACGTAGTCGCTGGGGCTGCTGTTAGGTCTCTGCTCCAGGCTGAGCCAGCTCCGCTCCCCCAGCCTCTCCCCACCGGGCTGGTGCTGCAGCCCCTGACCATCCTGGCGGGCCTTCGCTGAACTCATGCGAGTTTATCTTTATTAAAGGGCCCCAAACCAGCCATAGTATCTAGAGGCAGTCTGACAGCTTCCAAGTAGAGGGAGATAATCCCTTCCCTCAGTCCCCTTAGTACAGTCCTGGATGCTGTTGTCCTTTACTACTCGTAATTCTTGTGATTGCTGTCCTTGGAGCAACAGGAACCCGGGGAAAGGGGTAAAGTTCTCTAGTGTTACAGCAGCCAAGACGCTTTAGTTCTGTGTTTTGCATAGCATATATAGCAGTCGCCAGCAAAGTACAAATTTGATTTTTATAACAAATATTGCTATGAATGAAATTATGATCTTCCCTGTAATTCACAAGGTAATATTCTTTGCATATATAAAGAATATACTTTGATAGTGAAATCTATAGGTATTTTCTTCATACTGTGATTTTTCTTAGGAAAACAATACAAATGGAAAGGTTAATGTAGGCCATAGCTACCTAAATACTGTATTTTTTGGTTGTACTAGATATCTGTGTAGCAAAGTGGACATCTATTTAGACGATATTTGGGTTTTGTTAATCTAAAACTGAATGTGGTTATAATCCTCAGTTAAGACTTAGAACAGAATGATAATGTAAACATTCTTGAATTTGGCACAGCTCTGCTTGCTTTTAAATTAGTGTTCTTGTGTTGGTTTTTTTTTTTTGTAGATGGAGCTGTGTATCATGCTTGCCGTGAATCTACGTACTCTGTTCTCCCTGAAGACTACAATTGGTACTTAAATGTGCTTTGATGTGTGGCTTTTCATGTGACGTTTATTCCAGGGCTGCTTTCTCTGTCGTGAAGTTGTCATATAATGGTATCAAATACATCTTCTGCCAGTTTTGGATATATGTAATAGTTTTAACTAAAGTACTGTTTCCAATCATAATAATGATTATGTTAATATTTCAAAAAATAAGCGTAATGAAAAATCATGCAGGAGTCATTCTAAACATGGTGGTGACCCCAGTACACCTGCAGTTTTGTTTGTGGAAGAGCAGAAGTAGCTGAGAGCAGTCATTTTCGTTGATGCTTGTTGTTAAGACAAAGTCCAGGTGTTTTTGTGCTGCTGCATGGGAAAATTGTATAGAAACTAGGAAAGACAATACAAATTAAGGCCAGGTTGGATGGGGCTTTGAGCGACCTGGTCTATTGGAAGGTGTCCCTGCCCATGGCAGGGGGTTGGAACTAGATGGTCTTTAAGGTCCCTTCCAACCCAAACCATTCTGTGGTTCTGTACAGCATCTGTGCCATGCGTGGTTTTAGGAAGCTAATGTGTCATGGGAAGAGGAAGGAAGAAGAAGCTGAGAAGGTGAGGAAGTCATATTCCCTCAAGGAACCTCTCAATAGGACTTTTTGTTCATCATGTTCATCATCAGTTACCAAATATAAAAGTTGGAACCTCAAACAGAGCTTTGTTTCCTATTCTTTCTTTTGTAGGTGCCATCATTCTTACAGAGGCATGTTGTCCTAGAGATCGTGATCCACATCTGTTGCTATAGTTTTATAGGCAATTATTCAAGGTGTTAAAGATTTTTTTCCAACCCATATTTCCGGCTACCTGTAATACTTTATTTTAGCCCTTTTTTTCCCTCTCCATCCAAAAAGAAAACATGAAGATGGCTGGGGAAAAAAAAAAAGAGGACGTTCAGATGAAGTATTTGTGAGCCTTATTTTTATAAGGATGTGTTTTGTAGAAGATTCTTAAGAATTCATAAATGTGGAGTCAGATCTGGTTTTCTTTGGGACTTGGGTTGTTCAGTTGCTCAGCATTTCTGAAAATTGTAAGGGATATATTTATGAATGTAAGTTTTTACTTTTATAGCAAAGTGGAACTTGCAATGACATCAGATTTGAAGACGATTGTCTGCTACCACCCTTCGCTTGAGATTCCATATGAGCATACAAAAGTAAGTCCAAATGTATACGTTCATATATCTTACTCATGTAAAGGCATAAATAGTTCAGAATTTTGAGTCTTCAGGGCATCTTTTTTCAATTTGAAATACTGAGGTACTTTTTAGTACGTGATCAGCACGTCTGTGAAGTAAGTGAATGATGAACGTAGCTGCTGCCGTGAGGAGGCCCATGTTGTTAGTTAAGGGAAAGTCGCAGAGTAAGAAATGCTCAGATACCACAGTGTATAGTGACTCAAACAGAGTTAAATGAGGCGCTCAGCTGCTTGTGCGCTACAGAGAAACCTAGTGCCGGTCTATGAGCGTACTCCCCAAAGAGGGTGTTTGAAGTGCAGGCTGTAGTTGTGTACAGGTGCTGCAGTCTGGGCAAGGAGATACAAAGAAGTGCTGCCGCTGCTCTTTTCAGCTCAAGCTTTAAATACCGTTCAGCCCTCTGGGTTCATAAACTCCACAAAAAACTTTAAATATTGAATTTTTATCTATCAGTAGTACTTTCAGTATGTTCTTTACACTGATGAAAGTATGTCTAGATAAACTTTTGCTAGTGTACACACTTTTCTAGTTCTCATGCGCTAGTAAAATCCTGTAAATGGTAGCTACGTTGCTGAACTACCCAATGTGAAAATTCTCCATTAGAAACTTAACATATTTTAGCACTCTTTGCCTGCAAGTTACATATTAGTATTTTTAAATTTGTGTGTCTTTCGGGGAAAAAGAGGCGTAAAAGACTAAACAAGAAAAATATTTATAACTGTGCTAGTAGTTGGGTTTCAGGTCGAGAACAAACGTCTTGGTCTTAGCAGATGCACAAACAATTAGGAAGTGACATTCTTCTCCAAGGTAGAAATCATCTAAAAGCTTTTTTAGCGATGATGATGATGATCATCAATATGAATATATTTGTAAATTGGAATAATTTGAGTACTTTTGTAGTGGTAGAACTGAAGCGTATGATTCATCTAGTGGATTGTATGGATGAGATCAGCAATAATGATGAGCGCAGTGCTGATTTTAGGGGTAGGGTAATCAGCTGTAGCACGGGGGGTAATTAGATGTTTCTAAGACATCTGCTCCAGTCATGTGGCTTTGTTCGGAGCAGGCAGGGAGTGCTAAACAGCCTTTACAATTACAGGCATTCTTCTGCATTCCCTCGGTTTCAGCTGTTAAGAGTAAATTGTAACACTATCTATATACCTTGGCTTTTTGATTTTTTCAAAAAAAGGAGAAGAAGGAAATATATGCACTACTGTTTTTATAGCCCGTACCACGGCCAGATCCAGTGAATAATACAGAAGAAACCCTTGATCAAGTTTTGAAATCCAGATTGAATGAAAAAGAGCTAAAGAACAAGAGGGGTCCGACAATTGAAGAGCTCAGCAAGATGTTTTACACAACAAAACATCGCTGGTATCCTGTGGGACAGTAAGTGTTTTCTTTTCAATGTTTTCTCCTTTTGGAGGTCAAGGGAAATACAGGAATAATTTAATGAACAGATTCAACCTAGGATAAGTCATGTCAGACACGGTGCTGTTAGCACATGAGCTACTACGTAAAAGCATAAATGCAGTGTTGTGTAAATGGAAGACTGTTTTGTAAGGGGTTTTTTTTTAACACTGCCCCTTTGGTAGCCTTTGCAACTTTTTTTTTTGTAAAATATGTCGAGTAGAAATTTCTCATACCATCTAGTTAGCTACTGGTTCAGGTGATTAATTAAAGTTGCGTAAGATGTAAAATACCCTCAATGGACATAACCCAATACATCTTGGAAACATGCATTGTCTGTTCCTTAACAGCTTTTCAGAAAAAAAAAACTTCATGGGATGATCCTCAGACTTAGGAATAGTAGAGGTTTTTCATTTGAAATGGTAAAAAGTTCACCTTGGTGTGCCTTGTACTCAGAGAGCTAGGAGGAAGAGAGGTGCAAATACGCGTGACTGAGCTTAAAGAGGAGCTATATACATTCAGATATGCTAATGGAAACAAATGGCATTCTAGCTTGTGTTATTCCTTTCCAGTCCATGTTACTATGCCTGTTAGTAGCTGCTAATTTTATAGTTCCAGAGACTTGATACAGGCAGAATTTTTTGTTGTTGTTTTTTTGTCTTTTTTTTTTTTTTTTCTCTGTCCAGAGAAAACTTCCTAATTATTGTGTTTTGGGAGTAGATAAAAGGAATGAAATGGTAGAACTTTCTCTGACCAAAGGGTAGCTGTCACTTTAATAAGCATCAAACAGGATCTTCCTTGTTTTAGGGTGGGTAATTAAGAGGAAAGTAGGGATCACTTTTGTTGTGAAGAATTTGGTTTTTAGTTTGTCTGCAAAATATTACACTATGTAACGTACCATCTGACATAATTCATTTAAATATCGAGTCTCTTTGTTCTGTAGCAATCATTTTAGCCCAAGGAACAGCTGACCATGTAATAAAATTAACTTCACACAAAGGCTGAAGAATAAACAGCACCCTTTCTACCTATTCAGCTGTAGAACTGATTGGATTGTTGCGCGCTTGTAGCAGATGTAGCAGTAGAAATGAGTAGCGTTAAGTAACTCCATGAACAACGGAGATGACATCTAACGAGTGGCGATGGGTTGTGCTCGTGTGTCTTGTGTTTTGCTTACTTGTGTAACCTCCAGACCGCTCACCGGGCGGGGGAAATATCAGGAGAATCAAAGACTCTCCAAAGCCTGCATTCACCACAGCCTTTTTTCCTTCTAGGTATCATAGAAGACGCAAGAATCCTAATCCTCCTAAGGACAGATAATGAAGATAACTTCTTGTTCATCGGCGCTTTGCTGTTAATCTTCATTGGAAATAAATGTTACGGAAAATGAGATGTTTGGCAATTCTGTGTGAGTGCTGTAACTAAAACATAAACTTGTTGTTTTCTGTTTCAACCAGTTGACAGTAGAAAAACAACAAAACCGCACTACTGAAACAAGGATCCGGTGAAGGCATGGTCAGTGAACGTGTCAGTGTTAGAACTGGGGGTGGCAGGTGATGGAGAGCTCCCATTAAACCAGGTCAGAGGCTTATCATGGGTCAAGTAAGTGCACAGAAGCGTTATGTCAAAATGAGAAGTCTAGAACTGGATGCGTTAGGGTTTGTAGTCATTTTGGGGGTATATATATTTTTTTTAAGAAAGCTAGTAACTGAAATTCAGACGAGTTTGAATACTGAGGTATTTATGATATAGTATTTGTTTAAAAAAAACAACCAGTTTTGCTTCTTCTATTATGCTTGTAAGAGATCAGGTTCCGTGTTTAATCGTACATCAACCAAGTGGCTGTATTTAAAGCTAAGATCACGTACTGAAAACTGGCCAGCTTGGTTAAATTTTAGCTTCCAAGGCATATTAACTCAACCTCTAAATCACCCAGCGTTTCCAAATACCTGAGGTAACTCCTGCGTGCCTTCATGGTTTGTGGGGCTTTGGGTTGGTTTTTTTGGTTGTGGGTTTGTTTTGGTTTTAACCCCACCCCAGCTACCATTCAGTGAGGATGCTGCCTTCATATCTGCATCGGAATAGCTGTAGCTCAGGGGAGGAAGAGTTCTTCGGCTCAGCAAGGTAATCGGTGAAGACTCCCAGCTCCTTCTAGCTTACCTAGCGGGAAGGATTGGCCCTTTACTATATAAAATGCTTTAAATTAAAGAAATTTGGTCTGATTGTACTTCATAGCTTTAGCATTTTGTAGTGCTTAAATGTTTCTGCTATTAAAATATGCTGTATCATCTAACATTTTTTTGCGGGAAAAGGAGATTTCTTTCCTCCAGTCTGCAGTTTTGGGCATCAGCCTTCCAATGGAAAGGGCTAGCTTGGGACACTGTGCCTTTGTAGAGATCCCAGTGATTTCGTGAAGTCTTCTTAGCAGATCCTAATAAATAATCAGAAAATAATTATCCCATATATGTCATACATCTTGATTGTATTTCCTTTCCAAAGCAACTAGGATAAGATAGGAAGGTTCTTGTTGCTTGTGTTAGTCTAGCGTCATTTTGCCAGCTTGTGTCACCTACAGATCTTGCTAGAAGCTGAGCACCATATAAAGTCTCTAACCCCAGTCATTGTTAGTATAAAGAACACTTACATTTCTAAAGCTATTACTAAAGAACTTTTTTTTTCCTTGAATTTCCTTTAATTGTGAAAAAAGCAACGTTGGCTGTGTGTAAAACCGACTGCCTTTAACTACTTCTGGAAAATTTCCCATAAAGCTAGTCTTAAGTACTTATCTTGGTATTATTTTTAAAAACACATTTTTAAATCCACATGCCAGTTAGCTGATAATGGTTTATCGTGGCAGAGCATGAAACCCTTTTGCTTATGCTGTTATGCTTGTAAGAAATCCGAGTCTAGGCTTAAGCCTACACCAGCCAAGTGATCTTGGCTCCGTGTTACACGATGCGCTGCTCGCCTGATAACAAACGTGCTATCGCGAAGGAATGTCTGTTGTGTCTGCAAAAGGGATGGCTGCTTACTCTGCGAGCTCAATCACACGGAAAGAATTATTTTTTTCCTGCCTAGGATATAACTTTTTAAATAGTTACTAGTAATTTGTAGTACAGCACATGTTAGTATTTTCATCAGTTCATGGTACCCGGAACCGACACTGGTCCATAAGCGAGCAGCGAGCAGCTGGTGTTTAGTGTTTTGTTATGTTCCGCTGCAGCAAACTGAGCCCCCCTAATTTTGGAAAGGTGTCACCATTCGACTTTACTCCAGTGTAAGAAAAGATATCCTTGGATTAATTCAAACTTTCAATTGTTTTTCCCCCTTCTGCACGATGCTTTTGCTTACTGCTGCCAAATACAGAAAGACCTTTTGCTTCACAGAAACCTTCTGTTACCACATTTGTTTGTTCTTGTCTGTCAGACCCTGTTCATGATTGAACATCCACAAGCACTGTGGAAATGTTGGATTTCTCAATGTTTCCCAAACGTTTTTGGATGCTTTTCAGGCATTTTGAGGGCTAAAAATCTACAATGTACTGCACTGCTAACTTTAAAGTACGTCCTCTTCTGACTAGTTACTGGAAACTGAGTCTAAAACACATTCACTTCCTGTACCCGCCACCATTTTGTTATTAATTTCTAAAATTGGTATTTTTAAAATCTTTCCCTGCATTACACTGCCACTCTCAATCTTTCTATGTTCTCTTATATTAAATCTTTCTCCTGGGTCATCTGAAGCATAACCTAATCAAAATCCTACTCACAGTAATCCCAGGCTGTTCTCCTGATTTCTTGGGCCTTGAACAACTGCATGAAGCTGGCTTTACCTCTTGCTTTTCTCTTGAAAACTTGGAATTAGAAATCCATCCATTTGATTCTTGTCCCACTGCTATGCAAAATAATAACCCACTTGAAAGTTAGTTGGGCATTTCTGTTTGCTGTTGCTCTTGTTCTCTGTGATTGACAACTCAATTGCGTAGAACTCGCTGGACGTCACGTCTGCTCTGGTGTCTTTGTACCCAGTTTCAGGCACGTCGCCACTCGCTTTGTGTCCCACGATTATGACGTGTTTCAGACCTTACGCGGTTCATCGCTGTGTGTAGTGAACGCTTGGGTACATCTTACTGATTTTCTTTGTTTGAACGTCTCACTAAGCGTCTCCACAGGCTCTGTTTGCTGGCGTGCCATTAGAGAACTGTTTCAGTAAGGCATCCAGCTGTTTGTCCTTCACTCAGACCAGTTAAATCCAGTCCAGTTTGTCTTGATGTCCTGGTGAAAAGAACGTTCTTTCACTTCCTCTAGTTGGGCCTGAATTCAAAAAGGAAGCATGCTTTTACAGCAGGTTTTGGACTTTGTGCAAATGATGCTGTTCTGCAGACCCTTGGTGCTACCACCAGGAGGCAATGTTGCTCAACAACAACTGGATTTGTCCAAGACCATAGCGGATTTAGCTCTGTCATCAAATTTAACACTACGAGAGACATGCGTTAGCTGTTCTTTAAATCTGTAAGTACTTAAGGAAAAGGAACTCCCTAGCAGGTCTCGGAGTGGTTGGATTCAGAGGGTCAAAGGTTCTTCTGGGGGACTTGCCTGTTTGCTTTGCCTGATGTGGCTCTTGTGTCGCAGAGGTGTCACCCTCGTGTTTTCAAAACACAAGCCAGCAGTGGAGCAGTAACGGGACCTAACTGCCAAAGACACCTGTGTGACGAGTCTGGTGTCTTTGTGCTTCAGTTCCTCACGACTGCAACAGAGGGGGCAGTTATCCCTCCATCCCTCCATCCTTCCATCCATCCTTCCCTCCCTCCCTTCCCGCCCTCCAGTGACTCAGCCCTGTAGGGAAGCTCCCTTCTTGTCTGCCTGCTGTTGCAGTAGGTCTGAATTTCAGCTGCCATGTCCACATTCTGCTGTCCCAGAATAAACCAGTGCTGCAGCTCCGCTGTAAGTCACAGCGAGGAGTGCTATTCCAGGCTGGCACTGCCCTTCTCAGTCATCCCAATCTTTATGAATCGTAGCATCTGCTCTGCTAGGATTTCTCACATGCTGCTTCCTTCCTCAAAACCAGTACAAAGTTACATAGTGAACAGGTCACGCAGATGCAGATTGCATTCCTCTTCTGTAATAGAGGATGTATATTTTGTTTTAATGCTACAATATAACAAAATTGACTTAAAGCCCACTGTTCACTAGAATAAACGTCAGTCAGATTGTGTACCTACGATACGTAAAAGTTGGGTTCATCTCGAAGACTGAGACTGCTACGAATTCGATATCTCAGCCTGAGTTAATCTTTGTAGGCGCCCCTTAGAGCCACCTGACACACAAAAAAAGATACCTACACAAGGCAGTTGATTATTATAACATTTTATTATTTTAACATTTTATTGTCTAAAATAAGTCACACATTGTTCTCTGGAGGTGCTTTTTCCTTCTCATCTTTGAAGGGAGGATGAAGCTTAGCTGAGATTCAGATCCCTGTGTCAGAGCAAATGAAAGCAGTCCTACCTTTTTTTTTTTTTAATTTAAGAATGCACATATGTAAAAGAAACATACTCCGCTTAAGATGAAAACATTTTAGCTGTTTCTGCTAGCATTCAATAGCATGTAGTCCACATATAGGAACTCTTTGTTTTCTGTATAGAGTAACTCACAAATTTAATTTGTAATTTTGAAGAAATGGCATGTAGGATTTTAATCTCACCTCCTTATATTCAATTCACCCTCCAATGCTAAAAGATAGTACTTAAGATGTCATTTTTTTGTTTCATTAGGTGTGTAGTCACAGGAGAAGTAATCTTTATAGCTCCTCTTCTAACAAGGTCACGATCCCAACTGTTACCTCTAGGTACTTCTAAGAAAATGAACACAAAAATAGTATCTCACTGGGTAAGAATTCTCTGAAATTTTAAATACAATTTACACAGAATGTTAGTGCCACTGTATATAACTACAGCTGTTAGGACACTGCACATCAGGAGGTGGGAGCTATGGGGAAGCTGCATGAACCAAACGGCACGTTTCGTCAGCAGTTTTGCATCGCATGGCTCCTAGAGAAGGAAAAGTTCATGACCTGGAGTACCACTTTGTGAAGCGTCACAATGTAGGTGAGAAGTAATAATCGATGTGTCACAAAATTCTTTGTCACCAAGAGGCACCACAGGAGGCTGGAATGGCCAAGAGAGCTGAGGAACTTGGTGCCAAGTAGTATTTCTGAAAGATCAAGTAAGTAATAAATACAGAAACCAGTTTTGCTTATATTCAGCTTTTGTGTTTGTCAAGATGAAAAACAGTCTTGGGTCAGAGGCAGTTTACCATTTTAAATAAGGCCAGTTTTGACTGCTACCAGAGTTTACAATTCCTCAGCAAAAGAATCTCCCTACCAGCAAAATACGAGATATCATAGAAAAAGAATTCTGGAAGAGCTGTTTTTTAGCGTCTCTTCTTCCAAAACTAATAAAAGTTTGACCATTTAAGTATCACAGAAAATTCAAATGAGCAGTGAGAAGTGACTGTTAAATTGGGTTACTGCATTAAGCCATTATCCTGTAGAATAAAAATTAACCAAAAGATCAAACTATTAAAGCTTGACCCTACTGTACAAATATATATTACCTACTCACTAATGCTAACAAAACAGAGCTTTCTAGTTTCATGTAAACATCAGTGTTTCTTAAATACTGCTAGTCTTTCTCATTATTCAAATTTATGTAATACTTGTTTAAACAAATAAAGTAGTAGCGTTTTTCTGAAGTCAAACCTGTAGGAGTTACGCTGCATCAGAGCGGTGCAGCAGCAGTGATCGTCATCTTCTGCTTTTGTTAATACACAATGAGGATTTCAACTGAATAATAAACTAACACTGGGAAAAAGATTTCCTTGACCCCAAATTAGTTAACAATTGGTCAGTATACAGTAGCATAAGGCTTCACATCCCTTTTTATTTTTTATTTTGTAGTTTTTAATTCTGACTGGTTTAAGCATGGGTTTGCTTGTTATTTTCCAAGAATACCTCATATCTTTACAGAACTCCCTTTCCCCACGCCATTTTTCATACTGTTAAAATCCTGGCATTAGTGATGGGGAAACCGAGGGTGGCAGCGAGTTCCACAAATTGTGGACCCGGATTAAGAAAAAGGATTTCCTATCACAAGTAAATGCACAATGCAAACAAAATTCAGGTAAGTTCACCATAAGCAGAGATGATAAAAACGGCAGAAAAAATCCCTTTCTGGAGCACATATTTATATGTTCAAATCTACTAAAATAAACATGCTGTATGCTGGCTGCACGGGCTACGATTCATTGACTTTACATGGCCACATTTGCTGAAGAAGAAGATTTGACAAGAGCCCAAAGAGGTCACTGGTGAGAGAAGAGCAGTGGCAGGCCTGATGGAGAGCTGCCGTGGTTGGTACCTACACACTGCTTAGCCACTCCCTGTCCAGACTGGAGGCAAAACCTTCAGCTGTTGGAATCGGGTGAGTGTTTTGCTTCAATACGGCCCAGACATTGACTTGTGACTTTGTGGAAATGATACACGAGAAGCCCTGTGTTTCTTCAATAGTGAAGTGTTTATCCTGCAATCAAAATACCTGCGTCTACTCTTTGCCTCAGCCAGAGGTGGTCCCCAGCAGCAGACTGGTGGTTGCGGTCCCTCTGAGCGTGTCCTCACTACTGTAGGCGGGGAGCAAGCTCAAGCTCCGGCTGCTGATCCCCACACCTCTTCGATGCTTCTCCCTCTTCCACCTTGCCCTCTAAAGCAATGGCTGCGCACCTCTGCAGGGAGAGTTCGCACCAAGCACGGCTCCAAGATCCCATCGTGTCTGACTTGACCCTACGTGCCCGTCTAAACTGCTCAAGCTGACTGGGCCCTCAAACATTGCCACACCCCAAAGCATGTAATACATACCCTTGCTTTCATGCTAGGAAGGCACCATTCTCGCAGTACAGTTTCACGTAATTTCAGATACTTCAAACTGAAAGGTACACAAAAAATGAGAATTACATGTTGGGTCTGTAAGGGGCACCAGAAAGAGTCCAAGGAATACTGTGGGATGAGAATATAGGAGTCTGCTCTCAAGGGAACTAGCTCCAGCTAGTGTGAACATAAGCCAAGCTTCTTGGCATCGGGGACTGTTTTTATTTAGTAACACAAGCATGCCCTCTGAAGTGAGGTAGCTGGGATGCACATCGTTTTCACAGACAACCTGAGCTCAGATTATCTTTGTCTGGACTGCTAAGTCTGAGTGAGTCTGGTACAGGCTTACTGAGACACACAAAAACAGGGACTCACATGCATCATTGCTGTTCTCTCTAAACAACCTGAGTCATCAAGATTGTCCGGTCCAGTTCAGAGATGCCCCAGTTCAGAGTCCTGTAAAAATAAAAGGAATTTTTTTTTCTGGATAAACAAATACACAGAGAAGAAAGTGCATTTCTATAACTTCAAACAAAATCTGGATTTAGGAGCAAGCATCTTCAACAGTCCGCATCGAAGTAAATGAACTGTACCAAAGGTCACCAAGTGTCAACGTTCTGTAATTCTCAGCATTCAGAGGATCAAAGAAATCTAAAGAAATAGTTCAAGCTGAGGCATCTGGCAAAATAATGAGGTGAAAGGCTTTCAGAGTTTTCTGGAGAAAAGAACAATAATTGGATATCACTCTTACAATCTTCACTTAGGCATTACTAAATAAAAATGCTGCGTTTCCATTTCAGGGCTAGTGAAATGTCAACAAAAGAAAATAGTGGTATAAAAAACAAATTAAAGAGCTGTTTTTCAGTTATTCTCAGGACATAAGGGGTTTATTTATTTAAAAATCCGTTGACATTGGCAAATAAGCTGTTCACTTTAAATAGCTTGCCAGGTGGTGTTTTGGGGTTTTTTCCTGTTTGGCTGCACTCACATGATAAATCAATTTTGCTAGAAATACACTACCAGTTCCGCACAGGTTTTTTTAACAGTTCGTCTCCTTACCTGGCATACTCTTGCCCCCTTAGAAGAGCCCAAGGAACTGATCCTGAAAATGCCCAAGGAGCTTAAAAGATACGTTTCAATTGATTGTTGAAGCATAACTGATCAGTCTTGTTCGGGGAATTTTGTTGTTGTTGCTGCATCTTTTCCATCAGCCAGTCCAAAAGGATTTCATTAACATTCTCACTAGTACCTCTGACTAAGTAGGAATTTTGACGAGATTGTGAAAGCTTCTAGAAGTAATCTATTTCGAAGTGTTAAGTATATAAATGCAAATTGAGTAGAAACAGCTGCTATTACATTCTCTGGACGCAGGATTCCACTCTCTGATGGATAGAGAAAAAACAAGCCATTGAAAAAACATGAAGAAATTGGAAAAATATGGATCCAGTGAAAATATATGCAATGGACGGCATTGTTGGGTGGTATAATTTGGTATAGCTTCACAGGTTTGCCCCATAACAATACACAGCCCACCTCCCAGGAGGACTGGAAGAGCTTCACGTCTTTCTTGGAGAAAAGGGGGGGTCTGAGGGAATGAACACGCTGAAGGCAAAAGCTTATGCACAAATTCATGTTTCAGCCTTTTATGCGATGGCTAACAGCGCCAGGCGTTGTCAGAAACAGTCTCACAGAACAAAGCCCCCATTCACAACAAGATTGTGCTATGGACTTTGGTTAGTTTGAGATTGTTCTGGAAAAATTACAAAAGCTTCTGAAAAATGTCAGTAGCATATTCTAGAGCAGTGTGCCTGAAAGCAGAGGACTGTGCTGGAGGGAAAAGAAAGCACCATGAGAAAATTCACCCTTTGGTGAACCCAAGCTTTATCTTTCATCAGCCTGGCAAAGGCCCTCCTGCATGTCCTCTGTTCATGTACCCCCCTCCACTCACCTGGAGCAGATCGCCGCTATCACGCGTTCCCCTGGAACTCACGCTCCCTCCTGCCATGCCCGCTTCTGTCTGCAACATTCCTGGCAACCACCTGGAGCAAAACGGATAGACTGTCCTTGGAAAATGTCAGGCATGTTCAAAAATGTACACAAAACGTGGCTGCTGATTTCATTTGGACTAAACCCACTTGGTCAAATCAGCGTTAGGGATCTGGGCTGGGGAACCAAAGGTGGGATTGTTTTGCTGGGTTTTGCTTATAGATGGAAAAAGGAGTTGATACAACCCACGCAGCTAAAGCTCAGGCATCACAGAAACACTTGATTCTTAGAGCCTGCAGAGTGATTCCCTCCAGGATTAGCTCTGTTTGACTTGGGGTTGCTTTGTGCCTGCCAGCACACAAAAACTGTCATAACACAGGCAAACGCGGGACAGAAATTTCATTCTTGTTCCATTTTAGGTATAGGCTCTTGCCTGCAGTTCTGTCTTATGCAAATGATACATCCAATGGCTAAATGCATCCTTTAGTTCCTTCCCAGAACAGAGACTGCGCCACAGCAGCAGGTTTTGCAGCTTCCTTCCGTCTAGTATGATGTGGCCTGAAATGCTGTGGAAAAATTCCGCTGTGCCTCAGGCATCTTCCTGGATCAAGTTTATTCCCAGAGGGATAATTTATCAGAGAATTGAGCTCTGAAGAGAATGCTAAAAATAGTGTTAAAATTTTGAAATACAGGGCTTTGGCACTGGAAGTCAGAAAAGATGTCTAGCCCAAACTCGCACTTTATAAAAAGCTTTGCATATTTTGTAATAAATACGGATATTATTTTCCCCTCCCCCATTCATTTACAGGGACAGAGAGATAATAACAAACTTCAGCAAATCTGAAGCAGAGCCATCTGTTAATTCTGATATACGGCAGTAGAGGGCATCTAAGGACTTCAAGTCACATGTGGTAGGGGATTAAAATCAGATGGCTGAAGGAGTTACTACTCTCGTCCCCAACCACTCACCCCACCCCGTGACAGAATTCGCCACCTCACGACCAAAGAGCTCATGAAGCTGCTCCTGAACGACCGCAGCTTCGAGCCTCGCTGAAAATGGAGTTGATCTTAACCACCAGACCGAAAGCTGAAGTTGTTTAGGAGGAGACGCGGGAGTTAATTTCTCATCCCTTCTGCAGGCAGCACTGTCAGAGCCACGGGAAGGGTGGCTCAGGTACAGTATAAGGGGAGGCAGTAACCGCCTCAAGCAGTCTATCCAATTTTATCTACTGTTTGAGCTTGTATTTCCACATACCTGGCAAAACTGCTCACAGGAGGGGCAAGCAATCCTGGGAATGGACCGGCAGTGCCAAGAAAAGGCAAGCTGTGGACTAGCACTCTTTCCTTAACCTGGAAGAGTAGCCCTGCGTCCATTTCCTCTGTTGAGCCCAGAAAACGCCAGTCTGTCTGTCTGGCCTGTATTTCGGTTTACGTCCTCCCAACATGCCAATGAGTTACAGGATGATGCCTTGAGCCTTCCTGACAAAACCCAAGTGTTAATCACAACAAACAAAGAGAGAGGAGGTAATTGGCAGCTAGCATGGTTTTCTTGTCATCTGCTCAGGTTTGCACGACAGCCCTCGTTCAGCTCCTCTGCATACTGAAGCGGGGAAAGCAGCCATGCCTACCGTGAGCCGAAAGAAGCCAACATGTCAGGGGCAGGTTAGTTCATTACCTGACAGTAACACTTACTGCACTGATCTGAAAAATGTATTTGATCCCAGCAGCATATACTCATACCATGGGCAGCATGTTTTCAGTTAACTGTAAGAAGTTTAAAATTCTATAAACACATTAGTACATGTTGATTATTCTGTTATTCAAACTCCTAAATACAGCAACACGTCAGGCCTTATGCTGAAGTCTATTATAGCCTTAGTCTGAAATTTAAAAGTGGCTCATGCCCAGGAAAAGGTTGTACAACTCATCTAATGATTCACAGTACTCCTGAAATGATATTAATCTGTCTGCTTTCCATGGCAGCACTCTCAATCATAAACATTTAATTGTAGGAATTCATCCTCTAGGCCAAATAGCTCTGGGCGAATTAAACCTTCTTTAATGTGAAAACTAGAACAGTGGCTTAACATTAACCTTTTTCTAATGGGAGACCATTTATTCAGAGACATAAACCCAGTTTCTTCTTCATCTTCGTTTCACTTTGCACTCAAACCTCTTCCCTTTGGAGACTGCATCACCTGTTCTAATTTTTCTTACCAGTTTCAGAACTGACTTCACTAACAAAAGAACTTTAATTACTGACGGATTGGCAGAGCACAGGAGAGCTGCCTGCATGCCGTCTGTCAGGAAAACTTTCTTCACAGACGTTACTTGCTCTCTTTTACTCTGAGAAGCAGGAATCGCAACTGGCAAGAAAACATCTCAAGCCTCCTCAAGCATAAAAGGGTTGTTTTTTCTGGCAGCATCTACGACAAGAATGCAAGATTTCAGAGTCCTTTCAGCTGTGCTATCTCTAGGATTTTTCTAAAACAAAGACAAGAGTGTACATTTCTCCAAAAATCCAGAACTTCAAAAAGCGCAGTTGTGAACATGTGTATGTATAGGTGTATGCGTACATATACACCTATACGCCCTTTCTCAGGCATATACACACTTTCTGAGCCAAAAACCAAGGTAAATAAATATTACAGTCACAGCATCTTATACTACAATCCAAATATTCAAATCCATAGCAAATATTCTCCTAGTAGCTGTTTAAAATGACTGCTATCAAAACAGTTCTTGCCAGTAGTCTTGTTTTCTATTGTGTTCATAAAAAGGAAGCGTGGTAGGGAAGACAATGCTGACAAAGCAAGTATATTTACAAATTATCCTCAGGTACCTTTCAGCAATATTTAGCTAGTTCTAGTCAGAGAGGAACTTCACAGTTCACAAGATAACAAAGTGACAGAACAGTATTGTGCTCAGTATTTATAAGGAAGCCTAACATAGCATCAGCTGAAAACTGCTGTATCAATTATCTCTTTTTTACATGTAGTACCCTGTATCACCACCTTCCACTTTTCCTTAACGAGTCCAGCAAAATTATTTTTATGTTACTTTTTTTTTCCTTGAAATTGTAAATAGTAAATTAGAGAAACTATAAAAGCACTACATTTTATGTTTTTACTTAAAGATCCTAAAGTGTGTCTAGATAACCTCTTACTCAATGTAGCTGAGGCCTTTAGATGCTACCATAAGTTTTAAATACTATAAAGCACATTATGAGAGGATTTAAATACCACCTTTATACGGTCAAGATTTTCATGCTTGCCACTGATTATGCATCTACCTATCCATTGAACTAAAGGAAATCATCCTTCTTTTTCTCGACCATCCCTGAAAGAAAATAATCTGGATGTTATTTCAAAGTACTGCTCTCTTACTGCTGTCTCTTGATGGTTTGCTTTTAAATTACAAGTGCTGGTTTTCTTTTAGAATACCACTGATTCACAGAAATTATTCACTGATTTTTTGATTATTCTCCTTTACCAAATGTATTTTCTCAAGAAAGATAAAGTATTCACATCTGAATAGATAAAAATGACAGGAAATAAGGTGGCAGCTGGTTAAGAGTAAAATTGTTTTCTATACATCATAATTTATTTCATCAAAACATTCTGTTCCTTGGGCAGCTGGAAAGAGCATAGTGATCCCATTTATGAAAATACTTGTCTTCTCCCTGCTGTTTTTATTATGTTTTAGGAACTCTTTTTGAAATAAGCAAACCTTCCTCCTGACTGCTGAGTGAGAAACTCTCTAAGGGCTTGCATTGAGGACCTTGTTTGTGGTGCAGAGGTACAATTAACTTGTTTTAAATTGCTTGAGATTAAGGCTCAATATTCTTATTTCTTTGCTTGAGAACCAGAAGTGCTACCTGACTACTGTAATTACAGGACAGGGAGGAACCGTGGTACTTCTACGCTGTTATTTAGATCAGTTCAGGTAAACAGTTGTCAAAATACGGTCAAAATAGACATACGTGATAAGCAATAGCTGGCCTTTTAACTAAAGCGGATTTTACCTGACAAAATGGTATGTCATGGACAATGGATATTCTGTGCTGCATCTTCGGGAAGTAAGGATGCAGAAAGCAAGGAAAGGTCCCTTGTATTCTTCCAGGCAGCGAGATAAATCTAGCTAAATCAGTAAACCTTTTCAGCAAATCAAAGCACACTGAGCAAAATCAGCTGGTCCAAAAATGCATTACCCCCTCCTCCACTCACGTCATGTTATATAAATAAATCAGCACACTAGCTCTCCAGTAAATTTGGCATACTTTTCAGGAACAAAGTGAAAATCATTTCTAGCAACAGGCAGTTCACACTACTGTAAAAACGATGTTGCCTCCTTCCTTGGTAATAAAAGGGATTTTGCCTAAAGGAAAAATAAAAAAATTAAACCACTCATCCCTCCCCTTCTCTTTTTGCTCACACACGTTTCAAAACAAGTCAGACACATAATGTATTCTGCTTGTTACTTTCAAGAACCATTAATGTTCATGTTTTCACTACTAATGTAACTCTCAATTAAAAATATCTACTACACAGATGACATACTGCCCAAATCAAAACATTCATGCAGAGTAGAAACTATCTGGAAAAGAAATCAGAGATTCCTTAAATTTGTGCCTTTCATCTCCAGTCAGATGACACACCTCTACAACTGGTTCAGAAGCATTCACAACTGTACACATACAGGCAATATTTGTCCTAGAATTGCCACCCCAAAACACACAGACTAAAAATAAATAAAGCACTTTGTTTGAATTGTACTTACAAATTTTAAATCCCCATTTGTATAAACTAGTTTTCATATTAGCGACTCTGTTTAGAAATTTTTTGTTACATGGCAAATTAAAAAATCTTATTTTGTTTACCTGATAGAAAGCTAAGTTTTCAGAGTCTGCTGCTTCTTTTCTCTTTCTCCATTTCACATCTCTCTCATACTCCATTCTAATTTTTTTTTTTTTATGTAGTAAAACACTTAAGGCAGACCAGGTATGTATTAAACATCCTAATGCCAAAGAAGCTAAAAAGTAGCTAAAAGTAGCTTCATGCACCACGTGGCCCATTATCCAGAAAGTAATTTAATTTAATCACCTTTTCTTACCCTTAGAAATTATTTTTTTTCCTCCCCTGTGACTGTGTGAAAGACTCAGACAGAGGAGAAAACCACCTAACTAACATTATTGAAAGAAACAGCAAAATACTAACTTATTCCACTGAGCCTGTAGTACTCACGGAAGTCCCACACCAGAGAACAAAGGTAACTGTGAACCGAAGTACTCTTATGAGGTGCCAAAAGTGTCATTTAAAGATTGATTTGCAGTTTTTAACTTTGAATTTCATTACTCTTGTAAATTTATCAGATCTCTACTACTATTTTTAAAAGACACTGACTTCTCATGAAAAAAAAAGCTAACAGAACTCTGTTTAGGAAACATCCTGCTGATATACTGCCTATTTAATTTTTTATGCTACCTTTTTCATAACAATATCTGAAGTTTTAAGTTACAAATATTTATTACATTCTTCTGTTCTTGTTTCTCATTCACCACATAAATCACGGTCTTCCTCTCTCTGCCTTTATAGCAGCCAGCTGTGGTTTTAGAAACAAGTTATTATGACTTCAAGTGATGAACAAACAGCAGAAGCAAAGGAAGTCTTGAGATACTACCCATATAAAAATGCCATTAATAAATGACATCGGGAAAGAAAACTACAGCAAAGCTGTAAAAAAGCAGCTTTGCATCTAGGCAAGATGCATTCCATTTCTCTAAGACGAATTAGTGAACTTTAAAGGAATAGCCCTAATTCGAACATTACTGTATCAAAAGAACATATTTTTGAGCAAAAGCTCTGTGCCTGCATATACATATACGGAATTATTTTGGTAATAAAAATAGATCTGTATTCCTTTTTTGTTGCTATCGTTCTTCCAAATACAGTGAAGTCATTGCAAATTTTATGCAAGATCTCACATCACCAGTAGCAGAACTGTCAACTAAATATCAAAAATTTCATACCCTCTTCCCTCTTCGCATCTACCCAACAAAAAGTTAGTGGGGATTCCCCAAGAGTCCCTGGAGGCTGGATCTGAGGCTATCTGAACTGCACGGACGAAAACAGGAACAAGAATGACCTTTAAAACCTAAACTGTTTTAAACCATTTATGAGGACGCTTAAGAAAGCCTGTGTCTGCTCCTCAGACCTCATTTTAAATCTGCGGTGCTGTCAGTGATTAAAACCACCTTTTTTCATAAACTGAATAAATCAAATTCAAAAGCGCCCAGGCATGACAAACAGATGAAACCATACTGACCAAATCACTTAACAAAGTAACAAATTCTTTTTCTCCTCAGACGAATCTGCTTAATTACTGAACACAGAACTTATTTTTTAAGAGCACTATTAACTCTAATGCTCTTCAATCATCCCCTGATGTTGAAAAATTAGAAGTAATAATCTGTTACGAAAGCCTTCAGGAACTGTCCTTCAGGGTCCCTTTTTTTTTTTTTTTTTTTTTCTTTTTTTGTAAAGAAGCGCTGAACTGCAGGAGTTACCGGGGAAGAAGACCTCAAGCGGGAGCGTGGCTGCGGGAGCTCTCTCCGAGCAGGGGAGCCGGCGTGCCGGCGCTGCCCCGCTCCCTCAGCCAGAGCGTCCAGCCTGATACATATGCATTTACCTCTGTAACAACAAAGCCTCCCACCCCCCGCCCCTGATTTTTAAAGAGATTATTTAGTATTATTTTGTATTCTTATTTCCTGAGGACTTTAAAAAGACACCCCTTGATCCTCCTCCCGCCAAACCCGAAAAGCTCTCCCTCCCAAACGCCGCCGTGCCATTCGCAGGGAGCGCCGACCCGCAGCCGGGGGCGGGGGGGAGACTAACGCGGCTACTTTTGCTTTGTTTTGCTCTTTTTTTAAATTTTTCTTTCTGTTTTTTTTTCTGTCTTTCGAAAGCCGGCTCGGGGCCGCCCGGGCAGCGGCGGAAGGTGGCCGGGTACCGAGCAGCACCCGCTGCGCAATCAATCATCCGTGCGCCGCAAAAAAAAAACCCCAAACAGCTTCGGATTTATTTTAAAAGA
>Ga0065711_1034844_pt1 | contig 23163 bp, 15 predicted proteins | sample Hoacrofraction12_FD_59098 | JGI IMG/M metagenome (GOLD analysis project Ga0065711, IMG submission 59098) | Hoatzin crop microbial communities from Cojedes, Venezuela - Epithelial fraction 12 v2 (version 2) | ecosystem: Host-associated > Birds > Digestive system > Esophagus > Crop | place...
TATTTATTTATTCATTTTTAAATTTTTATTCCGGTCTCTCTTCATTTCCGAACCGCCCGCGGTAGCGCGTTTGGCTTACCGAGCTTAAGATGTGACCGGTGTGTGCGCGGCTGGTGCCGAAACAGGGAAAGGGGAGGGTGGTGGTGGGGGAAAAACCATGGAACCCTCCCAACTGAGCCGCGCTGCTCGCCGCCGGTGCGGTTGGTGATGGATCAACCCAAACAAGCCGTAACGGGACCGGCGATGCAGGCGAAGGTTATGACGCGTTTTCTCTCGGCGATGCTCTCCGGCTTTTCGCCTCCCGCTCGGAAGGAGCGCGGGATGGGTGAGTATTTGGGAGATTCGTGGGTGGATGCGTGCGGCCGGAGGAGAGCAGTTGCGCCTGTACGAGCCGGGGCCTGGGTGAGCCTCTTGCGTGAAAACAAAACGGCTCTGTGGTTCTTAAATCTTCCCCGAGGTTTTCTCCCGCTTCCGCTCGGCGGTTTGCTGCCCCGCGCCAGCCCCTGCGGCCAAACCGGCTTCGCCTGAAACCTCCGTGCAGCCGTCAACATCCTGGTATTCCGCTGTGCGTTCTGGGTGTTGGAGGTACCTGCTGTTCTCGCCGGAGCGGCGTGGTAATGCGGTAACCGCTGTGCCCACGGCGCGGAGTCGGCTGGAAGTGAATCCTGCCTGTGCCTGTACGCGTGCCGGGGCCGCTCGGTTTGGGGTGGGTTTTTTTCGGTTTAGGTGAGGGAATACAGAGACTAAAAAAGATAACGGCAGTGCTCAAGCAGGTAGGGTGCGATTTGGAGTCACTTCAGCGAACACCCCGTGCAAGGCTGCGTTTGTTAAAGCACGCGAGCTGTGCAGAAGGCAGCAGTCCTTAGTGAATCACTTCTTAAAAACAAATACTTGACAAAAGCTAAACGGATAACAATTATGTAAGCCCGTAGTAGGTTTTGATGTGTGTCAAGTCTGTTAAATAAATCAACCTGTTCAGTGAATAAATCTGCTATGCACCAACGCTTTGTTATTTTTTTAAGAGAATAGACCTGGCTGTGTATTTAAGATGCTTCTCCCGTGCGTGGGAGCCTTAGGGCCGAGTCCCGTAGCTGCCAGTGACAGAAGGCAAATCCGTGGGGAGGGTGGGGTGCGGGAGCACAGGGAGGGAGGGGGCACGCCGTATAATAAGGTGGATATTAAAAACACACAAAGATGTGCGTAAGGAATCCTAGTGATAAAATTCTCACTGATCCGTGCCTTGATGGAGTATTTGCTTTGCAGTGGCAATGGCCCGTACAAAGCTACATTGATTTAGCTTTCTCTGTTCGCGATGGCAGTTCTGGTGAATAATTATTTTCCCAAAAGCCCTAACTAAGGGAAGAAAGAGAGTCCCTGCTTGGCCTACACAGTAGTACAGTATCTTTGAAAGCGTGTATCCGGCTGCAAATAAAGAGAGCCAGTTCAAGTGTTACTACACTCAGCAGAAATAAAAGGGAGGCAGAAAAGGGGAGCAAGCAGCCGGCTTCCCCGGGCGCCTTGTCCCCCTTTCCCTCCCCGCACCTCACCCGGCACTTTGCCCTGGGGGGAGGGGAGGGGAGGGAGGGGTTGTGGTTTGGTTTTTCCTTTTTTGTGTTTGCTATTGCCTTTTGGAGGCGAGGCTCTGGCAGCCTGTTTAAATGTTGTGTTCTGAATCATGAGGAGTCTCTTTCAAATTAATTAAAAAAAAAAGGGGGGGGGCAGATTTTGGCTGGTGCGTTTTTAACGTCTGTAGCTGGTAGAGGGGCAGAGAGTAGGGCTGCATGGGGCAGTGCTTCGATGGCGACCTCCTCTTTTGAGAGGTGATGCCTGGTGGATGTTTTTGTGATCGATCACGTGTGTATCTTTTCCCGTCTTTGGAAAGAAACGTGTGAAAGGACTTAAATGTGCTTGCAGGACTGAGGAGGAGACAGGTGAGGCTTGGCGAGAAAGCGTTCCCGAACAAAGGCGTCCGACTCTTGGGTTGGCGTCCTGGGTGCAGGACGCGACTGTCGGTGCGAGGTGCAGCAGCTCTTCTCAGGTAGAATCACGGAATGGTGAGATAACAAGGCTTTTCCATCACAGAGTAAGAACAACCGACCGTGCCGCTTTTCCCGAGCACCACAGCGAACCGTCCCCTTAGAGTTTATGCCGTGTCGCAAACAAAAAGCGACGTTAGGAAGTCATCTTTTCCTTGGGCAGAATCCAGGGAGGAGAGCCGTGGGTACTCTAGCCCTCGCCCTCGCGTCGGGGCTCGGCAGATGCTGCCGTGCTTGGGTTTGTGTTTGACCCTGAGAGAGGCGGGTAGTCTGGATGTTAAACAGAGTGAAATTGCTATTGCTGCTCAGTAATGGCAATTTTTGGTCTGTGAGGGAGTTTAAAAAAAATATTTTGAGAATTGGGAGACAAATAATTTTTACCAAATCCACCTGTTACGGTGAAAGTCCTCTGTTTTCACCTGGGGGAGGATTGCACTTTTTTATTTTCATGCTAGATCTTTGTGTACTTTTATCCCTGCTTGAGCTGGCTTTATAATCATTACCTATGCATACAGTCAGGTGCTTGACGAGCCTGATTTTGTGGAAGCTGCCAGCAGTGAGTAAATGAGCCATGTGGCATAAAACCGAGCAAACCATGGTTTGTCGGTAACTTGCTCTCCCCTCCTTCCTTCGAGTTGGTTGTACGCACCCGTGCCGTACGGGTTGATTTGTTACCCATATGCAGTGCGAGAGGCTTGGTGGGATCTCAGCCCTTTGATTTCAGGGTGCCATTACAACGAAACCTTAAATAATTACTGCGTGTTACGTTGTTGTGTCGAAAGCGGGGAGGTTACAGATGCTGAAGATGGTTAACTGGCTTAAGCAGCTGGGCGCTGGGCGTGGGTTTTGCCTGAAGGACGCACGAATCGAGGATAAGCTGTCCCGCTGTCGGGAAGTCTGGGTACTGTCGGTTCCCTGCCTGTGGGGATGAGGAAAAATTGGAGGTATTTGGTAAAGCTGAGCCGGAATGAAGTTTGCGGGAGGAGCTGTCAGTTCTGCAAAGCAGCGTTGAACCCGGCCGCAAGCCTTATCCTCAGCAAAGTCGTCTTAGGAACAGCGAGAGAAGGTGGTTTTGGTTCAGGAGTGCTTTGGACGGCGAGGCGGTAGCGCTGGGTAGATTTTGTTTGCAGTTCAGGGGAGTAGCATGTAATCTGTGTAATGCTGCTTTTGTGTGCCTCTCTTGCAAATTGATGTCTGGGGAATGACATGTAGCAAAGGCTCTAGACCAGCAGGTCTCTGATATTTTTGTAGTAATGTCTTTTTATTCAAAGCAGGTGTCATGGAGATCTTTCATCCCAGGATTTCTTTCATCCCTGGCGTTTGTTAGCTTGTGTTAAAACTTTAAATCTCGAGAATTTCTTGTGTACAGAAGGTGTTCTCGCATTGCTTTCACGTGGGCTGAGCCGGATGATTAGGCAGTCTCCAAACAGTGATATGAGCTGGATCCGTCCCTGCGTCAGCCCTGGGAATAACGCAGGGATGTGACCCAATGCCCCCAGGTCGCGGGACGGGTCTGTGCTGGAGGACGCTGGGTAGGGAGGTCTGGGATGGGGAGTCTTGTCCCCGGGGCAAAGTTTTTTTTCTGACCCTTAAGTATTCAGAAGGTGATTTATGCCCAGTGATGTGAGCTCATATTTGCAGTCTGGTTTTAACAAAGCTCTGGAAATGCTTTTTACTCCAAGATGCCTAATTTGCTTAATTTATCCAAGCTCTCGTCTCTTTAGTCTTCCATGATAGAAAATTCTGCTGGCTAATTGTTTCCTTTCACTGATCCTGTATTTCTCTTTTCGTTTTGTGTTGTTTGTGCCGTGTGCTTGGGGCGTGGGTGGATGCGTCACTAGAAGTTTCTGATCGATCTCCTTGTCCACATCTACTGCCGTTGCCCCTTGGGGGAGGGTATCACCGTCGTGTGCTGGACCAGAAGGGCTGGCTTGCTTCTGGCTGGACCCCAGCTGATTCGTTTACCCAATCAGTTTTAACACCTTTCTGCATGGTCATTACCATTGCTGTGATCATTGACTGCAAACAGCTGTTGTTATCCCTAGGCACGAGACCCAGAGCGTCTCTGTCCTAAGAGGCCAGGAGAGCTTGAGGTCAGACTTCTGGATGTCACCTTGCACAGCCTTGCGATGCCAGTCCTTGGTGTGCCATCGAAGCCGGCAGGAACGGCAGAGGTTGTACGCTTGGCCTCAACCCTGGTTGGGTTTTTTGCCAATTTATCAGCTTTCTCACCTGGCTTACGTAGAGCCTCTGTTGTGCAGAGCGGCTCCTCATGCGCGGGTTGCTGATTCATGGTGTGAAGGTCGTCCTCACTGCTTTGTCGTGTTCGCTGCTGTTGTCTGAAGCTGTTACACGCTTCTCTACTGAGTCAGTTTGCGAGGGGAGTGCCAGGATTTCTAAAATAAAACAGAATAGTTGAGGCAATTTCTACCTCCCCTCTCCCCCCAGGTAAGGGGCTCCTCAAGTAATGAAACTCAGGCGTCGTCACGGGGCTTTTCCTGGCATGCCGAAACTAGTGAGAAGGTGGCTGATGCTCCATGACTGTTGCGTTTTTGAGGGCATGCGGACTTCCAGATGGAGGTTATCAGAAAGATCAAGCTCTTGTGAATCATACAGGATGTGGCTAGACTTGCAGGAGTGCTGGGACGTGGCTGGTGGGCTGCAGGGTACCGCTGGGCACGGAGCACTCCTGGGAAGCTGCCCGGTCATTCCATCGCCAACGTGAGACCTGGGCTCTTCAGAGGGCTGGCGCACAGACCCCAGTGCTTTCTCAGTCCCGTTCCAGGTCAGGTCTCTGCTGTGCTAGGGAACTGCCTTTGGAGCCGCGTCCTTAGCAAAAAATCAGATTCCTTTCCTCACGCTTGGGAGGTTTTGATTGTGAGTTACAGCGCAGATGAACCGAATGTAGAAAAGACAAGCTCTGTGGATGGATTTTGTTTCCTGTACAATGTCCCAATGAATGACTGGAGTCTTTGATGGAGAAAAGAAGCTGAAGCCTTATGAAGGGCCTGTTTATTGGCATTAATTATTTTTTATTAGTTACAGCATCTGTAGTCCGTTGGCAGTAGAAGAGCCCAAAGTAAGAATACTAAATCTTCAGAAGTTTTTCAAAGCTTGCATTTTTCATAAGAAGCTTGTGAAGCTTCAAATCTAAAGCTTCCAAAGCCTTTTTTTTTATTCTTCAGAAGTGCCACTGAAGCTCTTTTTTTAATTTTTAGTATTTTAGCTGAAACTATAAGTTTAATACATCAAAAAAAAAAAAAAGTTCTTTCCCATCCATTGCATTGGCCCGAGTTGTCAGGTCTCTCGCTGGGTCCGCTAGGTCCTCTGCAAGCATCAACCGTACGCTGCAGACCTGGTGTGTACCCTCTGCTACCCATTTACTGTCCTTTTTCCCCTCTGGTGAGGGCTTTGCTCGGTGGCTGGTAGCAGGCCGAAGCACATGCTGCCATGAAAGGTGCGTTTGTTTGCACCCGGCCAGCTGGGACACTGCTTGACCTTCGCAGTTGTTGAATAACTTCAGAGAAATGTTAACTGCTTCACGGAAGCCAGGGTTGTGGGTGAGAGTTTAACAAGCGCAGCGCGAATCGGGTGTCTCCCTGGCCAGCTAGCAGTCCTTTTTCCCCTCTAGCCCGCAAGGTTGTGTTTTAATACTCTGAATATGAATTGAAGGTGCGTGCTGGTGTTTCAGTGGCAACACGGATGGGTGCTGGGGCTTGTTTCATATTGCTCCAGGGAAGGGGGCGATTGGTACTCTTGGCTCTCTCTGAACCTCGAAGGTAAAAATGAAAATTACCTTTTTTCAGGGTGGACGCTTTTCTCATTTGTGTGAAGAAAACTGTTGGGGAGTGGGATTATTTTAGCTACAGAAAGTTTTGGGGTTTTTTTGAATGTTTTGCTTACATTACATGAACAAGTTGACTTCCTTGATAGCTGTGCCATTAGCGTGGAAAGATGGGTAGAATTTTCGGGAAGATCAGAAGGGAAAGTCTGCTGCTGACCACAATTTTTCAGCTCATATTAAAGCAAACAAGCAAGCCCCTATCTTCTTGACATCGCTGGCTCTGTAGGGAGCAACACGCAATAATTTCCCATGGTTTGTTTATGGCTGTATCTGAGGAAATCCACTATATCAAAATCACCTGTCCATATAGTGGCTTGTCTTAGATTCTTTGTGTGTGTGATATATTAATTTTGAAGTACATTGAGCAGACGTTGATGGCTTGTGCAGAAATACAGCAGATTAGGATACAAGCAGCATGGCTGACGTATAATACTGGAAATTAGGGCCATTACTAGCCCACGGTGCCTACGAGTTTATCTGAAGCAGAGGAGCCGCGTGGTGTTAACCCAGCCAGGCACGGCAAATGCAGAGAAACCCCTCAGCTGAAACCTCCCGCAGAAAAAATAATTTCTCCTAACCCAGCAGCCTTCACTTACTTAATTGTCTTATTTGTCTGGTTAGTTTATCATGTGATGGAGAGTTTGTACTGCAGTAAAAACAGTTTCATTTATTGTGCCTGTTTCTTTCCTTAATTTGTGCTGATTCCTAGCCTGCTTCTTTCTGGGTGTGAACTGGGCCTGTCCTCGCCGCGGCAGTTACAAGTGCCGGCCGCTCTGAACGTGAGTGGGAGGCTAGGCAACGCGCTCCCTTTCCAAGCAGCGTTTGGTTTGAACGGGTGAGCTTTTTGGTTGGTTTGATCGCTCGGTCTCAGGGGTTATTGCTGCCTTAGGCAACGCCAGGTTATGTTTTGGGGTTTACCTTCAGGTTGTAGTTTATGTCCGTATAAAGTGTCAGGCTAAGGGCCACGTGCCACTTACAGTTCCCCCTGCTTCTGTAGAGGGTTGCTGCAGACCTGGTGCTTAATGCTCGGCAGGGGATTGTGCGGATGTTACCCTGCTGAAGCATTTCTGGCTTTGGAGGAAAGATGGGTACTGGTTATGATGCAGAGCTGAGCGTGGTGTTAGTTTGCAACTGGTGCCTTGGCTGTTAGATGGTTACTGGTGTGTGGAGTTACTGATTCTGTGTTTGGCAAACCCTGGTGTCCCAGTCCCTCTTTGGTTTTTTTTCCCCTGTTTGTGACATCCTCCTTTCCTCGCTTGTTTACGACGTTTACCTCTATATGCACAATCTGCCAGCACGTGTGCTGCATTCCCTCACTGCAGATACTAGGACGAGTTGAAGACTTCCTAAAGGTTGCTTCAGGATGAATTTGGAAGCATCTTGGATTAACTTTTCAGCTGCTGCAGGAAGTCTGTCGGTGGTCTGGAGGGGAAGTTCTACAGCACGAGTGGCTTGAGACTGTGAGCAAAATCGCAAGTGCAGGCTTCTCCTTGGGGCGTTCAACCCCAACCCTCTCAACGCCAATGGAAGAGCCAAGAGCAGGAGTGGAGGAAGATGGCCCCTGGGGAGGGGTGGGTGGTGACGCTGGAGCGACATAGCAAGGGTGACATTTTGGTGTCAGTGAAGGGGAGAAGAAGAAAATGCCGCTTCGATTGCGCTTTGAAAGCTGTTTGTCCAGCGTGGTGTGGAAAAGTCTTCATCTACGTTGTGATCAATAAGTTTGTGCACGGTGGAGTCCAAATGTCGTATCAGAAATCCTTAATGATTGTGTGGTGCCTTAACCCCTATGCTTTCACGTGAAGTTTATTTCCCTCACTACAGCCTGCAATAAACATAAAATATATGAAGTCTGCAGCTGACAGTGCCAGCTATGAGTTCTCACCCTGCGCTCTGTGGGCTGATGTTGAAACAAAAGGAGGTGTAAGGGTAGGCAATATTGTATTCTGCTGTTCGGTTAGGCCTGAGCGTTTGCTGAAGGGGCTGCGTTAAATCACACCTGAATTCACGAGTGTTGGTAAATGAAGAGCCAAGGTGAAAACTTGAAGTGTAGCTCACTGTTTAGTCAGTATTTTGGTAATTTAGTTAGTCCCTTCAGTACCGCCCATGTGTTTACGGGTAAAGCAGTACCGTGTGGTGGTAGCTCCTAAACTTGATCACTGTGGCTGAAGCGTTTCTTTCTGGGGCAATATATGGGCTGCTTCACTAACAAGAGGGTAGTGGAGGGGTTGGGATGAGCGTTTCCAGATCTGCTGGTGGTTACGCAGGGTGCTCCTCGTAGCCCTGTGCTATCAAATGCTTTCACAGCCTGCTCTGTCTCTGCTTGAACGACTTCTGTGCATTGCATGGTAATGGAAGTCACAAGAATTTGTTTGATGTTATTTATTCAAATCTGGAAAGGATGGTTGTGCAAAGACCAAAGAAAAATGGTTTTAGTCTGACAAATGCCAAGGGTTTTTGTTTTGTTTTTAAAGCCCAAACAAACCCTTTGGGATCCTTGGCTGGGTATATAATAGCACGAAATACACCATTTCTTTCATTCTGCTCCCTAAAATCTAATTCTTTACGCATTTAAAGTGGGAGTTGAGGCAAAAAGGGTTTAGCTCTGTTGACCTATATTTATGAAAAGCGAAGGCTTGCTAAGTGTTGCAAGAAAATATATAGTGCTGTTTGTATACTCTGATGAAATAGATACACATACTAAAAACACTTTGGGGATTCTTCATCTTCTTACTGAATGTTTAAGCCCTTTCCAGCCAGATTCAACCCGTCCGTGCTGTCCGTAGCATGTGTATTCGGACTGCCCGTTAATAGCCGTGAAACATCGATGAAGAGGGGCAGCAGAACAGGGAGTTTAAAATGAACAAGGGAGAGAGGGAGTACCGAAAGCCTCCCTGATGTCAAGGGGTAAAGGTGAACTTTTTTTTTTCTTTTTTTTTGTAATTCGGCCCCCTCTGTATGAAGTGCAGCTTAATGGTGATCATGCTGCTTGTTGCATAACTGTGGCACAGACGTTATTTTTTGTTGTAATGTTGCCTGACATATTTAAAAAGGAAAGGGAGGAAGGGAATTTATACCCTTTGGAGATGAATATGTGGAGCCTGTTAGTCTTAAAAAAGTGTGAAGAGCTTGTTAGAGCCGAAGCTGGCACATCTCTGAAAGGCTGCTCTGTGGAGTGGAGCTCTTCAGATAACGGATGAGTGTTGCATCTTCTGGACTTTGTTGTGTGCGTTACCAGATAGCCTGAAATCAGAGCTCGGTGGAGTGCTTGCACGCTTTGTGTTGAGGACATGCTTAAACATTTTGTGGAACTGCGACCAAATCTGAACGTGTATTCAATAAAATAGGGTGTTGTCCAAAGTGGAGTTTCGCAGGAGAATCGGCATCGGTGCTTAGAGTTAGGGGGCGTGAAGATGAGACACAGCACTCCGCGTGGGCAGTACTGAATGTTTAGGTGTTTATATTACTGCAGCTGGAAACAAAACCCTTAAAGTTGCTTTCCTAGGAAGGTTTGACTGAGGAAATACAGTGGGTTTCAGTGGAAAGGAAAAATTACATGCTGGCCTGCCATTTCCTGGTGGAACAGGCACGAGAACATAAAGCCATCTCCTCTGGGCATTTCCAACAACGTTAGAACTTTTAAAATAGTAGAAATGCAAAGAAGTAGAGATGAAAATCATAGATGCCGTGTTTATTTATGTATAATTACCAAATGCTTGACGTTTCAGATCAGCCCAGTGTGCCTTGATTCACAAAGTGTTTGCGTGGTAAGCACTGGATGAAGCTGCACAGCCCACCTCTCCTGGCTGCGCAGGGGAGCTGACGGAGGAACTGACAGCCGGCTAGAGATGCGCTCGCGGAAGGAACCTGGGAACCTTGGCTTCCCGGCCCTCGTTTGTGCCTGTGTGCGGGCAATAGGAGAATGGTTTAGTGATAAATCGAGAAGGGGGAAAGAGGAGGGAAAAGGGGGAAGTGACACCTGCTGTCACTGAGCGTCTGTGTGAACTCTGGGATTAAAGAGTACTCAAATGATTCATTTAAAAGAACTTGTGAAAAGAACAGGTGAACAGTTATGAAAACAAACAGAAGGAAACCTGAGAGTGTTTTTTACTTGTTTCTGCCTAGGGCAAAACATTTCAGTTTGATTTTTATTTTGCTTTTGTTCTCCTTTGCCCTTCCCCCCAGCTGGATTACCTACTACAGGAAACAACGAATTAGGCAAAATAAATCCGAAATTATAGTTGCAGAAGGCAGGAGCTGCGGTGTGAGAGCAGGATTACGCACAGGCTCGGGTGTAAATCTTACGGCAGTCCTTGTGCTTGGCACTTTCTTCAGGAAGAAGCAGGGGGGCTGTGACTTGGTGCCCAGCTCCTGCAGCCGGGCTTTCGAGGCCCATTTCTCCTTGCCACCTTGTCGGTGCTGGGCATCGACACTGCCATCCGGGGTGGGAGCGGGGGTCTCTTGCCGGCCTGCCTCACTCCATCAGAGGCAAGGCTTCCTCGGCTGGCAGGCAGACAAAGCTCCTCCGGGGCCTGGAAATCCTCTCCCTTTCCAGTGACACTCGTGCAATGTTTAGTGTGTGTCACTCTGAAAACTTCCTCTTCTGGCTGGAAAAGAAATGGAAGGAAAATATTGGTCTAAAATAGAAGGTTCGTGCTGATGCAAGCTGTGTTTACTTTGAAAATTCAGTTTATTAAACCCAAGGCTGCAGAACTCCAGGGATCAGTGATGCTGTCTGAACATCACCTTACGCACCGCACAAGCAATTTTTCAAAATTACTTTTTTAATTAAAAGTTGTATCGGTTTAATGCGAGTTAAAGGAAAGTTCACAGGCTTAGTGTTGCCTGAAACATGCCACAGATTTGGAAAAAACCTTTTTCTGCCTTTTTAAGTTTATCCAAAATAGTGAATATGCATGCAAAGAGAGGGGGATCTCCTTCTGGGCTTTACGTCTGAGGGATTGCAGGGTAAAGGTATTTATTGATTATCAGTCGAGCTCTGCTTCTGTTACCCTCGGAAGGAGCTGCACAGAAGCTGAGTCGGAATATGAGCATAAGGAAAACAAGGAGGACTTGAGGTACAGCAGAGGAGAGTCAATACAGACCTTATTTAAATGTCAGCTGCCTGGAAGAGCTCTGCTCAAAAGCTGTAAGGAGAGATTAGGTCTAAGACATAATGCATGAGTGTGTGAGGAAGGGAGGAAAGATTGCTGAGCAAGTCAGGTGCTGTGGGGAATGCGTGTGAGAGGAATATATTAAGGAGGAGGAAGGAAGAAGAAACTGATGATGGAAAATTACATCTGACAATTAGTTTTGAGCAACTAATTGGAGAAGCACGTGGCTTTTGGACATGGGAAGACGGTGATCGTAGCTGGTGGGCGATCTGATCCATTTTAACGGTGTTATTCATCAGCACAGTTGACAGGGATAAGCAACACTCATTACAAATCTGTTTACTACATTTATATATTGTATTTATTTTCTGAATGTATGTGCAGAGTAGAGTGTCTCTGTAAGCATCAGACTTCTGGAATTTGAATCGCGTTGGCTAAGTAAAGTCAATAGGCCAGAGTTGTAATTGTGTGGCATTTGTCAACATAAGTGGATTTACATTTGGGGAGAGCTCGAGCCAAAAAAAATCACTGTTTTGTAGATGAATAGCCTTATTCTGAATTCCATGGTCATTTTTATTTTGGGAAGTTAGCCACTAATTATGTGTTGTAATAAGAAGTAGTTGTATTACAGTCATGCCTGAAGTGAAATTAGGTTGAGCACTCTTGTATGAGAAACATTATTGGAGTCAGCCTCCAAATTTTAAACCCAAACCAAGTTACCCATAGGCTTTGTTGGTGGCATAAGGAGAACATTGAGAGCGTTGCAGTTGGTGTGAAGTCTCTGGTGGAGGCCTGTGTCCTTCTGGTCCGTTTGACCCACGGCTGAGGAGCGCTGCCGGTTCGGGCAGTGATGCTGAGCTCCAGCGCAGCAGCACATTTGCTGTTGCTGGGGGGTTAGGAGTTTGTCTCACGATGGTGAACGATGGCCTCATCCGAGTCTTTCAGTCCCCCTTGGCCGTGTAACAGCGGTGTGGTACACTGGGTCATGAAGTCCTCAGCGTTTAGGCAGGACAGGGGTGAGAAAGATGGCGTGCACCCCGCTGCGCTGCAGCCCACTGCAACCTGGCCAAGTTTTCCTCTTTTTTTGTCTGCCTCTTGCCTAATTCTGGATGGAGTTCAATGTCTTTGTCTTCAAGGAAGCAAGTGCAATGTGCGTATGATAGCTGAAAGTCCTAACAAGTCTTCAAGGTCCGGACTGTAGAGGCAGCGTTGCTTCCTTGGCACAGCGAAACCTTCTAGTCGTCATCCACTCTGTTGAAAAAACTGTGTCTTGGGGCAAAGGCTTGCTCAGGACGGTAGGACCGCGAACATGGGAACAAAGAACAGCTACGCAACGAATGCTGGTTTGGATGAGGCGTGTTTCTCTGCCTTTGCCCTCTAGCATAAACGTGTAGCAACATGTATGCTAGTATTTGTGTTCTTATCGGTCGCACCTTACGGTCTTGTTGTGCCACACTGCAAACACATATTTATTAAAAAGCATCACAACTGTTGCACATGCTTCGCTCCTGCAGAGAGGATGAGAGAACAAACACCGTATGACGAGCATTATTTGCGTTGTTTAGTGCTCTTCTGAGCAGAAGAACTCATTTACGCTAGAAGATATTTTGCTGTCTGGAAGAGAAGATGACCAAACAGGCTGAGCTGGGCAGGCAAATATTCAACGGGTAGATGGGATCTGAACCTATGCTCTGTAGCAGTGGGCTTAAGCTGCTGTCTTCCTCTCTGGCATTAGCTTTTATTTTCCAAAATGCGTTGTGGCAGTAGAATGGTTGACGAGGGAAGTAGGTTCACATTTGAAGCGCACAGGAGGTATCACTTGGTGGTCTGAGCACAAGCCAACAAATGGGGTTCCAGCCCTAGCACCAACGTTGACTTCTCTCTTGGCTGTATGACAGTGCTGACATTTATCTGCCCTGCTCGCCCCACTTGTTTAATGGGATTATTAATATGGATGCGTTTGCTTCCCAGGAGTCTTGTGAAAATTAGTTAAGGCTTGAAAAGTGTGTAGAAGTCGTCTCTCAGTGCTGAGCATTATTACAACTACTGCTTTAAAAACACTTTTCTATTTCTTCTAGCAAAAATATTTCCTCTTCTGCTGGAGTTTACTCCTCACGTTTTTTTGTGCCGCTTGTGTGCGGTATCCCTAGGCTCTTTCAGGATACCTCCTTTTTTTGTAAAACATTATATTTTATCCTGTATTTGAGATTCAGATTTTCAATGTATATGTTATTACACAAAATGTGACTAGGAGGCAGAAAGCCTTATGCTGATGAAACTTCATGGTTGCTGCTTTCCCATCTGAGCAATGGCTGTGGGTCATGTATGCATTGACACATATTTGCAGTGCTACTCCATCGCAGCTATTTAAAGAAGGTGTTTAGACCGGGAGGGATCCTTACAGCTCTTAGAATGTTAGCTGCGTCTTCAGAGAAAGCTGAGGAGCAGACAGGCTAACAGGAGGGCAGGGGGATGGACGTGGAGGTGGGAGATGAGACCTTGAGACAGAAATAGTGCCCTTGTCTCCAGTGCTGAGACGGAGTGGTGACCGCAGGCAGGTTCTTTGAGGACGAGTAGCTCCAGTGCGACTGCAGGTGAACGGAGCCTTTTGGACCAGCCAACTGTTAGACCTTCTCAAGTGAAACAGACCCTGCATGTTTCAAACGGCGTACTCTTAAGTGCTGAAAAAATAAGACAACCTTTCAAAGTTTGGCCTGTAAAACTTTCTTCCCTTTTATATGAGATAGAGGAGCTATCATGCTTAATTTAAGGGTTTGTGATACTCTTCTGAAGATTGCTATTCCAGTAAAAGGTGGAGAGATCTTTCTGCAGATTACTGTTGGCCAGGACTGATTTCTTGTCAAAAAATGACCTCTTTTAGCAGTTTCTTCAAAAAGCATCTGGGAAGCCAGTTGAACCTAAACTGAGAGGGGGTAGAGTTAAGAAGAACGCTTTCTGTAGCGTTTAAGCTAGACGTGTCTTGGAGGGGATCCTTCCGAGTGTCGACCTGGGTTGGCTGTAGGTGGTATTGAAATCCTCGAATGTGACTGGAAGTTGGATTGAAGATGAAGGGAGAGAACAAGGAGATTAATATCAGGAGGAGTGAAGAATTTACTCTTGCAGGGCGAGAAAACACCGTGCCTTCTCCCTCACAACCCTCACCTAAAATGTTCGTATTCCTTTCCCCTCGTGACTTTTCCATCCTTTACTTCTTGTCTTTCTGCTCTTTATCAAAAGGTGCAGCCCCTGAAGGTTATCTTGCTTTTGGTGTCCGAGTTCACACAGAGAACGAGACGAAACAAGGCAAACTTGGTTCTGATAGCTCTCTTCTAATTCTGCTGCATAATGGAGATGAGCAGTACTTACATAACAATATCCTGGGATGTTAATAGATTTAATAACCCAGAAAGGTGGGAAGAGGTTCTGAATTACCTATAAAATGGCATCTAACTAATGAAGTTTACGGGAAGCTCATCTCTTTGAAGAAGAGTCAGATGGTAGGCGCAAGACTTCTGCATATGCGCAAAAGAGAAAACGAAGCTGCCTGTCCTAATCGGAATAAATCTCCCATTAAACAGAAGTTCTAAGGTGCTGCTGGATTATGCCAGTTTTACATGGGCTTCCAGTTAAACTGCTGTAGAAATGTAGACAACACGGACTTCTTGAGATTTAATTTATTTTTTCCAAGCGTAGATATGTACCAGTCTTGGGGATTATAACTCTGTATGTGCCCAGTGAAAACAATCAGTTCATTAATGCTGTTTTGTTAGACCTTGCCCCCTTCTTGCCATGGTGATAAGGGACCTTAATTAGATCCCAGAACAAATGCTAGAGAGCTTGACAAAAAGGAGAAACATGGGGAGGGGGTGGAGAAATACTGAGATGCTGTTAGCAGATATATGCAGAGCGCTGTATCCTGCAGAGGAGAGACTGTGTTTTATTGAAAACACAGGTTTTCTTTCCCCAGAACAAAGCGTGTGCTGGTAGGCTGTAAGCATCCGCGGACAGCATGTAGAATCGGTGTTGGCAGCTTTATGTATGTCGGATCGTGCTCCTAGGTGTGGGCACCCGTCCGTCTGCCGAGGAGACCGGACGAGGAGAGCGCTGCCGACGGAGTGGTAATCACGAATTAAAAATGTATTCTTAAATCTGTTCTGGATGCTGATGATGTTCCCTGATGGGAAGTGGCCAAATCCTTGGGCTGATTCATATCTTCGTATGTTAAGAAAATATGTTGGTGTGGGGAGGAGTGGAAAGGGAGGAGGAGGATAAGAATTCAGAGGATTTTCATGAACACCATTGGCAGAGAGCACGTAAATGCAAGGGGGGGGAATTATGAAGCTAAACAATGAAAAGAAAGGCTGGCAAATAATGTTAGCTTGAAAAAGGAAGGGAGTTTTCTGTAAGGAGGAGATCTCCATGTGAATTCAGAAAAGCAAATGTGCAGAAACACAGGCATTAGAAACTATAACATTGCATTTTTAGTAAGAAATGTTGGCTGCTTCTGGTTGGTTTCTGATTATGGGTGTTCAGGTTACACCTTCAAAACTCCCTGTGCTATCGTTCGAGGTAGAATATTAACTTCAGGTTAGAATCTCAGCTTTTTATTAACTGCATTTCCAGTTTCAAATTGGAGGGCTGTGGCTATCAGCTCTCATACCTTTGTCTCTGGTCTTAAATCTATGTGCTGCCTGTAGAGTTGTACTTCATAATTATTCCTCGCTTAAATTACCTTTCAGTAAGCTAAAATAAGATTATCTCCTCAAGCCTGTTATACAAAGTGTGTTTTCCAGGTCATAAGACAGTTGTTCTCTGAGCAACTAATTTATTAAATTTATGTTTCTTCAAATTTATTTTTTATTTTCATGTCAGATTTTCTGTATCACAACATACACATTTTGGTGCACAGGTGAAGATGTTTCAAGTGAAATTTATTGCATTACAAGCTGACACATAAAAGGCAAGCGTGTTGTCGAGGTCTGTCAGGCAGTTTAACGTCTGGAATTGGATATCTGTCTAGCCAAATATTTTAGAAACTTTTAAGTAAGAACCAGGTGTAATTCCTATCTTTTTAAAAATATGCCTCTGGAAAGCATACATCAAAACTGCCAACACACTAGTAAATACATCATAAAGCAAATCCAGATGCCTTTTTATTTGCTAAGCCCAGGGTAAGTTGCATGGAACAAAAGGATTTTGGTTTTGGTAGTTTGTGCAGATTCCTTCTGAGTTGCTTGGCTTTGGACAGGGCTTTGGTTATGCAGACTAAGAAAGCTCAGGGTATCATGGTGTTGGCTCTGCTACAGCTGGGTGTAACAGCGATGCAGCGGATTCATTTTAACAGAGGTAACTTTGTTTTTCCAGAAATGGAAACTATTTAACGTTTACTAGGTATGTGACTTCTTAGGTTTTCTTGTTCTTTCACTATTTCTGTTTCCAGTGCCCCTATTCGGGGTTTTCATTCACGGGTAACACAATCTCCTGTACAGTTCTTGCTGTTCTTCGAAAACCCTGGATTTAATTATTTTTTGAATTTACCTAGAGAACATGACGGCCTTAGATCTCCCGGACTGTCCAATATTAGTTTCTGTTGTGCGAGAACATCAAACAGCCTTCTTACTGGTATGGAATGGAAACTGAGGTGGTGCAGTTTAGGTTTTCCAGTTTTCCTTCGTGGGCTGAGAGTCACTGGTTCGAGCTTAAAGAAGTCATTGTGAAGGCAACAGCAGGGTTATAGAGACAATTTCATGGACACTCAGTGGAAAGGGGTTGCAGATACATACATATAAGGTGCCTGTAGTTTAAGTAACATTAATAAAATAAGAAATAAAGGTAAATGAGGGGGAGGAGACGTGAATTTTCAAGTGGATGGGCTGAAGGAGTGAGGATGGCTCAGCAGCAGTACCACTGCCTGCCACTTGATGGGAGTTCACTGTATGCTGGTGACGAGGTTTCCCTGCTCTGTGTACCTGTGGTCCACAAAATTATTGTCAGAGAAATGTTACTGCAGAAAAGAAATCCATAAACTCATGCTTCGGTAGATTATAGCTTTGGTAGTAGTAAATAATACCATTAAGATCAGCATTTTTCAGACAGATGCTTCAGGAGCAGTGAATATGAGCGTCTGCCCCTCCTCAGCAGGCTGGTGCCTACAGAATTCAATGGAAGGTCTCTGTGGGACTGCTGGTGAAGGCTGAGCGTGGTGACACCAGAACAGCACGTTTGGAAGTGGTCTTTGTTGTTTTTAAAGCTGCGCGGATTGCTTCCATGCAGTACGTGGTTCGGCAGCTTGTCATTCTGGGGGAGCAAAGGCAGGCAGAGGACAAGCCAATTACATCATTTAATATTGAGTTGAACTCGCTTATGTTCTGAAATTTGAAAGGAATAAAATGAATATTTCCATCTACATTGTTAGTCCACAGTAAATTAGTAAAATTGGTGCTTGGTAATGTAATATTTTGGTTTTCTTTCAATTTCAAATCTGTTTTATAAATACAAAGCAAAGGTACAGTGTCAAAAGAAATGCAGAAATCCAGGACGAGTGCCCCTTGGAAATACGTGTTATTCATGCAATTTGTGTACGGTGTTCACTTACAGAATGACTTTAACCCCTGGCAGGGAGAGCTGCACTGCACACTAAAACCTTTGCTTGAAAAGGTCTCTTCTGTCGTGACTTTCGTTATTTCACAAAATTCGTAGTTCGACTCCGCTGAAATCATCCGGCCTCCTTCGCTGGGCAGCCCTGTGCCCTGGCTCGCGATTCACTGATGGCTTGGGTTGAAGTCGCCTTTGGCCCGCTGGCAGGCTCCCGTCGGAGCAGGAACTGCTCGTGCCAGCTATTAAATAGCATAATGGGGTGATCCAGGGGATTTAGTCCTAAATAATGATTTTTTCTTTTTTTAACCTGTCATTCCTAGTGGTTGTAGATGTTTCTTATCTAAGAAGTTTTGTGTTTGTCTTCTACTAAGTCAAACTGTTGTGGGAGAATTTTTAAAATTACTGTTTGAAGCTGGGATTTTGAGTTAGAACTGGAAGTTTTGTCTGCTTTGCAGACAAGGACAGCAGCAGCACGTGGAAGGTGCAATGGCTTGCTGAAGACACCTCCGACTGAAGGAGTTAAGCTGATGAAACCTCTCTTTAATCCTTCCTCTGGTTTCTACCTACCTCAATTAATGAGCTGTTACTGGGGAGCTCTATGAAACTGTGTGTGTAAACAGTATATATTATGAAAACATTAAAGACCTCGTTTGTAGGTCTGACTGCAGAGCTGGGAGAGCCCCGCTTGAGCCAGTTCCCTTCTGTGGTTCCCAGTTACTTCCCACACCAGAGCTCTGCGTGTTGTTCGTGGGTCTCTCCTGCGTACAAATACCAGGTCTGCAGGGTATTTTATTTAATATAGAAATATATATGATATATAGAACTGCAGGGTATTTTATTTAATATATATTACTGCAGGGTAACAATATGAGACATGAAGGAGGTACGATTATTTTTCCAGCTCAGAGCAGGTGTCTGCATCTTTTCCGTGGATAGTTGGCTTCGTGTGCAGGCTTCATGGCAGGCAAGTATTTTGATGGAGGGTGGCTCCTCCTCCACTGCCTTCTGGTTGCAGCGAATAGTGCGGCTTAGTTACAGGGGTACGCGGTTCTCTGTCGCACGCGAACAGGCTGTGTTTGTGTCACTGCTGGCGGAGCGGTGGGTGGGGCGATGCGGCTGTAAAAGCAGCGCGGTGACGGTGCGGCCACACCAGCAGAGATGCATCTGGAGAAAGCCCTCGGTGACCTACTGTCTGCTTTTACAGTTTCTCCAGAGACGATTATTGAAGCTGTACATTAAAAAACAAAACCCTAATTAAGGATTATGTGGGTTGAACAGTGTATTTGCAGCGAGTCTGTTCAAGGTCTTGATTCGACAGCTCAGGTGCATTCTCTCCCGAGAGTCTCAAAACGTATCTGAAGTATGTCCAGGAACATGACTGTAAGAGCAGGCATCGAGGGCGTATGGAGATGATACACAGCTCATTGAATTCTGGATCAGCAATTCTAATCAGAGTGCGAAGTCGCGTGCCAGATGTGTGTGTTTGACCCGGACGGTCGGGGTTCGGGAGCACGTGCTGGGTTTCCGGGTGAGAGCGCAGCCCTCGGGCTCGAGGCCCTGCCGTGAGGTTGCAGCCAGCGTTTGTGTCAGGGCAGGAGGATCAACCGCTCGTCTTCTGCAGCGGTACATCTATTCCTTTCTTCTTTCCACCCCTCCTACGCAGAAACGTAGTCCAGCAAGAAAATTTTGGATGATACGCTGTGCCTGAAGGGAGAGCTGGAGATGCCGGGGACATCACGCTGCCATCTCCGAGAACGACGGCTCTGGCCTGGGATGCTCTTCGGCAGCGATGTCTCCCGAGTATCATGGTGTAGGTGTCGGCATCTGGCAAGGCCAGCGTTGCACAGGCAGCAGCGCCGCTTTTAAGGAGAAGCGAAGCTGGCGGTTGTGATTGTCACGGGCTCATTGCACAGCCTGGTAAACACGGGCCCAGCTCCAACGTTTGTCCCATTACCGGGAGAGCGTGGGTATCGGCTCGGGGCTGGATGACCATGCTGGCTGGTGATGGTCCTGGCAGGAAAGCCTGGGCACTGCCTGTCTGTCTGATTTGTCTCCCCGGCTTCCCCTGCCCTGCGTCTGGTGCGTTTCTGGCACGGGGGCTGCATCTCAAACTGCGGGTGGTAACTGGGAGCAGGGATGCACGAGCTGGCGAGGCGCTGGCAGTGACCCCGGGGCTGAGGAGCCGAGCACAGTCATGCAGGCAGAACTCTCGCCAGACCGTTTGACTGCTTGCAGTGCCCTTTCGCGGAAGGCAGTAGCCTGTAATGTTGGCGTACCCTAAAACTGCTTATGGTCTGGCTCTTTCGTTGTACAACTACCCGGAGTTTGTTGTTGGTTTAAGCAGATAATGCAGTCAAACCAGTAAGTGCGCACAAATGTTCAAGAAATTAAATTAGCAAGCTAAAAGTGATGGTATGGAAGGGGGAAGGAGGGAATAAAAGGATAAGCCTTTGTAAAAAGCTTGATTGTGAGCAATTTGTAAGCAGATGTTTGGAGTATCTCTGGAAAGTTTCTCATTTGCTCTTCCTTCTAGTTAATGACAAAATAACAACACAACTTCCAAGTCTGTTATGAAGAAACTCCCATGCACTTTGCGTCATAAAATTCTTTTTGCAGTATGTAGAAATCTAACACAGGAACATCACATGTCTGTGTAACTGGGTGCAAGTGCTAAAGGCTCTTGCTATCCATCAATTTTAGCCAGTTTCTCTGCAAAAGCAACGGCTGTGGCCTTGTTCCATCCTGGTGATGTTCTTTAACAAAGCATTTAATCCTGTTTGCACAGAAGGTAGAGCTGAGAGAAGGAACTTAATGGCCCCGTTGTGTAAAGGTGCTGTAGGCGCTGCGTTCCCAAGGATGTCAGTAAGGGTGATGAGGATCAGGCAGCGATGGTTAGTTAATCTAGCAAAAAAAGCTCGCGTGCCTATATCGAATCATGTAGTTCAACCAGGTTCCCTGTGCAGCTGCTCGGAGATCAACCCGTTCCTTGGAACAGGACCAGGTGGATGCTCATCCATGAATTAGTGTTAAAGTGATTTTGTTTATTGTACTTTCCATGAAACCTGAAGAAGCGCAAACTGGTTTCTCTGGTCCATTTAAAATTGCGTGTACACTTACAACGTCCTTACAGTTTTCTGCTGTCGCATGCCAACCTCTGAGCTCTGCCAATCAGCGCAGGTTACGTTCGCTGGCGGCTCCCGGCAGCTTTGTAGCCCTCCGTCTGCGGGTGCGCTCGCTGGGATGTGAGGGGGTGACATGGCTAACCTGCCGTACACCAGCGTGTCCGCGGGGAGCACTGGGCTGGTGCTTGACCCCGGGATTGCGGGAGCGTCTCGGCGTGAATGAGGTGGTCATTAATCAAGGCTGGGGTTTCCTCTACTCAATTAAAGCTAATTAGGACTTGCTAAAAATATGCATTTCAAATGGCCTAGTTAAACTGTTAGCCTGTAACTAAGACCTAAAGTTTTGCTTATTCTTGTCAAAGTGGGAAAAGATGTTTCTGGTACGTGGTGGTGTTATTTTTGGGAAACACGTAGTTCCAGGGCAGCTTGCCCTACAAGCTAGTGGAATGAGAAGGAATGAGAATCCCACTTTTGCCGCCTTGGATGCAACAGAGACCGACCTTACCTCCAAATCCACGGGGTAAATTTGCATCAGGCCTTTCCCTCTTCCTAAACTCCCCACTGTGGTTTTAAGTACAGGCATGCAGTGTTCTTGATGTCTGTCCTAACGCTGCGTAGCATTTCTGTCAAATATAAAACACCTTGTGACACTTGCCATTTCTTTCTACCTGTACGACCTCTGGCATAACGCCAAAGCTCTGGAAAAGGAGATTTTCAGTAATGGCTAGAGGCATGAAGGGCACAAATACCATGGAGTATCAGTGGGGTTGATGCTCCTAAGTTGCTATAACTGCTTTTGAAAGTCAGATCCAAAATGTATCATTAAAAGCAAGATATGCTGCTAATGTTTTTTAAAGCAGATGTGTGGCAGAAACGAACAATAAAATGTAAGGTGCTTTATAATGTTATTCTTGTGGAAGAATTGTTAAACACATAATTACTACAAACAACTGAATTTTGGAGCGCTTGCTTGTCAGGATTGCAGTTCGGTGTGTTGATATTCATCCAGCTCTAGAGAGAAACCAAGGGACTGAGATTTCAGAGCAGAACTCCTTTACTCCGTTGTTAATCAAGAAGAAATTTCTGTATATTCCTACTGAGACAAGAAAATATCCCCAGTTTCCAAGAAATGTTCTAGTACACTGATTGTTAAATGTAAATGAGACCCTGTCATTAAAATCCATAGATTCACAGTGCTAAATGACAAATTGCATTTACCACATCGCTTAATACACCGTTCTTTTATTTTAATATCTTGAAGGTTTGTTACTGCTCAGCGGTGTCTGTGAAGTTTTCTGGTGGTTTCGGCTAGGGGCTTTTCATTTTCCCCCGACCCCTGAATCTCCTGAAGGCGGGAGATGGGCCGTTACTCTACGAACAGATTCCTCCTGCTTTGCTTTCCACGGTACCCAAACTGTCTCTTTTTTAGATGCGCCACATGTTCTACAAATGCACCCTTTTGCCCTCCTTCCTTATTGGTGCCCGACTGCATTTCAGCATTGTATGCCTATTAATTAGCTATTAATTTCTGAATTCTCTTTCCGAAGAGGTGGTTATTCCTTTGGGAATCATCTCCAGCCTCTGCTTGAGCTGCTAGCCCATCGCAACGCTGCGTATTTATGGGGCTGGGCACTCCTATTAGTGATTGTAGTTACGTATTTAAACATACTTCACATAAGTAATTATGTTTCATGGCCTGTAGCCAAATTGACTAATTCTGCTTCCTCGAAGCTCCAGAAAAATATACATATTTAGAACTTGGCTAAAAACTTCCCTTTAGCTACTCCATGACATTTCCCAAAGGGCAGGCTGTTCTAAGTGGGCAAATGAAGGTGTTTCAACATGAGAAAATCTCGAACTGAGTTTTCCCATCTGTCTCCTCCTTTTTTTGAGCCTGTCTCTGGTGGCAGCCGCACCCTGTTCCAGGCGAGGGGGCTTGTTTTGCGTGGACGTGCTCGTTGGGCTCCTTCCAATGCAGAAGACCTGTCGTAAATAAGCTACTCAGGTCTCTGCTTTTTTGAAAACTCACCGCACAGAGCGAAAGAGTGGGCCGGCTCACTGTGGTATCACAGCGGAGAGGTGATGCGGACCAAGTCTGGGCTCGGTCGCTGCGCTGGAACGGGGGAATTGAAAGGAAGTGGCTGGATTGACAAAGGACGCCAGTTATAGTTGCTGGGTTTTATTTGTGGCAGAGCCGATGACAGGCAGGCAGTTGTCAAAAAGAAGGAGACGCTGGGCAGAAATTTTTCCTTGTGTTGAGCTTTGTGTGGCGGTATCATCGTGATTTGCAAGTTCCGCGTCCCCTCCGAAACATTCCTTGCTGACAAAAAGCCGGCGGCCGGCTTACCCGGCACACTTCGGCCGGGCAGCTGAGCTGGCTGTGGCCTGGCAGCCCTGCCCGGCGCGCGCGACCCGAATTCCCCGCTGGAGCCCCAGCATCCCGCCCGACGGCT
>Ga0065711_1034845_pt1 | contig 23162 bp, 13 predicted proteins | sample Hoacrofraction12_FD_59098 | JGI IMG/M metagenome (GOLD analysis project Ga0065711, IMG submission 59098) | Hoatzin crop microbial communities from Cojedes, Venezuela - Epithelial fraction 12 v2 (version 2) | ecosystem: Host-associated > Birds > Digestive system > Esophagus > Crop | place...
GTGTCCACTAGAGCTTTATACTCTTGTGGATCTGACGTGCCAGGCCACCGAATCCACACCGTCCAATAGACACGGTTGTCCCTTTCCTCCACCTGGCTGGAGGCAGGGTCTCTCTAATCCTTTTCAGAGAATTTGCTGCTCACTTGCTGTAAGAATGACTTGGAGGTCCCCTCCAGAGGATCGGAATCAAGATCAAACTGTTTACCTGGTCTGGAGAGCTGGCTGCTGGAAACTGCAGCGGCATTTTTCCTAGCAGAATCCCCTTTTGTGATTGTTTTACCTCGCAACTCGCGCACTCATGCCTCTAGACTTGAGGTGGGTTTTCCATCCCAATTCCTCATGTCCTCTCCGTGGTCATGCAGGTAGAACGACAGGGTGCCTTGGGGTGTATAGCCTCTGTATCCTCTCTCCTAAGCAAAGAAACACTTGCCTCTAATAGCTGAGACACTGGCCCATACAGGTGGGGAGTAGGACATGCTCTCTTCAAGTCTCTGGACTTCTGGGACAATTTCTCCACGACCGAAACGAGGGAGGAAGAGAGACTTTCCTCATATTGCCGGAGTTGGACAGCCACCTCAACCACTGTTGATGCCTCCTTACCTTTCCAGTTTACAACTGCCAGTGAGTTGGCATATGAGGACGGTGTGCTCTGCACAAACTTCCTCCACATAGATGCTGTGCAGTGGACTTCATCTGGGTCTGTGGGTACCTGCTCATCGTCTGGTTCATAGTAAACCAGCTCCCGCACACCTAATTCCCTCAAGTACTGAATACCCCTTTCCATATTGGTCCACTTGCCAGGATAGCATACAAAATCCTCACTGAAGGGGTACCTCTCCCTCACACCTGACAGAAGTCTCCTCCAGAGGCTGAGGACTTGTTCCTTTTGTCCAATGGCCTTGTCAATGCCCCCATCCCTGGCCAGGGATCTCAGCTGCTTGGCTTCCTTGCCATTCCAAGCTGCTGACCCCGTTATCCCAGCACCACAGCAGCCAGGTGACAATGTGCTCGCCTGGGTGGCAGCTGAAATCTTTCCGCAAGTTCCGCAGCTCATTCACGGGCAGAGACTGGGTGATGATCTCTGTCTCTGTCTCCTGCGATGACCCTGGCTCATTGTCATCCCTCCCGGAGCAATCTGCTCTCTTTGCATCTTTCTTTAGTTTTACGGGGGCAACTGCTACGGGCACAGGTTGGTCATTGGGCTCAGCCGCAATGCCTGCTGCTGTAACTCGGGCTGGAGCTACTGCCGTGCCCGCCGGGGAAACCAGGGCCGCCCCTGCGATCGTGGCAGTGGCAGCGGTGGTGCCGGTCGGGGGGCTGTGACTGCCTGCTGGGCTGGAGGGCTGCAGGACCGGCTGGGGGGGCAGCGCCAGTCGCAGTGCCTGCCGCTTCTTTTGCCTCCCTTTCGCCTTTACAGCACTGAACAGTGTTGAACAGGGCCCGGTAGGCGTGGGCCAGACCCCAGCACGTTGCGGTGATTTGTGTCTCTCTGGAGTTCCCAGGGTGGCAGCACTCTTTTTCCAGATATTTTAATAGTTTGTCCGGATTCTGCACTTGCTCAGGGCTGAGTTTAAAAAGCATTGGGGGTGTCCACTGCAGTAGGTACTTGCCCATTCTGTCCCCCACACACAGCCACTCAGAGCTATCCAGCCCCAGGGCAGGTCTCTGCACGATGTTCTTATCTACTTGTTTAACCCTAAACAAAACCTGCAACCCATTCAGGAGGCATAACAATAGAAACCGGCTGGCCTGAGCATCCCACGGGTACTCGAAATTCTCAAAAGCCATTAGGACTAGCCTGAAGGAGATAGGGGGGGCGAAAGAGTGGGGGAACGTATCCCCTCTGGTTTTCCCCACAGAGTGGGTTTGATTATTAACAAATTCTAAAACATAGGATCCAAGGTATGGAAATGATCGCAGTGCCGCATGCAAATACAAGCCTAATTTCGTGCACAGTGATGTTATCATGTCATAAGTCAATATCGTACAGTAGAGCAAAATCATCATCCTGATCCTTTTCCCACTGATGATTAACAGTATGGCAATGAACAAATAATGCAAGTACAGATTTACATAGCAGAGCCACTTGATCAAAGTCAGCAACTTTTTTACAGGCGACTAACTAATGCAGTAAATGCGTATAACAAACTTCAACAAAATCTAAGAAAGCTGTTCTAACACACACTGCTCAGCCCTGCCGTCATCCCCGCCCCACGCTTGGGGGCCAAATTTAATGTTATGATTTGGCTGCAGCTGGCAACAAAAGTGCCATGCGGCCACCCCTCCCCCCAACGGGGTGCGGACAAGAATGGAAAGAAACAGGCAGAAACTGGTGGGTTGGGATAAGGGCAGTTTAACAGAACAGCAAACAAAGGGAAAAGTAGCAACATCGATATAGATAAGGAGAAAACACAACACTGTCTGTTGGGGTTGATGTAGCTTGAGAGTTAGCATGACTAGGCTGCTAAAGAAAAACAGTTAGCATAACTGAACAGGCTTCTGGAAAGGGCAGCTAAGAATAGCAATTGAGAAAGTTCTGATAGTGTACATGATGTGGGTTAGCAAAAGCAAGATGTGTTCAAGGACATAGAGGCAGTCTTTTGCTATTGGCGTTAGTGCATAGTTACCAATCATAAGGGAATATGGGGTGCGTGAACAGCGCGTGATTTATGTCTGTAGCCTATCCGAATAAGCATGATCGTGTGTACAGACATGAAAAATATATATAACCATGCAAGTGGAGCAATAAAGTGAATTGACTGTGCATTGCATCAATGTATGAGAGTCGTTCCTGTCCCTGCACGGATGCTGAAACTTGGCACAACACAAACCGCACAATCTAGAGAGAGAGAGACGCTCTCCATGACCGCTGCCACCCACTCCCAAGCTGCGAGTGAGTTCCCGCCGCTCAGCTCCCCCCCCACCAGAACCCATCATGACGGCACATCATATGGAATACCCTGTTCTGTTTGGTCAGATTGGGTCAGCCCACCCGGCTGTGCTCCTTCCTGGATTCCGGTGAAAATTAACCCTGTCCTGGCCGAACCCAGGACAACATCAAACACTTAATCAAAGATAATCTATTTCATTAAATATATTTATTTCTTAATTCCATGATGCGGTGGTAGATGGACATTCTTTCATTCAGTGTCTGGCATATTAGCTAACATTCACAGGAGATATAAAGCCTGGAAGAGGTATGGTAACGTAAATTTACAGCGATACATCAAAGCATTCTGAGTTACTTCACATTCAGGATAACAACAGCCAATTATCAAATAGGTAAATGTTAACATTAAGGAGGTAAGAACATAAAGTAACAGATTCTTATTTGTAGACTGAAAAAAATACTCAGTATCCTAAACAAGATCTCTATTGGAATATTTATGTGTGGACTTTGTTGTTATAGTCAAACACTGGAAATCTGGTGGATTCACATGTGATGGAAGAGTAAACAGTAGGTAAATCCTGGAAACTTCCAAGAAGTCCTGTTACCAACTGTTCAGGTTAAGTGGCATGGGACTGAGAAAATTATGCCTGTGTTCTTTAATAATAGAAGTGGTCAAATGACAGATTAAGACTACGGTGTTTTAAATCAGAGTGGTTTCTGGGAATTTTGGAATTACTGGGATTTTATCATTAACAGAAGGCAGTAAGTATTACCAGATTCAGGACGCAATGGATATGAAGCTGAGGATGACAATCAGATGACAATCAGCACCTACAGAGAGCTGGCAATCCAAACCTCAAAGTTCAGTCCTAGAATGCAGAGAAAAAATGTCAATTATCAGCTGTGCCTGATATGGACTAGGTAAACACAAAAACACTATATATAATAGAGCACTATCCAGCTGAAAATGTCAGGAAGAGAACAGAAGAAATAGAGTTGACAAAGAAATTACAGGCTGAATCAAAGAATATCCAAGAAAATTTGGTAGCCTATTAGATTGCAATGAATAATAGTAAAAGGCTGATCCCTATATATGCAATATACTTCAGTATTCTGGTGCCTTTAGATCATCAAATGCTTACACACATAATGGCAATACATAAGGCCATGAACAAAATGCCTTCTGCACAGAGTGAGGAAAAATAGTAAAAACAAACAAAAAAAACCAAAAAAACAAAAACAAAAAAAAAACATAAAAAAAACCCCATACCTAAACAACAGAACTAAATTTTTGGGAGAGAAGAGTTTGAAATAGATGGTGGTCTTCAGAACTAGATTATTAGCTGCTCCTGTAGCATCTCTGTAAATCACTCTTAATAAGTAGAGTTACTTTAATTCTACAAGTAGTCTATATTTTTAAAGCTATATGATCATGTACATGATGACATTTTTCCTCTGACAACTGTAATTTCTTCAAAGTGTTTGAAAAATTTTCTTTTTTTCAGGACAGAAATGAAAATAAACTCAAAACTCAGAATGGAAATATCTTCTGATTAGGCAGAACTGGAGTACAGGAAAAAAACTGCTGAGCTTAATATCTTGGTGCTTTTCCAGTTTCTTTCTTTTTTCGATTACAAAACTGAGAAAGGGATTATTCAGAGTGAAGAGTTATACATTCTTCTCCTTTTCCTGCTGGAGAAGTCATCCCTCTGACTTTGTATGCAACTTCATCTATTAGCAGATTGCAAAAGGGTGCAAGAATCTCAGGCACAGTCAAAATCAAGATTCTCATATGGTCCACATGAAAAAGACAAATGATAGCACTAGTTGACCCCAAAAAAGGTCTTACTTGCAAAATTTATTCATGTATAAATTAAAATGTAAGCAGTTTCAAAATAAATGTTGCCTATCACACAAGCTTCTCCTTACCGACTCAAGTTTACAGGACTGTCCTAGTTTTGGCTGGGATGGACTTAATTTTCCTTCAGGTAGCTGCTGTGGTTTGGATTCATTACAAGAAGACTCTTGATAATATTGATGTTTTTAGTGGTTGCTAAGAAATCAAGGACCTTTTCCAGTCTCCCATATTCAGCTAATGATCAGGTGTGCGGGAGCTGGGAGGGAGCACAGCCAGGCAGAGAGCCAAGCTGGTCAATGGAAATATTCCACACCATAGACATCATGCGCATTTTATGAACAGGAGTTGAGTGGGGGGCAGGAATATTTCTTTCTCATTTCCATGAGTTCGAATCCCGTCTTGTTTACATGTTCAAATTTTCCCAGAAGTTCAGTCTTTATCAGGAGTTTCGTGAAATCTGTGAAATTTGTGATTTCCAGGTTTCATGATCTCCACTCCAGGTCTGGCTGGAAATTGGTCATCGGGTGGTGAGAGAAATTTTATTGTATGTAGTTTGGTTTGCATACTCATTATTGTTATTATGATTATAATTATTAGAATTATTATTAGTAGTATTAGTAGTAATATTAGTATCAGTGTCAGTATTTCCTTTGTTGTCACATGAAACTGTCTTTTCCTCAACCCACAAATTTCCCCTTTTGTCCATTTCTCCTCCCCATTTCTGCTGGGGGAAAGGGTGAGCGAGCGGCTGTCTGGCGCTATGTTACCAGCTGCCACGTTAAACCACAAGGACATTTTTCTTCCCTCAGTTTATGTAGAGATCATTCATGTGATGCGTCAAGATTATGTATTTCTAGCGAAAACTAACCAAAATAATTCAGCCATTTCTGAAATAAAGGGTAGGAAATAATCTGTTGCTTTGCCTATTACTTTATATCAGCTGACCTTTAATGTTTCTGTAGAACATCACCTGATTTATCTTGGTTTATATTACAAAGAGTTTTCCCTTGATTTTCAGTCCTTCAGTAAAAGTAATTGCCCTACATTTGTGAAATTCACAGGAGTTTAAGAAGGTAAAATTAAAATGAAAGAAGCTTCATCTCATAAACAACCAGGATCCTGAAGAAAGACTGCAAACACAGCTATTAAAGAAAACTAAAAACTCTAAAACAAGCAAATGGCCATTTTAAACGGTTGTGAAAATAAACTTTTCCAAATCGTCATTTAGGGTGCTTCTGAGGCTACCTTGAACCGGAGCAGATAGGTATTACTGTAACACTGCTTCGCTTCAGGGCTTGTCTTCCAGATCAGGCTGCCTGAAGCTTTACTCCACAAAGGCTGAGAGGTCAGTCCGATAGCATCTTGCTTTCTAACGGCTTGCTTTCTAACGGCTAGTTTTGCTGCCAAGTTAACTGTGGGAGCTGGGATATAACACAAACCTGGGAAGCTTTCAGAGATTTACCTTGGTCTTCTATCAAGGCTGATCTCACTCTCCCCCTCACTTTCAGCGTTCATTATTTTTCATGAAGGGGAATGGAGATATAATCTTTTACCAGACCCAACCAAGAAGACCCATAATCTTTTTCTCACCCTGTTCCTCGTAACTGAGGTCAGAACTACAAAACAGAAATGCAGGAAATGGCACATGGACTTCAAAAATATTGTCCCATTGTTTGGTTTATGGATGTGAAAGTTGCCAGCAGATAGAGTTGGGGCTACTGCTGACACAGAAAATCTGCCAAAATCTGTATCCCAGACACAGGGATTTAGTTTTCTTTTAGTTTCTGTAGTGTATCTTGCTTGAAATCCACCTTCTGCTCTTCAGTGTCATGATTTCCCTGTAGGCTGTCCCTCTGATCCTTCCTGTGCAAGGTATCTAGGTATTGCAGACCAACTAAAAGGTTTAGGTGCTTGGGTCTCTCCACTGAACTCTTTCTTAAAAAATTTAAAAAAAATCCAAAAAGCATAGTTCACACAGCTGCAGGGACAAAAGCACCCTAAAAATCCCTTCTACAAGTGGTGAAGAGTCAAATGATGTTTTTTCTCTCAAATGAAGCTGCAGGCTTCTGTGAAACATGCAATTTGTAAGCAAAGGCACTGGGAATAAGAAGTGAAAAAAGGTTCTCTGCAGTTCTTTCTCCCTGAGAAAGCTGGTTGATTTGAATATGAAGATAACAAATATTTATCTTCATAACTGGCATGGGACAGAATTAAGCACTGTTGGATAGCAACCTTTGAGAATAAAGAGATAACGTGTAGATCTGTTCCTTTATTTGTCTTTTTTTAATTATATGCTGTAGGTCATTAAATCTTCTTATCATGCTCCTACACATTCAATTGTTAATGTAACTTGAATGTAATTGCCTGTTTTACCAAACCAGATTAAAAGTTCGTCTTTCTTTAGCAAATTTTTTATTGCAGGAGCAGAGGAACCAGCAATATGGTTTGGGGTTATAATCTGCTTGCATTATATCAAAGGTCACATTCAGTTTCCTGGGAAATATAGAAGTTTTTGGACGTAGTTCTTGCTACTGCTCTCTGTCATTCCTGGAAGACAAACTGTCATATTTCATCACTGTATTCTGCCATAAGCATACACAGGGCAGAAGTCATTATATAGCTCGTAGTTTACATAAACTTCTCTCAAGGTGCTGCTTATTAAGCACTTCACCTATCAACATTTTTCTGAAAGCAGCTAGGCAACTTCCTAGGTGCAGACTGGAATGAATTTCATGCATCAGATGAATGCTGACATCAGATTTTGACAAGTATAAAACTCTGAAATCTCATCTTTGAGAGCAACGGATCATTAAATGATAAGGTATATGTCTTCCTAGAATGAAAAATTTTGGTCCACATAGTTTAGCCTCTTCTGTGTATGCCTTTTTTTAAGCTATTATAAAAATTTAAAAAGGACACTAATTCCAGAATTCATTCTGCTGTTTGAAATTCCCCTTCCCACCTCTAGACTAGCTACAATATATAGTTAGGAGAACAGTGAAGGGAAAAGTATGTCTCAGCTACTAGCTCATTAAAAAAAAGAACCGCGACAAAGAAGTTTAAGACACAAGAGGAAGAATAAAAAATAGATACATACCAGATGGGGATATATGACCAAATATATATTCAGACAGCGTACAGGGTTCATAGTTGTTGATCCAGAGAAGCCGACATTTAATGATGTAACTGGAAATTCTTCTCCAAACGGGAGAGAACCACTTTACTACTGTGATCTGATATCTTGATGTTGTGGTTGCATAGACCTAAAATACATGCGGACACCGAAATAAGCTAAGTGTATTCAGGACCTTTTTAGCTGCTGTCAGCACAAGAATAGTTATCATTAAAATCATTAAATTTATTTTTTAAATAATACTAAGGAAAAAATAGATCAAGGTATATGTGGATATCCTTTGCATTCAGGCCAGAGGATCTGGTGATATTTATTTCAATATAATTTCTGAATTATTAATAACTATTTATGAGAAGTGATGGGGAATTAATAAGAGCGTAGAGGACTGAAAAAGGGCATAGATAGTATTTGTTTTAAAAATGTGGCTAAAAAAAGGACAAGCTGTCCTAACTTAATGCCTAGAGAGATATCTGAACAAATTACTACATGATCAATATGTAAAAAATTTGGGGATTAGAACATGGATTTGTCCATAGCATTTGATATTAAACCAATTTCATGTCTTTCTTTGAAAAGGTCATTTAATCTATCATAAAAAGAAGGCACCAACTGTCAAGTAAATTGAATTTTGTTGGAGTCCCCTATGAGAATCGAGCAAAAAGAGTACGTTTTAAATAAAAGCGCTCTGAACACATAGCTAAGGTAGTGAGAAATCTTTAAAAAAAAAACTGGTTTAAATGTCAGTCATTAAACTGTGGAGAATTGCTCACAATCTAGGCAAAATGCAAAGTATTTGGGAGGTTATAAAAAAACGTGTCGATACAGTTCTCCTCTTAATACATTTATGAACATATTTTTGCAATATATAACATCCGTTTTACTTAAAATTTGTTTCGTATCTTAGCTGTTTGTTATTTTACCCGTACATACTTCTGTAATCCTTTCATAGTTTGGCTTAGAAGAAGTGTTAATCTTCATTAGCTCTTTCTGGCCTTCAGATCTTGATGCAGCTAGCATGGCTATTGACTATGCATCTTAATCTGCAATTGTACAGGGAAATTCTGCAGTTATGCATAATCTCAGGAACTTTTATCTTATCTGAAATATGGTGTTTTCATGATTTTCCTGTGAGATTTTTCCTACTAATTCCCTGTTTGTATTGAACGCTCTTTTTCCAAAACCTTTAATCTGTATTCTACTGTAATCACAAACACCTTTCCTGAGAATAAATGAGTGTTTACATTTCATAATCACTTTCACACAAATTACCTTCAGCCTTTCACATTCTCAATCAACTGCATTCTGCTACATAGCTGCTCCTTAATTACACTCCCCCACAATCTAAAATACAAAGATGTCTCCATCTAGATGTCTTGCCTAAGATTTTGGGGGGTTGGTTTTTTTTCCCAGTATATAGCTATAATCTAATAACTTCCAGGACACATCTATTATCACTAACCTTGTTCTTGGACATTTTCAGTAGTTGCTGAAGTAGATTCTATATCTTTTTTTCTTCCTAGGCAGCTATTCTAAGAACTAGCCCCTATATCATGTTTTCCCTCTTCTTTTCTGTAATCTCCTTCATTACAAAGGATTCAGCAAACTTTGGTCTCATCTCCTTCAGACTAAACACAAATTCTGTCTAGCAAGTTATGCAGTGCAACAGGAGCATATCTAAAGAGCAAAACAGCTGATTTGAGGATTTACAATTTATGCTATACACACATGGAAAGTTTACTTCAGACTAGCTCTAATCTGATCTCGTAATCTAAAATCTCATTAGCAAGTGAAATGCATTAGATTTTGTTGAAAAATCTTCTGAAGCGATTTCATCTAAATAAATCATTTTCCTTGTGAACACAGCACCCACACTGTGTAACCACGGATGATCAACAAAATCACTTCATATTTACACTCTTGATCCAAAATAGGTGCTAAAATAGAGCTACCAGTGCAGAGATATGGCTTTTTTTAGTCTTCTCGTTTCTATTATTAAACCATGGTTCAAGGCCCATGTTTTCATGACATGGACTGCGGCATGGTATTCATTCTGTATAATACTCTTAGCTCTTGATCTTTATTCTACTATTTCTGACATTTCTGTATTAATTATTTGATGTCTATATGTTTCCTCGTAAATATGTTTCCTTGATGATAAGTATGTACTTAACTTTGAGGTTAAACACTGCAGTATCTAAGGAAACATTTCTTCTTAAAAAATTCCCAAGAGGATGTGCAGCAACAACATCAATGTGCTTTCTACTTAGAAACATTTTTCTTACAAAACAAAATAATAGCTTACACCAAATTTCAAACCTTCTTTTCTTTCCTTTGTAACCTTGCATTGTATTTAGCAGTAAACTGATGGAGATTAAAAACCTGTGTTGTTTGGACCACCACTGATGCTTGTATAAGCACGACAATGAACTTCACTTCTGAAGAAAGGTAAACTTATGTACATAATTCTTCTAGATTTCATTCCAATATTTACTTTGAATATTAGCATCAGTTGGATCCCAGAGATACTATGAATAAAGAACTAGTGATGAATAGATGTCTTTTGCCAAGATATTTTACTCTGCTTTAGCAACATCAGAGTGGATTTTAGAAGGAACTTTCATTTACAGGGGCTCAAATCATCTAAAAAGGTTCATGTAATATGGTAAGTCATTTTGCCTCTGACATGAACTATTTTCAGTAACAACAAGTACAGACTTTGTTGCATAAATATGTAGAAAAAGCAAGGATGGAGTGAAGGTGTTGACAATATTTAATCAGCAACTAGTAGTTCAACTGCCAGCTGAAGTATCAGATGGAAAATGCATAGTAGCCTTCCTATATAAATCCTGTGCTTGTCCTATGACTACAAGATGATCTTTGATGTCACCAGTCCTACACTTGCTTTGTATTAGCTTTGCCAAAATTTTCCTTCCAATATAACCTTTATTCTCCACTCATAAGCCTTCCTCTCCTGCCACTGAAGTTATTCTCCACAAGAAAACTGTTGTGGTTTAGCTCAGCAGCCAGCAGCAACGCACCACACAGCCGTTTGCTCACCCCTCCCCTTCCCCACCCCAGCAGGAATGGGAGGAGAAATGGACAAAAGGTAAAACTTGTGAGCTGAGATCAAGACAGCTTAATAAGGCAACAAAGGAAATACTAATACTACTATTATTATTATTGTCAATAATAATTTTAATTATGAGTATTTAAAACAAAGTATACACAAGACTGTTTTTCTCACCACTCAATGTCCAATTGTGTAGCCAGTCCCTTAGCAGCGATCAAAAAACCCATGGATTTCACAGATTTCATGGAACTTCCAAAAAAAAAAGAATGTACTTCAGGAAAAGTTCAAACTCGCAGACCAGAGAGGATCTGAATTCACAGAAAAGAGAGAAGACTGAAAAAACCCAGGACATTCTGACCCCCCGGACAACCCCCATTCATAAAATGAGCATTATGTCTATGGTATGGAATATTTCCATTGACCAGTTTGGCTCGCTGCCTGGCTGTGCTCACTCCCAGCTCCTGCACATCTGATCGTTAGCTGAATATGGGAGACTGGAAAAAGTCCTTAGCTTCTTAACAACACCTGAAAACATCAGTGTTATCAACATTCTTCTCGTACTAAATCCAAAACACAGCAACAACAGGGAAGAAAATTAACTCTGTTTCAGACAAAGCCAGGACAAAAACTTACAACCAAACCAGCTGATCTCTCCTCATTTACCCATGTCATGTTTGTAGTACAAATTAACAGGTCAAAATTTCTATATTGACTAATTTCGTCAAACTCATGCCTTGCGTTTATTTGTTTAGCTAGTAGTGAAGTCTTTCCCTAGACATAGACGAGAGCTGGTTGCACACCCATAATTTTCAGAGACTGAGTAACGAACTACTTTCTTGCCTGACTGAGAGCCTGGATAGCCCTTCTATCATTCCTGCTCATGGTGAAAATTGCACTTGTCAGTAGTAAAGTGCTGGAATTACAGGATGCATTAAAAACAGAAAAAAATGAGTGGCTGAGGAATTTCCTTTTTTAGACTGATTTGATTTTGGGTATCCTCCAATACTGGAGAAGCAAAATAACTCTGATACTGGTAAAACTGAAGTGAAATTTTCTTCTTATTTTCTTTGCAGTGCCAAAAAATTAAAATGTACAGGCTCCTGTTCATATTGTACACTGTACTGTAAAATGGTTTTCTTTTTATGGTGGATTTTGGATGTTGCCCTAGAGATTCCAGATATTTATTTACCATTTTCTATTCACCAGGGAGGAAAACCATTGATTTCATTCTACGACAATTTTTGAGGGTTTGTTTGCCTGGCTTCTAGAAGAGTTTAAAAGGATGAGAAGTGGGGAAGGAACAGATAGCAAATCCTTTTGGCTGAAAAACAACCAAATGCCTGTTACTCTGAGAGAAGAAATTTAGTTTATTCTTGAAAAGTAAACACAGTTCCACAAATCTGAAGGGAGGGCCTATTTACATCTTAGCAGACTCCAATGTTGTTAAAAAATATTCTGTTAGCTAAGAGCTATGTATAACTGAAATCCTATAACTTCACTGAGTATTGTTTGTACTGATTGCAGAAAACAGCTAGAAGACAGGGCAGACTTTCCTCTTCCTCCTTTGTATAGAATTTTCTTTTAGCAGTGGTATTTATCATAGACATTGCAGCAATAAGTTGACTTGAATTCTATTTTTAAAATCATAGTCACTTACAGCTACTCTGAAGATTCATGGATGAAAAGAAATTGTGTTTCTTCAGAGACCAATGCAGATTTCATCCTAAGGTCAATGATAAAGTATGGTGAGATACATTGTCGATGGACAATATTAAGAATAATTAAGGATATTAAGAATTATTAGGAATAATTAAGAAACTGTTTATTGTCAAAAAATATCATTCAGCAAACAGTTCTAATACCTTTACTTGCACTGCCCCTCTGAGTAAGGACTGGAGGTGTCTTAAATAGCAGCAAAATTGCAGTAAGTGAAAACTGAAAGCACAGCTGCTGCAGGTAGTATTGCTATGTAATGGATATAATGATCTAGAATTATGATGCTAATTGCAGGCATTTCTGAGTATAACTAACATTTTAAATAAGTGTAAACAAAACCCAGGAAGATATGCATGTGTTTTTCTCTTTGCTTCACATTGTGCTGAACAGACCAACAATCTAAACACAGATCACCTTTCTCTTTATTATCACCGTCTTATCACAAGTATCCAGCTCAGAAACTTTTCCCATCTTTGTTACATCAGCTGCGACAAATGGCCCACGGACTGCAGGGCACTGTAGGGTAAACAATCATATCACCAGAAATAAAGAATCACCCCAAGTCCATTTCACAGGCAGGGTAATAGTGATTTGAAAGCCCTTTGTACTTGCTTCTTGCAGGTTTTCCCTAAACAGCATTTGTGCATGGAGTCTCTCTGCAAAACCACAACAAAGCCTGATCTCAGAGTGTTTAATTAATTCTAAAAATAACCATTGTGGAGAATACGAGAAGAAAATATCCTTCTCGAGCAGGTGCACACAACCCTACAAGCAAGCTGGAGGTCAGTGGGGAATGATGGAAAGAGCTTTCTGGCAAAATACATTAAGAAAATAAGCACTTGCGAGGAGCTTCTGATTTTGGCTCTGCTCTCTGAAGGAAATACGTTGCTTAGCTATGGGAATAGATATCAACAAAACTTCCTTCAGATTGTTTTTCAGGTGGTTATGCCACATAATTACGGGAATCAATTTTCCTGGCTTTGATGACTGATGTAACAAGAGTAGATTGCTGTTGCACACTGGATTAGCAATTTATTTATATTAATGAAAGGAAAAAAATCCAGAAAGACAGAGTAATGGAAGAGGAGACAGTTATGATAAAGGAAATGAGTTTCCTCCCAAGTTGCATTTAGATGCTTTGAGGTATGCATGGAAATGAATAGTGACATTCAATTTCTCCCTTTCGTATCACCTTTGTTTCAGTCTTCCCAAGGTTGTAGCATTTTCTCGAAATTCACCTCCCTTATGTCACATGGGGCTGTTCTTTCTAAGGGTTATATTCTTGTGGACTATTCATGGCATTAGATTCCCAATCCGCAGAGAGAAACTAAAGAAATAACCCAGTCTGGGGTACAGAACAAAGAGAGGAGAAGGGAGAAGGGGACTCTTCGCTGCAGTCCAAGGCTGTTTAATATACTGTGTGGCTTCTCTAACAACAAGGAGAGTTTCTGAGACCAGATCTAGCCTGGCACATTAGGGGAAGGTAAATTAAGTGGTAAACAGAAGTGATGTCCATCCACAAGAAGGGCTGGAAGGAGGATCTGAGGAACTACAGGCCTGTCAGTCAGACCTCAGTGCAGGGGAAAGTTATGGAGCAGATCATCTTGAGTACCATCACAGGACAGGCAGGTGATCAGGCCCAGTGAGCATGGGTTTATGAAAAGCAGGTCCTTTGTCACATCTACAAGTCTTCTAAATACCTCCAGGGATGGTGACTCCACCACTTCCCTGGGCAGCCCTTTTCAGGTATGCAGATGTGGCACTTAGGGATATGGTTCAGTGGGACTTGGCAGTGTTAGGTTTACAGTTGGACTCAGTGGCCTTAAGGGTGTTTTCCAACCTAAATTATTCTATGATTCAGTGATCACAGGGAACCAACAGAAGATGCAGGAAGCAAAACAGTACCACTCCCTTCTCTCCCATCTCTCCCACAGCTGAAGAAGTGGTATGAGCTGTGGTCCTAGGACAGGTAACCAGACTGGGAACCCCTCTTGAGAATGAGAAAAATGAAAAACATATTAGTTGATAGCTCAGTCAAGCAGTTTTGAAAAGGCAGGTACTTTGTCATTCTCAGACTAATTACTGACCTTCTCTGAGAAACGAAATTGTGAGTAGTTTGCTTTTACTATGGCTCGTGGAAAAAGTACTAGTCACACACAGGAATTTCCTTCCCAGGAATGATATTAATATCCTGGCAGATATTTCTATCTTGTAATGTTAGTAGAAGAGGCTCACAAATGCTGTAATATCTTCATACTCTGGAAATATGACTTGTTGAACTAAGTCAGACTGGTTTGATACTGCTTTGATCAAAACAAATTTGCATTCTTTATACAGACGTCCAGCCTTATGAAAGTTGTAATTTGAAAATCTCACCTCTGTTACTTATAAAAGTCTCCACTTCACATATAGACTCCATTTTCTACGATATTCTGTGTCATTTAACTGAAGAGTTTAAAGTGTGCTGTTACAAGTCCAGCAGAAAAAGTCCATAGAAATTAGGTGAATTTAAACATTAGATTAAACTGCATCCATGTTAAATACTATGGAGTCTTAGGCAAATACAATACTGATAAAAATACATCCAATGCTTCTCAAGCACATTATTTAATCATTTGTAATGGAAAACTTAAACACTACAGCAAAAGTGAATTTTTATTGCAGCAAGTTTTATAGATTGGAGTTTTCCAGCTATGTCTAGGGCATACCACTTGTCCTGGTTTTGGTTAAAACAGAACCAAGTCTCTTTTAGTGAATCTTTCCACCAGCTTGGTTCTTCTAAGTAACTGCGTTTTTCTGAAGTTGACTGCATATTTTACATAGAGTGTGCTCTCCAAAACTGATAACACATGACATTTATAGTTTTACTGAGCTAATGGTAGGAATGGAATGCAGAAAAAGGCCCATGTTTAACATTATTACTGAAGCAGCCAAGGTGAACAGACCTCTTAGGTCCCTCAAGTGAGGCATCATAGACGGTCGTACTTGCAGGGAGGATCAGCCAGAACAGGTGACCTGATACTGACCAACAGGGTATTCCATGTCATACATGTCCCACCCAGTTTAAAGCTGGGGGATCACGAGGGTCTCATTCTCTTTGTCCATGGTGGCTTCTGAAGAGGACCCTGCTCCTTATCCTGCCTGCGATCCTGATCCAGATTCGTATCTGTGCATTCCTGAGTCCAGTTTCCATCTACTGCGGAGGCCAGTGCAGGACTTTTCGGTGCTGCCCGGCAGCTGCTGGTGGGATGCCAGTGCCCACGGCACCCAACTCTGGGAAACTCAGTATCAGTTTTGTATATATTGTTTTATTTCTCTTATTGTTAATGTTATTAGTATTACTAGTGTTATTAGTAAAGCAGTTTTTATATTCAACTTGTGAGTCTCTCTCCCTTTTCCTTCTTTTTCGATTCCAGGGGCAGGGGTGAATAGAGAGCATCTGGCATTCCGTTCATTGCCACCCTGCTCTTCAGAGGATATTTAAGTTCTTCAGGAAATGGTGGCAGAGTGCTGTCACTTCTCTGTTATTACTTCTATTTGCTATGTTATTTACTCTTAATTTATTTCTTACTGAAGTCAAACTTAAGGGTTTGAGTAAATTTCACCCTATTCACCATCAATGTTGTTTTAGAGGAGGTTAATTTTAGAGAATAAGCCTTTTTAAAAGTCAAGATAGCAGGTGACACTATTGTTGGAGACACTCTTTAAAGAATCCTGTATAAATTAGCAAGTGGTTCTACACTACTGTTGGAGCTTCTTACAACGCTCTTTACAAATAGCAAAACAGATAAGACAATCTTTCACTGGAAATAAACATGTTGTTACAATTTTTAGAGTGCTACATAAATGACAGCTATTAATTAAGCTTAGAAAGATTTATACATCACATTTCCAAATAATTTTTCAGTACTTGAAAGATATAATAAAAAAAGATTATTTACTGCAACTACTTCTGAGCTTTAGTTTAGATCTAACATAATGGAGGAAAACATGCTTTCAGGGCTTCATTTCTTCTGCAACTTGTTATCATCAGATACTAACAATGACCACTTGAACATAACTCACTACCTCTTTACCCTATATTCTCAGGTGGTGTTGGAGAAACAAGAATCCATGACTGAATTTGAAGGGAGAAGGATGACAGCTATGGAACAGGAAGTCACTTATTTCTGTGCAACCAGTGTCAGGGTATCCTTGACACATCCAATTTTTCAGGAACAGGCTGCTAAATTGCTTTCAGGTTGACAAAATGCAACAAATAAGTCTTAAAGTAGAATTTATAAGGACCTTATTTTTTGAACCACACTGAAAAGCTAAGAAATATAAATATCATTCTAGAAGTAAAAGTCTGCTGTCATTATTAAACCACACTTATCACCATTGAGTTGATCCTGGAACACCTAAGAAGAAGGAAAACTTAAAAAAGAATTGTTGTGGACAAATTTTTATCTTTTTTTATGTTTATTCTCTTCTTTTTTTAAAGCTCCAGCTTCTGGAGTACTGTTATTAAAAATAAGCTTTGTCTCTCAGGGCTTATCTTATTAAGTTATTTGCTTTTATTCATACTATTCATACTGAAGTCCTAAGTTGTACATCTATTTTTTTAAAAAATCTCATTTCTCTGAAATGTTGTTCACATATCAGTAGGGCTTTCCTTATTTTACAGTTAGGGTGGCTAATTATAGTATAAAAATGAAACACTATCTTTGTGTCCAAGCTGAAAAGCAAATAAGCTTCCTTTGAAGAATCTGATGCAAAGCTAAATTACCTAGAAATGGAAATTAAGTGTGCTTGAAGGATAAGAGATCTAACCAAGTATGTTTTGCAACACCATATTTGTCTCTCAGGGCATCTGAAATAGTTTTTCCAAAAATCAACAAACTTTTGGTAAGAAAAATCATAAGGAATAAAGATCTCATCCACTTATTAAACTGAAAAGCTCAGTGAAAACAGCCCTTCACCTAATTAGTCTGATTCTCTTCTCTTGGAAAAAAAAAAAAAAGTAACTGCCAGTAAGAGGTCTGGAATACACTTCAGATGAAAACAGAAGTAAAGCTTAACTATTTCAATTCACGTTTGTCATGTGAAGCACCAGGCATATACGCAATTTGACAAAGGACCAGGCACATTCCAGACTCTAATGAAAGGTGGAAAACAAACAAGAAGCAAATCACCCAGCATTGCATGAGAGCAGCACAGAAAAACAGGTTGAAAGAGTCTTAGGGAGGTTGTGTAGTCCACCCACTTCCCCACAGATATTACTCATCCTTGACAGAAAGCCTAATGTGTACTTAAAGATCTTTGCAGCTGAAACCTAAACAATGTTCCTAATCAATTTGCTGCAGAATTTCATGGATTTTCTGAATATCTTAATTAAACTCTCCTTCTCCAATTCAGACTTGTTAATTCTTGTCTTACTCATCACATACATAAAACACAACCCATTTCTCTCTCCTCCGTTTGACATTTATGAAATTCATTATGTCTCTCCTCCAGCTTTACTCTCAAATCATTTTTCAGGAATCTGGTCATTTCCTTTGTTCCCTTCCAGATTTTCAATAGTTGGTTTCACCTCTTTCCTGAGGGTAGCACCCAAAATTGAAAATACATTCCAGGTAAGTTCTTCGCAGTTATTGGTACAATATAAAAATTCCTTTGTGTGATTTATACACAAAGTCAGAACAGTTGTGTTCTTCCTTAATAACAACAATAGAAATAAAGAAAACCAGTGCAGCTTTCAAAACATTTCACAGAAGCACCACTGCTGAGTTGTATCAATAATAACTGATATGATATGATATGATTTTCCTATAGTATATTGGATCTACAATGCTTCTTGGATTTTAAAGTCCCCTGTCCTACGACTAACTACACAAAGAACTTCCTTGTCTTTCACTTCCAGTAACGATTCATCTGCACAGAGTCAGTAGTGACAAAACGCCCCCACCTTTCTCGCTCTTTCTTTCCTCATGTTTTATTTACTTCAACTTTTTAATTAGAAATCAGCCTCTCTGATTATATCCCACAAATGTCTGTCCTTCAGATTTTTGTGTGAAGAACATTAAAAAGATTTAAAGTTTGACATTGCATTTTCACAGCACATGTATTTTCAACCATTTGAAATGAACTTTCATTTAATAAAAAGAAAATGAAAAGGATGCATTTCTAAAGTAAAATAGTATGGGACTATAATATTTGTACTTCTTATAAGAAGGGAGATATGAATCGTGGGTGTATAATAGTAGCCATGAAGTTGTGGCTGTATTTCAGGCATGTAATGAAATTATAATAAAGTAAGTACGCCTGTTTTCTATGTATTCAAGCATACAGGTAAGGTAACCATGAAAAAGCCACAGTGAGATTTCATTTTTCCTTGAAGATCAGACTCTACATTTAGCAGATCCCTTTCAGACTCTGCCTGCTTATAGGAAATTCAGAACACTGATTTCTTCATTATAGTATCTATAAATCATTACCACATAAATTATAGAAGCCATCCAATATATTTGGTATTTTTGCATTTATCCCTTTTATTGACCAAAGTATACCAGTATTCACTCACTGTGTATCTAGAATTTGTCAGAGTAAAAGTGAGGGACAGAAAGGAGGAAAGATCTACTGTATTGGCCACAGCAATTTGTTCCATGAAAACAAAAAGCTGGCATTTAATAGAAAAGCTGTTTTTATTAAAAGCAACGTTCATATTTGCCCTGAAAGAACCAAAGAATTAGAAGGCTGTGAAGCATATTACCAAACTCAGTCAAAGTCGTATAACACCTTTCCCCCTTGAGGTTCAAGCTGTAGAGTGAGCATTTCCCAGGTCGATAAAATAAAAAGGTCTAATAACTCTGAATCAAATTATATATGCTGCAGTTTCAGTATTGTTATTCTACTGAACTATGCATATTTCCAAAACAAAATTAAAATTATATGATATTTATGCAAACTTATGGATTTGCTCATCTTATTCTTGAATGTAACTGAAGTGAGAAAGTGCGTATTCTTGTGCCAGGTACTCAGTCGATCACTTTTTCTACATTTTTTCCCATCTTGCAATGTCTAAAGTCAACACTTTATCAGGAAATATTTCCTGCTGCATGCTTTCACCCTCTGCAACACTAACTTTCTTTGCAAGTTTCATAATGCACACAAGTCACTCTATTAGATGTTAGATCCGAGATTTGTATTCCCAGCCTTCCTCCTTGACCAGTCCATGAAGGATGACTCTACTGATAATTTTGCACCTCAGCTGAGAGTGCTTCTGGTCCTCAATGCATTTGTTAACTGGCTGTGAACAACCATAAGATTTGAAGACAAAACCTTCTTTCAGTAAAATTCGTCAGAATACCTCTGTCTAAAGGAGAAATGGGAGGTAAGAGGACATCATTAAAGTGATATATTTAATCAATCATCTTTATAGCAAGTTTACTTCCAAGTGGAATTTTAATGAATGTATGTATTACTCGAGTACCCTTGCATACACACGTATACTTGCAGTAAAGAGGCCTTTCTCATACAAGAACAAAGAAATTTTTCTACTTTTTACTTAGTTCTCTTTATTAAGGCAGGATAGTATATTTTACTTGCATAGCAGGGTCCCCACCCACTATCAAAACCTCTGTTAATCAGTCCTATCCACCTGCCCACGCCAGCTGCCATGTCCCTCCTAATGCTTTCTGACTTGCAGTTCTTCTTCCTCACCTCCTTCTATCCTTGCTTCTCTTCCACAGTGTTTTAAACCTCACAGATGTCACCTCTAGCTCCAGATAATGCAGCCATAGGTCTCTGGACATCGCAAGACCTCCCTGAGGAATAATCATAGTATGTACGTCTTATTTTTATGGTCTTCCCTAACCTTCTCCTGTTGGCTCCTGTCAGGAACCAAAATGGGTTAGATAGCACTTTTAGTCGACAGGAACAGTCAAATCATAGACAACTTCTTCAGTAGCACAGAAAGTTCTACACGTAATGACATACCCCACTGCATTTGTTTCTTTTTCAGATTGGAGAGTCCTACATTACTCAGCCATTGCTTGAAAAGGAACATTTAGTCTTTCTTGTTTCCATTTTCCAAAGCTTTCCAGCTTCTTCTATATCCTTTTTGAGACAAGGGACTAGAAGTTAATATGCATTCAAGTTGTAGGCCAGCCACAGATATCTATAATGCAAAGTGATACTGGTTTCTTCTCTATTCCTTTCTTAACAATTCCTAGCACTAGATTTATTTTTCTCCTAGTTGCTCACTATTGCTGCAGTTTTCATGGAGCTATCTATCATAATCCCAAAATATTGCTACTGAATAATAACAAGCATCTATTTATATGTGAAATTAGGTGTCTTCTTCACCATTCACACTGCTTTATATTTATCTACATGGAATTACCAGTCACTTGCCTACCAGTCACACTGTTTCGCAAGGTCTTCCTATAATGTTTCACACTCTGCCCTTGTCTTTACCGTTCTGAATAACTTAGCATCATCACAAAATTTTTTCCCACACTGCTCATCTCCTTTTGCCGGTACTTTTATGAAAAGATTAAAAATCTTCCAGTGCAGAGCTCTGCAGAACTCAAATGGCCTCTCTCTACTGAAAGAATTGACTATTTCCTCCTACACTTTTGTTTCTTACCTTTTTAGCACTTACCTACCTATTCGGGGACCTTCTTTCTTACACTAAGGCTGCTCAGTTTCCCTAAAGTCTTTGATCAGGGACTTTGTGTAAAGTCTTTTGGAAATCCAAATAGACTGTATCAACCAGATAATTTCTGTACCATTTCAATTACCATCTTATTTCCTTTTGCTTTTAAGTTGATTGAATATGCTCTATTGCTGTTTGGAATTTCAGTTTTATTCTTCAATTCAGTTTCTACCAGTGGAATTGCTACCCGTGCCTAAACTAATACCTTTTTACCTGCTCTTATATTCAAGGCTCCTTACTGCTTATTCTCTCCTGAGATATTGATTATTGCCCGGAATCTACTCTTGATAACAGATTTCAATGCCCAAGTGAGATTGTTTGTTTTAAAATCTCTTCACTTTCCTCCTGCGTACTCTAGGAAACAGCAAGCTCCTTTAAATTAAAACTCTCCCTTTCAGTGAGTGTTAAAACACTGACAATGGTGAAGCTGTTGCTAAGACCATCACCTCTAATTCTCAGTAATGCTGTCTCATTGACTTTTTGTGGCTCTCGACCTGTCTGTTTATAGCTGTGTGCTAGCTCTTGTCCTTGAATGGGCTGAAAATTTGTTGAGACAGAAGTTCTTTTAGTACTTCCTAGCATCATGTCTTTACAGAACCCAGCATACTGCAAGCTTTCAATCCTTGACTAGCTACACAAAAATAAGAAAATAGTATTAATATGTATTAATACCAACAGCTCTCTCAAATCTAGGTAGTGAGGGTCTGTAGGAATCCTGCATGCCATGCCCAGGAAGCCACTTTTTTTAACTCCTGACAGACATATCCTAGCCTGTGTGTCTTACTTGGGCTTCTGCAAGGGTAAGGTAAATATAATACACTCTGTGCAGACTGATGTAGTTCTGGAGCCACTGCAGATGCTTTTGGTGTGGGTCCTGGTCTCATAAAATCTGCCAGAGCGTACTCCAATGGTCCTCATCCATGTTACACCTAACTCACATGTCAGACAGTCTGCTCATCGGTAACTGAGGGTTAATTGTAATATTTGTGAATTTTTTATCTATTTGTCATAGATTCTGTCACCTCAGAACCATAGCTGACCAGCAGGAAAGATAACTTACTGCTAGAAAACTCATGATTACCCCCGTGCTAAGTTCAGCAAACCCAGCACTAGTGGAGAAAAATAGCTCCTTCCTACACCAAGCAGTTGAATAAGCTTTCCCAAAAGCCTTGGGTAAAAAGAGAAGTGCAATATTCAAGGATCTTATACAGTCAGTAAAGTAAGAGTTATGTATCATAGCTAACACTTCACAGCAGAGCTCCTCAGGGCTTAAGGAAAGGACGAAGCAAGGGGACTATTAGGGACACAAGAGCAGTAATAAGAATTTTCTTCTGCATTTTCCATATTGATTCTTAGCTAAAACTCTCGTTTCTCTTCTTTTCATTTTTTACCTATCTGAATGCAGGTGCTGGGTTTTCAAAACAAACACACATCGTGACCTAACAGACGACACTACCTTCTCCTGCCAGGCAACTGCTGATGGTGCACGGTAGAGCCAGGCAGACATCAAAGCCTCTTACAAATCTTCATGTGTGAGAGTAAGGAGAATACAGCATGAGGAAGAATGTAAGAAAGGACAAAACCAAAATTTCCAACAAGTTAACCATTCTCAATTAAACTGGATTATTGCTGGAATTAAAGTGCTTTTCTTGTTCACTTTGGCTGAAATTAAGAGAAAGGAACTGAATAGGTGTGCTGCTCTGTTGTATGGCTAATCAGTGTTCCCAGTTGTGCAGCCCCACGTGATAGCTGCACTGGCATAGGTAAAACTGCTAATCTTGGAGGGGGGGGGGGGGG
>Ga0065711_1006218_pt1 | contig 23161 bp, 18 predicted proteins | sample Hoacrofraction12_FD_59098 | JGI IMG/M metagenome (GOLD analysis project Ga0065711, IMG submission 59098) | Hoatzin crop microbial communities from Cojedes, Venezuela - Epithelial fraction 12 v2 (version 2) | ecosystem: Host-associated > Birds > Digestive system > Esophagus > Crop | place...
TTAAAAAAAAAAAAAAAAAAAAAAAAGAGGAGGAGGAGAAGGTTTCAGGTAGCACACACAGCAGAGCCAGCACCATCTCAGACAAGCTGTTGCTACATCACTGCGTCATTCTTGATATGATCTTACCCCCCCCCCAGCACCATGGGAACTAATCTCCAAGGAAACATACACATTCCATAAAATGCATAAACCCTCCCTTTAATAGTTTAGCATAACATCGGTTTTCATTTTAACTCCTAAGTTTTGACTCTCAACTGGCAAGTTGGTTGCAGCCTTAATTACAGGCATGATGACAAGCAGCATGCCCAGAATGTGCTTGAAAAGACATGAATCCTTCATTAGAAAAGTGTGGCGTAGTTTTAATGTATCAGCTGAGTTGTACACTGCACGCTCTGAGCTTGATCCAAGGCCTCTCCTAGTGGGAGTCAAGGGCTTAGAAGGGATTTAGTTCGGATGTTTCAGAGACTGTGAACCTGCAGATCACCCTAAGCTTAATTCTTCAGCCATTCACAAGACAAAACTCGGATCTCCAGATACTCTTAACAGGTCTCAAAGGGACCAGGAATTAATCCTTGATCAGCCAGGAGTACAGATGCTGCTGTGTTAAAGCATCCTTCCATCAGCAGCTTCCTTCTCGTCAGAGGGGACACGCTTTTGCTCCCTGGCAAGCACACAGCAGCCCAGGGACGCCAAAGGAGTGACGTGGAGATTGAGAGGAAGTCACAGCAGCAATAATCTGGCCTCAGGACAAGCCCACAGCTCAGAGCACACGACTCACCTTGCCGACTGACGGGACCCACCAACAACGCACCCCACAGACAAGTCCCAAAATCCTCGGTGAGTGCAAGAGTGCAGCATCCATTTTGTAACAGTAATGCAGGCACCCAAACAAGGCCGATCTTACAAACATGGCNGNNNTCNCCGCGCACCCAATGTACTTACCGATAACATAGGAGAGGATTAAATTCCACCCTGTGATGAAGGCCCACAGCTCGCCCACAGTCACATAGCTGTAGAGATAAGCCGATCCCGTCTTAGGAACTCGAGCACCAAATTCTCCATAGCAGAGTCCGGCCAGCACTGAAGCCAAGGCAGCAATCAAGAAGGAGATAACGATGGCAGGTCCCGCGTTCTCCCGCGCCACGGCTCCAGCCAGTACATAGACACCCGCACCCAAAGTGCTGCCTACACCCAGAGCCACTAAGTCAAACGTGTTGAGGCATCGCGAGAGCCGACTGTCTTCTCGAGTGCAGTCCACGTTTTTCCGGCGAAGCAGCTGGTTTCCAAAATTGATAATTTTCTGACACTCCATCTTTGTGTTTGGGCCTGCAAGAAAGATGCTGCCATCATTAGCTGGACCAGGATGCCCCTCGAAATAGCATCACTGCACAGTTACACCGCTACAGTCCTGTTACATTTCAACAAATGAACCTTCCCACTTACTTTCCACATTCTGCCACAGCAAAATGTCTCCTCTGGCATTTTACCTAGGCTTAGCACAGGGAATTAAACCAGACAAAACCAAAGCATTCTCTGCTTCCCGCTCCCACTCATGCTGCGAAGCCAACGCGACCCCGGGAGAGACGCATTACTCCACCCCAGCTCCCAGCCCGCTCCACAACCACCCAGCCCACAGACAGTGGTCCAGTCAAAAACCCAAAGCTCGTCTTTCAGATTTCAGAGAGGTTCTTCTGGGCTGGGAATTAAAAAATAGACAGATATATAGAGAGAGATGTACTTATTTTTTAAGTCTCGGGGTGAACTAGGAAGACGAGCACTACATCCCAGAATAAGGCACCACACGTGCTACTGTCCCTAGAGCACAGCAGGACCACGTGCTGTGGTCCGTGACACCATCTGCAGTCAAACAGACCCACGGGTACACCCCCCCCTCTCTAAGCTCCAGCTCCAGCCACAGGCAGCAGCAGAGGCTGGTGTTGCCTACAACTGTGCAGGCTGAAACAGATATAATTTAGGAAAAAGGACACACAGGACTGAGTTTTATTTAACTTGGTTACACTGAGGCAAAGATTCCAGCTATTTTGCTTTCAGTGTGACTGAAGTGAGAGCACAGTCCGGCTCCCCGAACTTCCCCGTCCCACCCAGGACAGAAGCACGGCAGGACGGGGGTGTTTAATGAAGCCGTGGGGCAGGGTTTCCAGCTGTGGTCCCACTTCAGCAACTGCACTGTTCCCGCGTATGGACCTGCTGGCATGGCCAAACAGGGGCGTGCAGCGGCTTCTGCGTGCGAGCAGCTCAGGTGCAGCTCCCCTGCTTGGAACCTTGTAACGGGATTACATAGCAAGGTAGAGCAAACCCCTCTCTGTGGAGGGATGCCTTAGGAAATCCCTCTGGAGTTTCTCCACTGGAGCAGTGGGGTCAGCTCCTCGAGGACATGCGTGGAACCAGCACGTCAGGGAGTCTGTCCCTTTAAGATTTATGTCCTGGGACACAGCTTGGGTATGGAAGTTTTGTCTTACGCTTTCCTTGCGTTTAGAGAGCAGCTAGAGAGCTCCTCCTCACAGCATTACCTGAATCCCTAAGCACAGCATTAGAAGCAATTTCTTGCTTTTTACACTGCCAAGTTCAGCCCCTGTTGTCACAGGCCACTATGGCGTAACATCAGGCCTTTCCTTAAAAATTTCTAGGTGCCTTACCTCCACTGCTGGAAAGCTCCACCAACACTCTTCTACTCTCCAGCCAAAACGCTTTAGCAGGCAGTGTTTACTCCCATGCCCTTGTGCTAAGAATGGCCTTTCCCGGCTCAGGTGGTTACCCCAGTGTACCTTCAGAGATTAGTTATAACCTCTCTGCATTCATTTTGCAAAAGTAAGTGATCCAAGCCCCAAAGACATGGGCAGTACCTTGCCCTGCCTGCAACCGTTCACCTCTGAGCAGCACTACATCCCATTAGCACCCTTCCACTTGCTGCAAGAGGAACCATCAGAAGAAGCAACAAGAGCATCTGACCGTGACTGTTTCCTACTAGTCCTTATCTTCTTAAGTAACTTCCTGCGTGGCACTCCATCAAAAGTCAAGATAAAGGAGAGCTATCATTCTTCCCTTTAACCTTAAAAGTAAAAAAAACAAGTCGCCCACCTTCCCTGTGCCTCTCATGAAAAAAAAAAAACCTGTCACAAGAATCTGCCAGTCTCTCATAGGTAAACTCACTTATCTCTTCGCTATTCTCCAGTCAATGGGCACCACCTCCTACTTTGACAGAGGTTTCACTTTGCCAGTTCACCGCCATTTTCATGCTCTGCTTCTTTCTGATTACCCGTCCCTGACCCTCCTCTTCCAAGTGTTGCTCCCACTGGCTGTAGCCATTTTCCTCAGCCCACACTCTGCCATCCCACCTTCATCGCAGCATCATCGTCCTCATTCAGAATTTGGCAGTCGGATAATATGATGCTCTCCACACCTAGGATGCTTCCATAGGACCTGCTGGATTACTCCGAATTCATATACACAGAAAAACACGTACTAAAATAAAGCAGTAACAAGGCATGTCCTTCACCTTGAACGGGCCTCCAGCAGAGGAAGTCCAACACTTGTGACAAGCACCAAGAAGCTTTGAATGTCCCTACAGAGCCACAGTCGAACCAAAGGCCACAGGGAACCTAAGCGAGCATAACAGAGCTGGCACTGACAAAAACCTGCCGTGCTTTTACAAGCAGATTTGGTTCCAGGCACCAAAATCATTACTGTAAGACCTGCATTCAACTACTTAATGCCCATTAGTATAAGCATGAGAATACTTTAAAGGCAAACGTCCCAGCTGTCCCCATTACCACGTTTTGGTTCACACTGCACAGGACTCGTGGAGTGCACAAACCCTGATACCACTGGGGTGAAACTAAACCTGGGGACGCTGCGGCAGCATACGTAATGCGCCCCAACACCTGATGGATGCTCAGCCCACAGGAACAGCTACTCCAGGATAACCTCCCCTTATAAGATGTGCTGTGCAGACACCAGATTCTCAGCAGCAACTGCTTCGCTCTGCAAATCTACAGGCTCCTCCTCATGTGGAGACAGCCTACAAGCACGTGTGTCATCTTCCACCCCAGACAGCATCCTGTGGCCCCAGCCTGATATCCACACTGCAGCACTACGCCTGGCTTCGGCATCGGGGCTTTAAAATATTTCTTCATTAATTACGACAAAGGAGAAAGGTTGTTTTATTTAGATGCAATGCTGGACTGGGGCATTAACTTTCCAATGAATAGCACCTTGTATACCAATTGCAGTATACATTGCACACTAACATCAACAGTGTGGTGAGAATAATGTGTAGGCAAAAATATTACTAAATGCAATTTACAATATGGTCAAGTAAGATTGGTACTTCATCAGCTCTGGCTAAAACCCAGCATAAAAGGTGGGAAAACACATGCTAAGCAACTTAACTGAGTTAGCTGCTAAATCCAATGCTTCAATTTCGTTGCCACGGCATCAACTACAAAATCAAAAATCCTCTCCACTTTTCCAAGACATCAGTCATAAACCCTGGCTTAAATCCCTTTCTCTTGGCCTTATGCGAACTCCCCTACTATGAGAAAGTAATTACAACTGCAGGAACAAGGCTGAGGATTTACAAGTCCCATGTCAGCAATTGTCTCATCCACCAACAGCTCTAAAAAAAGCGCCCGAGAGACACAGATTCAGACCAATGAAGAAAGGCAAGTCTCACGCCAACCTTACAAAACTCTCATTTGGTGAACCATGGGAATCCCCAGCACACACAGAGAGGGAAAACTATTTTCTCCCTTCAGAAGGAAGACAGACCTGTTTACCTAAGTGTATTCCTACGTTAATTCGCTCATGCAGCCTCCTTCCCACTTGAACCCTACCCAAATTCATGTCAGCCAGGGTTGCTTTCAGCTGGACACCTGCCCACCTCCCCAAAAGCAGGGACAGGGCAGTCCTTAGCTTTGAACTGGGGTAAGATGACAAAGAGAGCACTGTGCTGGAGCATCCCCTATGAATTTCATTTCTTTCTAAGACAACACAAGTTCTAGGCTTTCCCTAACTCCCACCAGAGTGATCCAGAGATCCTACTGATGCCTGCATCCTACGAAGACGGCAGCAATGAGGCTAACTCATCCACTCTGCTCATTAGTGGTGATGGTACTGGTTGACACTAAAGTCTGGAGCTTCAGGGAATGGGGANGATCCCAGTGCTGTGCACCAAGTAAAAAACACTACCGAAGATACAAGAAAAGCCCGCCAAAACAAAGGAATCCCTGTCATATACTCCAGCCACCTATGAGCAAGATACGCACAGGAGATGTGCCAATGGATTTATTTTCCAAAGATAGTCTGAAAGTCAAGCCCAGTTTGGCTCAGAACCAAATCTGCATTTCAGGACAAACACAGGTTTATTCTGCAGCACAGAAACATCAAGAAATGCCAAAGGACTGGTGAAAAATGGTTTACTTCTGCGAAGTCAGTATTTATGCCAAGGTGTAGACATTCAATGGCCTGAACATAGGAGGTAGACACAACACAGAAGAATATGGGAGAGTCCTAGCTGAGGCTATTAATAAAGACAGCAAAGGAAAAGGAGGTGGAAAGATGGCTGAGCTCAGCAAGAAGCCAAGCGATGGGCCAGGGAGGTGTGCAGAGACACAGCGCAGCCAGGCAGGGCTCGCCCGCCCTTTGCAGTGACCCTGCGTTCCTCAGGGTTTGCACCTCCGAGTCGACATCAACCTTACTGAGCATGCCGAGTTTCATTCAACAAGGTGCTAAACATTTCTTACACAGAAAATCAAGGTGAAGGAGGAGGGCATCTTGCAGGGTTGGACCACGTAATGTGCAGAAGGAAAAGGTTTGTGATGTGCACTCACCCATCAACACCTGGGTTCCTACGATGCCCATGCAACACTAACAAGGCTAACCCTAAGAACGAGGTGGCACTAGTGATAATGCTTGCTTGCAGTGTGGAAATAACCTACTGTTCCCATACACCGCTCAAAGCTCCAAGGAGGACATGCTCTGTGGTGAACAAAAGCAAAAGGTCAGGCTGTGCAGCCTGGTATTATCTTTGTCCAAGAAGTGCCTCCAGGTGGGGGTCGACCAAGGTTCCTTGCAGGTGAGAGCCTCCTCCTTCAACCACCACTGGCACTACGGAGCTGTGGATGCTAAGCCTCTTCCAGGATTTGGCTCAAGGCCTCTGCTTCAAAAACATACTGCCTAACAATAATGGTGGACCTTTTATTTCCTACCTAGCCATTTAACTTAAATTTAACTAAACCTGGTGTCTTGCAAAACAAACATGACTTCGTGTTCCCAAACTAACGGAGATTTATCTCTGCACTGAAAATGAAGGCAGATCTTGTACCTGATGCCCTCCCTTCCACACACATCAAGACAAACCACTTCTTCAGCAAGAACAGGGCTAGGGAGACACAGCATCCTCAGAAGAGAAACAGCCCCTTGCTGCAGGGATGGAGGATCAGGACACCAGCTTGGTGAGGTTTTTGGTGGCAAGGGAGGGTAGGATTTATCCATTAAAAGAAAAATAAGTTTGGTGAATTATTTCAAGCTTATACGTAACTCAAGAGTACCCAACACTAAACATATTTTAAAATGATTTCAGGTTTAAGCTCCCTCAGGCATACCTACAGGCGTTCACAGCTGTACTACAGCTATAAAGAATGAAGCAGAACTGCTTTTTGTGAATAATTTGTTTAGAAGAAGGGCTATTTAATTATGACAGACCTACAAATTAAGGCCAACATCCTGCAATCGGCTTCATACCAGCAGACAGTGGTCTTCTGGCTGATCTCAAGATCAAGATATCAGCTTCGTCCTGCCCCAAAAGCACCAGAACATCTGAGCATCTCTCTCGTTAATAAAATGCCTCCTGTGGCCTGCAGATAACAGACGGGCACAGTACCCGCGCTGCAGCCGTGTTCTGCATCTCTCACACACAACACTGCCCTTCATCTCACAGAAGACTGATCACCAACCTAAGAATCTCTTAGATGTTTTTGTTGCTTTTGAAACAGCAGGTACCAAATCAACCTTTCCCTTTCAATTAGATTCACTGTAGCCTGGCAAAGAGACCTTCAATAAAGACACGTGGGATTTTTTTCAGGAGAACAATCTTTTGGTTTAGCAGGATGCAGTACAGGGGCCATTACACCTCTGCCCGAAGCCTTTCCTCTGATATCATTTGTTATCTTCACAATCGTATCAAAGGGTGATTTTGGTGGAGATTATGATTTTTCCCTCCTTAGAAGCTGGGTCCGGCTGTGATCTTGCTTTCTGAAACAGCCGTTCCTGCCTTTGAAGTAAGGAAATGTGTTCTGGGCTGGTTCCTCTCACTCCCACTCCCAACCACGCTTGAAACGATGAGCCTTTTTTCGAATGTACGGTCAGTACTGCTGCGGCATAACACAGTCCTAATCACACAAAACAATATAAATTATTCCAGAAATGTTACCAGATGGTATATGACCACCTTCAAGTTGAGGAAACTTGACCTGAATGAACATAGATTAGCTTTGTTCTGCACACACCTACCTCTCACTCCTGCTTTAGGTCTGGTTTCTCCGAAGAGAAACGCCGAACTGCAAGCCCCAGCTTCTCAGACCCTGGGTAGGAAATGGCTTCGTCCCAAGGCTCTGGGCACCTTCACATTTCAGCAGGAGCCGAGGGCTTTGAGAGCAGCGGGAAGCGATGACGCACCTACAAAACCTAGCAGGGCGGACCCTGGGGCAGGGGCCACATCCTCGGGTGAAATCCTGTCTCACCGGAGTCGATGGCAAAGCTCCCACCAACTTCAATAGGCACCAAATTCCACCCACTGCTACTAGACCTTGTCTGCTAGTCAGGGGGCATTTTATGTTTGTACTTTTGTTCCCTGTCCGAATTCTTGTGCCTTGACTGTATTGTATTTTCAAATAAAATAAGATATTCTTCCTCCTCTTATCTAATGGTTAACACACCTATTAGATAAGGTTGATAGATTTCCTTCCCCATTAACAACACTTTAAAAGGGACATTCTTCAAAACAATCTCATAAGAAAATAAGCATTCTTGCATCTGGTCAGGAGCAAAAAGTAAACCATAACAAACATCTGTCCAGCTAAACATAAAACACCATGTGCAAAAATAAGCTGACAGGACACCATTTTACATAAGCAGTACTACCACTTCCTAAACAATCACAAATTGTTTGAGTTTCTGGAAACCACTCCTTATCTATTTCAAGGCCTCGCTGCTACTGAGAACTTTCCTCTCCAATTTGCAGAAGAGCATAAAATTAAAGCCGGTTAAGTAGAACAAAGAGTTTTACCAAGGAAAGAAGAAAACCCAGGTCTGACCCTGCTGCATGTCCAATGAAATCCCCACTCAATGTTGTCCCACATACGCTTATACCCATTTTGAAACACGTGGAAACCTCTACTGCCATCAGTACCCTTCCTCTAAAGCAAAGTGATGCCCTGTGGTCAGTCTGGTTTTTCCTCAGCATCCTTTTGGTCTTCAACAAATGCGTCCCCCATAACGATGTACATGCTTGTGCTGATGCCACATTGGTATGTTTAGCAAACAGTGTGGAATGGGTTTGGCCCTCTATTTTTAATTTAAACAGAGGTCAGCTCCCTGAACAAGCACATAGTGATGATGTCAACTTTTTGATCAACACACAGGTAACAAACCCATTTGGAAGCCCTTTTCCAGAAGGCTGGTTTTGCTATTTCCACCCCCACAGTAGCATCATTGACAGAGAAGTCCTAATCAGAAGAGGCAGAAAACCTCAATTCCTACTGCTGCTACTAGCATTACAGATGTCTGGGGGATGTCACATTTGACTGTAGAGTCCTCGATGCAAAGGGGTTATGGGACAAAACCAGAACCATCGTGTGCTTTTTGAAACATTGTTCAGAAACACACTGAGGAAAGTGAACAGTCACCTAGTCGTATCAGCCCCGGGTGCAATCCATTACAGTATAAAGCAGGAACTGCATCAGATATGTCCTTCCAAAACATTTTGCCTTGGAAAATCTCCAACGTGTTGTTACATTACTCTGCAACAAGTGACAGAGCAGACACAAGACAGCTATAGCAGATGCTGAGCTTTCCCCACAAACATCTGAACACTCATCTCAAGACTTTGGGAAACAGAAGCAAAGGACGTGGCATTAGACCCTAAGGTGCATCTGGCTGTGTCCTTGAAGCTGCTGCAAGCGTCCCCATCAGCTGGGCTGGGAAAAGCAGGCAGTTTAGAGAGGACACCCTTGGGACAAGTGCTAAGAACTGACCCAGAGCCTGTGGTTGTTGCCATTCGCAGATGCCTGCCACCAGCAAAAAGGCTGGTGAAAAACAAGGCATGAAGAAGCATCAGCATTATGTGAAGCTGGAAACAATCCCACCATCACAGTAGTAAGTGGTAATGAGTCCAAGCCAAAAGCCACCAAAGTAACTGCAATTCTTTGCATTGGTTTCACTGTGTGTAAAGAGATGCTGTCCCACTGATGTATTTTAACCAGGCAAGGAATGTCTTGTCCATGTGCTGTTAAAATGTTTCCTTCTTGATTGTTATAATTTTACTTTTTATTTTTCACATGTGTATGCATATACCTTAATATATGTTACAGAAATGTAGATTGTATCAGTGACACACAGATACTAAGTGTTCTATTCTTTGCCAATTTCATCCTTAAAAACCAGGATCAGACAATAGCACAGCATTTGCTAGCCCAAGGAAGACTTCCAGTTAAATATAAACTACACACTAAACAGAGATAACTGCATACAAGCACACACATGGGCATGCAGTGTATACAAAACACAAACACCTGCTTAAAGAAACATTGCCTGCAAGAACGGGACCATACGACTCTGCTCTGCTTTAACAGCACCAGGGAGGTGTTCCTGGGGGACCAGCCCACTGCCATGGATGACTGGGGATGGTGCAGGTTTCTGTTCCTCAAGCTCCTCAGCATTAGGGACGTTTCCGAGGCAGCATCTCTCGCTCTTCTCCAGGTATCTCATGGCCCTGGAGAGCTCCTTCCACTGGAAAAGAAGCAGCAAGGTGCTCCCTCTAATCACCACGCCACCTTCTCACCAGTAGTCAGCTACTGAAAAAAGGAACACCAAGTCCTGCTGGACATGAAGAAGGTGCTGGTGCTCCAGTATTGCTCAGGAGAATGGCAGGGTGCCGCAGCTCACCCATCTGATTTCCAACATCACACCTACCGGCCACACCAAGGTAAGAAATTCCTCTCTCATCCCAGGACAACTTCTGAGATAGCAAAGATCGTCCTTTTCCCCAAGTCCAGACAAGAAGTCTCAACTTCCTCAAAATTTCAAAGTAGGCAAACTTCAACGTTTTGTCTCAATACCTGCAGAAAACTCAGTTTGGGTTATCTGTGATGATACATGAAACACATTTTGAAAGCAGTGATTTTTGATCATAATAAAGGGGGGAGGTTCCTGCTCTGAAAGTCCAGAGGGGAATGCTTCAACCTGCCAGAATTCAAGCTTCAAGACTTCCAAAATGAAAGTTCACTGATGCCCATTCTTCTCCACAAACCTTCAGCTGTGATTAACAGAAAAGGTGGCTTGCAGTAAGCCATTCAACAGGCAGAAGGTTGGACAGACATTAATTCCCCTCCTTGGACACTGCAGAAAGTCACAACATATTAGGCTTAATTTGCAGCAGAGAATTTGATGTTGCGATCGCTTTCCAGCTGCGGGCACAGTGAAAGGCTGGGATAAGATACAAGGCGAGCCTCCACTGCCCAAGCATTGCAAGAATAGGCTGAAGCAACATCTCTTAGACATAGACTGGATATAGTGCATCCTGCCTGAACGCAGGGAAGACTCAGGTGCAGCCGACAGCATGTTTACTTTGGCAGGGTTACACTGTGAAACCAGGTGTTCCTCTCCCCAGGCTGCCATGCACGACCCGTGTAGCCACATCAGAATAACCACCCCAGGAATCATGCTGCAAACGGCACCACTGAAACAAACCCAGCGCTGTGCCTACAACCGACCAGCTGGCAAGCCAGCAGCCGAGGCAGAGGAGAGGAGCAGGACACTTTCCAGGATGGATTCCCACCTGAGAAGCACCATTCAGCAAAAGGCACCTTCAGTGCTCTCAGCCTTTTTAATCCATACCTCAGACTTCAGCTGGTGAGGATCTCTGGCAGCTCAAAACAGCACCCAACTGCTTGGAGGAGGAGGACAACACTGCATTTGCTATCCACAGCTCCTCAGGGATCAAAAAGTTAAGGAGATGTCTCCCTGCCTAGCTGATAAAGGGCATCACACCTCTCTCATTACATGAATCACTATTTTCTGATGAAAAACTATCTAATTGAAAAGTCTCCCATCAGCTCTAGTACAGTCTCCTCAAAAAGTTCCTCAGCATGGCTTCAAATTACACTTTGTAAGAAAATTGCTTGATTTAACGCCCTCAATTTGTCACAAAACCCAAGGGGATCTCCGTTGATAATAAGACTTCCCAGGCCTGAGATGGATTGCCAGGGATCTAGTCGAAGTGACACAGTGCTTGTAATGGCCAGGCATTTTGGCTAAGCAAAGCTTTGTGTTCATTTTATCTGGGTTTAAGAAGACAAAAGCTCACTTATTTAATATTCATTCCCAGAGCATGGGTGTTTTTTCTGCTCGATATCAAGGATGAGTCCCTGGCAGATTACAGGCACTGTGTCACAACAGTCCTTAGAAGAAGATGGGAAACGTCCCTTAGATGATAAGGAAGCAAGTCAGTGACAGAAGTTGGTTTGTTACTGAAACTGTAGTGGGGAAACAAACAAATAAAAAATTCAGAGCCCCAACCTTCATGCAGAACAAACACTATCCTGCACAGGCGTGGGACACATCCAGCAAGAAAGACAGACAGATGGAAGGAAGGAGAAGACTTCCCTTGAACACTGTCATTTCATCAGGAGGCAGGGCAGAGCTGAGTGGGGGTTTTCAGGTGCGGACAAGGGGCAGATCAAAGCGGGTACAGATCAATGGACTTTGCTACATCCCCAAGCCACAGAAAGCAGGTGGAGGCCAGCATGGAGCTCATGGTGAGTGGTGGCAGCTCCAGCCAGAGGCACGGCCATGTGGCAGCAGCAGACCCTGGTCACCCCTGCCCAGCGGCCCATGGGCATCCCGCTCGAGCAACATGCCGGACCACAGACCCAGGTCTGGCCACCCCCATGGACCAGACATTTCTCAAACAGGCACACTCTCAGCACTGGTACCTGGCTTATCACTACACTGCTGTCCCAATTAAAAGCTTCCTCCGTTACCATAACGGGTACTGGCTCGAAGCAAAGGAACCCTTTCCTTTACTGGGAAAGCAGGAACGGTGTTTCTGTGCAAGAGGTGGAAGTGTCTGAAGAGCTTCTTTAGAGCAAATGCTCTGCACCAATCTTTGGAGGAACTGGTCGCAAAAGGGAGAGCTCAGCCCACGGTGCACTCGTTCAGGGAGGACAGGGAAGAGAAATTGTACGTGGCCAAGCCACAGAGCTCCCTATGCCTTACACCAAGCTGACTCTAGGCTTCCGAGAAAGCTTTTGCTATTCATGGGGAACTGTGTCTGCAAATTAAGTGTTCAAGGCCAGGCTGAATGGGGCTTTGACCAACCTGATCTAGTGGAAGATGTCCCTGCCCATGGCAGGGGGGTTGGACTAAATGGTCTTCAAAGGTCCCTTCCATCCCAACCCATCCTACAATTCTATGAAACATCAAATTATGCTACGTCACTCCTTTGGGCGTATGCAAGCAAAATAAAGTCATTAGAAAGTAATTAGAATATATTTCCACTAACCCAGGAGTTTATCCACTGATTTGGAGGCCATTTGCAACAGCTTGCCCCACACAGACCTCAAAGTCAGACCTGCCAGCCCTGCATCCTGATGTAGTTGTTGGATAGTGACTCAACATCACAAAAGAATTAAGAAAAAATTCCCTTTTCTGCAGAAACCGGTTAATTTCTCATTAAGCAAGCCAGCTGCATTCAAAAATCTATCACAAACTTCTGAGGGCACTTGCATGACTATGGACCTAATACTAAAGCTTTCTGTGAATGATTTACGCCATACCAAAGAGAAGCCTAGTGCGAAAGGAGCTAAAATGTTTGCTTTTAGACCCGGTATTCCCACATTCCAGCCATAAATCAAGGGCTGGGGAGGGATTGGCTCCTTCCAAGCCCCACGCGTTCATCCCTGCAGGCACAAACAGGCTCCTCACAGCCCCCTCGGCTGGTCTGTGCAGCCACGTACTCTCCTGCAGCAGAGAAGATGCCGCGTGTCTGCAGCTTCAGGGGCAGCTCTTGACAACTGCCGAGCAGACAAGTAATTCCCACGGGAGAGCTCTTCAGGAAGACCTTCTCCTGAGAGACGGTGCCCCGACACGCACTGGATTAAAACCAAAGACTGAATGCTACTGTCCAATCAAGCTAGCACTGCCCTTTCACCAGACACATCCCACCGACCAGGGTCACCCAGTGTCAAAGAAGCCAGCAGTGCATGACTCAGGGGAGCCACCACTGGTCCCAGCTGCCTGTGAACAGAACGAGGAGCAGAGCATCTCGCAGGGGGAAGCCCTAACTGAGGCAGTCTGGGCAGCCCAAACCAAGCCAGAGAGCGATGCTCAGCACCAGCAGTGTGGCCACACTTCCAGCGCACCCAGGATATGGCGATGTCCCAACTCCCTGACGGTCAATGACCCCCCTCCCGCTGCCAGCCCGTGACACACACCTCACCAGGGACCGCTGTTTTGGGATGGGACCTGGGCTGGGCAGGGCAGCCACGCAGCCTGGCTGCCAGGACCGCAGGATGTGTCCATGTCAGTGTGGTCCAGACAGACACCCGCAACAAAACAGGAGCCAAGGACAGGGCAAAGAGGTAGAGCAGAGGAGGTAAAGCACTGGGCTGTGTGAAGGAGAAAGAGAGGGGAGGTGATAAAAGCCACCTGCCACCCCACATGTGAGGCAGGGGGTAACCCCCCACCGGGAGCACAGCCAGCACACCCGGAGATGACGGACACCACACTCACCTCCCAGCCTGCAAGGAAGCATGGCTCCGTCAGCCCTCCTTCACCGTGGCAGGGCGGTGGGCACACACTTCTCGCTCGAGATCAAGCCATCCTGGCCACGACTGCCCACCCTGCCTCTCCCAGCCCAGCCAGCGCCGTTACCAGTGCTGCCTCCAGGCTTGCAACAAGCTGCCCGCATTGCATCACCTTCCCACCTTCCTCCCCTTCCCGGGCAGCTGCCCGTGGACACATTCCCAGCCACCAACAGCGGAGAGGGCAGCTAAAAATGGACTAGTGTTTAGGAATATCACCATCAATGCAGAGTTTGGTCTTTTTTGCAAACACTACAAGCAGTTTCCATGGCAGCTTCGCCCACGCGCTTGCTGTTAAAACTTCATGCTGCACAAGCTGCCCGCTTTCGTTTCATTGCTTGACACAATCCTGCCTGGCTCTGCAGCTCTTCAGTCCTGTACACCACCAGAGCTAGTAAAATCCCCCAATCAAAAGGACAGGAGCACCCAATTAACAAAAAAAGGCAAATGAAATGGGATTACTGGTCTGACTGTGGGGGGGGAAAAAAAAAAAAAAATCAGTCTCAGAAGTGTTTTGTAAATCAGACAACAAGCCATCACTGTAAAGACTTGGCAGCTCCTAAGCACTGATGGATTTACACAAAATGCCTCAGAAAACTGCATCAATTTTAGGCATTTAAGCCTAAAATAAGTACAGGGCATGGCACATGATACAAGCATGACGTTTAACCGGTCTGACGACGGGGTAACCAACCACTCCTCTTTTCACACACAGATATCAAAGCCCAGTTTTGATACATTCTACCTAAATAAATCTTATCAGAAAGGAGGTACAACACTGATGCAGAATTACGTTTCCCAGCAAGGCAGACGTGGAGTGTGTTTGCTTTGGGCGAATGCTCTTTTTTTAGTCACAAGCTCTCCGTTCAGCTCTCCCCTGCTCCCTGACAGAAGAGCTGTTGTCTAAGGGGAGTTTTGCTTCCATCCAATCCAAATGTTCAAGGCTGCAAGGCTGCTTATGGGCAGGGGCTGGGGAAAAGAGATGTCCAAGCACAGCCCGTTTCATATTTATCTCCAACCCTTCCCCAAAGCCTGGCAAAAGGCTTCCCAGTCCTGCCTGGGACTGAATCAAGACCAGCTGAAGTTTGAAGGGGGGTTTTCCCCAAAAAGCAAAGATGGCACCTACCAGCCAAACCAGGCGCCAGACCACAAGCCACACGTTTCAGGTCCCGCCGCTGACCATGCCATGCAGAGGGACCAGGCACCCCCTGAACATGGGGGATCCACACAGGCCTCCCCAAAGCGGGACTTGGACACAAAGCTCATAGCTATCACTAAGGCACGTGATAGGTGGAGGAGCAGTGAGAGCAGGGACAATGCAGATACCAGCAGTAAGAAATGCAAAAAGATGGCAGATTTGGCCTGAACCCAGCTGTGAGGCTGCTGCAAAATACAGTGTGGACTCAGCTCCCTGTTTTGCACAAGCAGAGGCATTACCTTGCAGCCAGCCTTACAGCTTATTTTGCCATCTGTGAGGTGGAAAGCCAGCTCTCACAACCCACATGTCTGCATGAAGGGAGCTTGTTCTGGCTCCCTCAGAAGCGAGAAGAGATTAACTCCCACGAGCAATAAAAGATTAGCCGTATACTCTTTATTCAACCCCACCAGCCTAGTAGTAGTCCAATTTGTAGGCTAAAATCTTACCCAGATTTCTGATTTTATTGGAATTGCCACCTGCACCTCCCTGTCCCTCATGCAGAAGCCTGGTCTGCCCCAAAAGCTGCACCTGGAACCCAGTGACAGAGATAAGTGAAGCCACCCAGCACATAGTCCTGTCAAGGGAAGTTATATAGCTATCCTTAAAAACAGTTGTGTCCCTATCAGCAAAAGTACGGTATTTTGAGTAAGTAAGTATGCACTTTTTATTGGGAGAAAAATTACTAAAATCATTCAGTCTGCTAATATCTTTTAAAAATCTTACTATATTTTTTCCGCGTCACCATCCTGGCATCAAAAGAAAGCACTCTTAACTATATTGATGGGGCTAGGGGGGTACACAGAGAGACCTAAATACAACAGTCTCTGCGAGATGCTGCATTATACATTTCAACATACTGCTCTGAGCACGTACAGTGCCATCTCTCCCCATGTCACTTATCTCAAACAAGAAACTTTGAAGTATAATAAGCTCTGCTGCTGCTAGACTCTTTACGTGACAGCAGGAAGGAAACCAAGTAGTGGCTGTACATATTCTGCCTAGCTTCACTGTACTGGGACTTGGCAAAAAAAATATTGGTAGCTTTAAAGCAAAATAATTGTAACAAATGATAATTAGCATTTTCCCGCAAGGGTCTAAACAGCAGCATGAAAAGCAAAGAGCTGCTATTGTGCTTTTGATGGTGCCCTGCACCACGCTGTTCTGCTCTCTAGGTATTTCCTTCGAAGGAAGAAGCAGGTTCAAAAGTACTCTTAACATCTGTGATGGTTTATCTGGAGCAGCCAAAGCACAACAGTGTGGCTTCACGTGTACAAGTTTCCTTGGCGGACATCCTTGTATTTCTTCACATGCCAACCAGGTTACGAGCGGCAGGATTCCTCTGAACTAGCTTTAGCCAACACCAAAGCAGACATTTGGGCTTAGGGTATCATCTCACCCCTCTCTGTAACCAATAGGGAAAGACAGGCAGCTCCGGGTATGAATTTATCCCTTCGGAGGAGAGAAACCTGCCTTCCCCAGCTATTGCAGGGCTCTAGCAGACGTTGCTGAAACTCCACCAGACCGCTCCTTAGGACAGAAAACAGACTGAACCTAGAGTCAGCAGAAGCAAAACCACCTCAATGAATTCTGACCTGTCTTTCCATGGAAAGTTAATAGAGAGATGTGAAAGTCTCCCAGTGGTCTTTGGGGCTTGAGCAACTCAGAGGTCCATTTCCTTCACAAGAACAGTGACTCCTCCTAACATCAGCCTTCCTCAAAAATAAGAGTGTTTTCTGGGCAAAGCTTTAGATTCCAGGACTGCTCAAGCACTGATCCTAGCACCTTCAGAGCAAAGCATAAACACTTTGCTTCTGCTCTTCTCCTGTTGCTTAACTGTTATTCTTTTCACTCTATTGCTTGTGTTGGTACCTTTCCTGAACTGAAAAGACACTAGCAGCATCTCATCTCACAGAAGTTCTCATTTCCCACTCTCATCTCACAGAAGTTCTCATTTCCAAAATCACAACAAACACCTACTGTTTTTCTCCTCCAAGACGTGGCACCTCCACCCTAATCCATCATTCCGCTGCTTCTGACTTCTGGGTGTTGCACCTTCTTCTTGCTGAGCGTGTGAGAACATTCTGCTCCTTTCATCCAGCAGATTTCACAGATGGAAAGGTCCTGCCTAACGCACCTGTAGTCAGTACAGGCAGATACACAAGGGCACAGCACCTTTGCGCTTCAAACCTGTATCAGCCAAGTTCAGATAGCGACTGGAAGGCAGACTTCCAATTACCCGGTCTGATCACTTCCTTTCTATAGAGCATCCACATGCCTTTATTCAATGGGTTGCTAAAATGGTGCTGGAGAGGTTAGTCAAGTGTTCAACCATGTGACAGTTTTTTTGCCTCAGGTGACAATTATACTATACATTCACTGTCAATATCTCTTCACAGCTACATGATTCTTATTGCAAATAACATGCAAACAACCTTCTGTTGCTGCTCTTGGTAAAGCAAAAAAGAGGAGGGGTTGATTTTGCTGTATTTTTCTTAATGGCCTGCTCTCAGTTTTTGGAAGCTATAAGCACACAAGCCAGTCTGAAGCACAGACTGCCACTGCAAAGAGTGAGACAAAGAATAAAAATCTTCACAACATATACGTTCCAGGTCACCTTGTTTTGTGAACTTTTCGGAAGGAAAAAACAGCACAGCATGCAGCAGCATCCTTTGCTTCGAAATTATCTCACATGGGTCACCAAACAGCTGTCAGGCAGTGTGCAACCCCAAGTGGAGTTTAATCAGCAACCTAAGGATGAAAGACTATATTCTGGTTACCTGAGCCAACTAATCCCCTCTGGAATATCTTCTAAAGGTACATCACATTATTTACTTTGCTAGCTGAAACTGCTTTATAAGAGTCACTTCAACAAAATAATCTAGTTCTACAAACTCAATAACGCAATTTTCCAGCTAGTTTATTTTAAGAATCTTTCACCTGATGAAGGCAAGCTCTTCTTCAGTGTAAGGAGACAGTCCATTTATCAAATCACATTGATTTCTTGCACAATGAGTTTACTCCTGCCACATATGCATCCGAATAAACCCCCCACATCAGCATTCCCAACTGAAACTACTACTACTACCAGTGGTCTGATTTTGTTAATGTTTACAGCTTGTACTTTTTTTTTTCTTTTCCTTTCTTATTTTGCAGAACTGGTTTTCTTACTGACTCCAGATTTCACAGGGGTGCCTCCTGTTTCCCTGCTATCCACAGAGTTACACCACCTCCCAACTCCCCTGCAGAGGCAGTTTGGGGAAGCACATTCTGTGGAAGCATGTTCTTCCACGCCCAAATCTCAGCATGATTTATCCATAAAATTAAAAGGTGACTTTGCATGGTATTTCTTTTATGACAATGGAAAGTGGCACTAAACCACACCCCACAAATACCCCACAGCCAAACAAACCCACCTTTGATTTAACCAAACCACTGAACCGACGTGGTCCACTGCAGACACAGAGAACAGCACCGCATCAGTGTAGACACTGGTTGTCTGACGGCTCCAAGCGCACCAGCAGCAGAGGTCAACATCCCCAAACACCTGGTACCACCACTGCCTTCTAACTCCCGGACATCATCATCCTCTCTGCTCCATGCACTGAGCTATCTGTGTGACATCCCAGATCACTCCACTCAAACCCTGCTAACTCATGCTAGCAAGTATTTTCTAGCGACACACCGTATTATTCACTTTGCTAGCTGAAACTTCAAAGACGTAACCTAACTGCTAACTCGAGTTAGCAAAGACCTACAGCAGAAGAGCCTGTGCTACCCAGCCCCATCTGAGCTGAAGCAAGCCAGAGAAGAGCTCTTTCAAGCGCATCAGCCAGAAAACCGAAGCAGCAATTGCCTCTTCTGCTGGGGTGCCAGCGAGCAGCTGCCAACAGCAAACTTCTCAGCAGGCACCACTGCAGCCAGCGATGATGCGCATCTACCCTACAACTCGGTTCTTCTCACCTATACTAAAATACCTGGCAACGTAAGACAGTCAGGCTCACACACAGCCAGGAATAATATGGGTCACAGCACACACAGCTATTTATTTTGAGAACACCCTCTCATTTGAGAGAGCAGGTTCCAGGAATAAATAAATGATCTGGTACGGGGGATTTTAAGCATCTGCCTGAATCAGTACCAGGGACAAACCCTGGCTAAATGAAAAGCTCACTGTTTAGGTTTTTTTTAGAACTCCAGAGTATCTTACAATAAAATTTCAGAAGTGGATGACTATCAAATAGCCACTAAATTTCAAGAAAAGCATAGCTAGTTCAGTAAATAAGGACATTAATTAATTAGGAACTGCAAGTCCTTAAAAACAGGATACTAAGTAAAATCCTCATCCTTGTACTTTAAAAAGTAAACGGGCAAGTAAGATCTACAAGGAAAGATACAAAGAAATTACAAATGATGTGGAAAATAATGAGACAAGAGTGAACTGCGAAGTCTGTACAGCTCAGAAAAGACAGCTGGGATATTTGTCTGGAAGTCTGGTGCAAGGGAACCCAAGAGTTATTCCTCATCTCAGAAAAAGGCAGGAGAAAGAAGTGTAAGAAAATATGAAGCTAAATACTACCATTAACTAGACGGTACTAAATTTAGTATTTTAGTAAATACAGCAGTTGCGTGGATTTCTCAGAAGAGGGGTCGAGACACAGTATGGCAGGCACCGAGGAACAGGTTAGCTTAACAGGAAACTTGAATGAGGAATCCTGCTCACTGAAGAAGCTAGTAGCACATTCTTTCCTATAGCAGTTACTACAACTCCTAAACACACAAAAACTGCATCTTTACGAAAATAAAGTTTTCTGAACTGTTTTTCACTTGAGTAAAAAAACCTCAGAAACTCAAAAGTATACCTGGAAGCAAAAGTCTCACAGTACTTTATTTTGGAACCTCTGAAATAAGGTACTTCTGCACCAGACACCATTCACAGGATTTACGGCCCTGGTGCTCTCCAGCAGAGTCGGGGACCCTGGCGAGAGCAGCAGCCGCTGACCCACCGCCGAGGGAAGGCGGCTCCGGCTGGCACTGCCAGGGCAGGCAGGGTCCCCAGGTCTCTACAAACCCCAGCAGAAAGGTGGGAGCCCCGGCTCCTGATCCCCAACACCCACAAAGTGCCCAGGCACCACAGGCAGTTGTCAGGATTCCTGCAGCCAGTGTGTAGTCACAGGGTAGGCGTTACCCTCTACATTTTGTCTGACCAACAGCTACGCCTGGTTTTTTCGTAGGTTCAAGCAGCCAGTGATGTTACAGCAACAGCACTACCGAGCGAGCGCTCAAACGCCAGAACAAACCCACACGTAGTGCAAACAGCCACGACTCTTCACAAAGTCATGGAGGAAACCGAGAACCTCACAAGTTCACCGAGATAAACACTCAGACATTTATAGCGCAGACTTTTACATCCGAGCTAATCCCCCAATGCCTCCTTTTATAGTCAGCGGAAAGCAGCTTTCAGATCACAGCTCATCTGCTTTAGCGAACCAGGCTGAGATGAATCACTCCCCAGGAACGTCCACCCCTCCCCGGCTGACGGTAACCGGAACCAAAGCTGACTACCTTGGACGTAGATGACTACATTTGGTCAGATGAATGCCACCTTCATGACAGATTTGCAAGGATTTTGGCCCTAGGATAATGAAGGATGAAGATACAGCAGGTAATGGAAAAAAACTAGGATCCTGCCAAACACACTGACGTGGATAGCAGAGAAGAGCCACCCTGGGTTACTAACTCTGTGTCATTATTGACTGGAGTCGACCCCCACCAACTCTGCCCAGAACTGCTGAACTAGTTCTCCACATCGCCCAGCCTCCCAGACCTGCTGGTCAATGCCACTGATTTCTACACACACTTGGTTAACTCAGTGGGACTTCCTAGACCATCCTTCACGAGAGGTAAAGGGGCTCTGACACATCCCCATCTGCCCTTTGGCACCACGGTGGCTCAGCCAACAAACCTCGCCAGGACCAAGCCAGCATCCACCAGGCACGTCTGCAGCCAAAGCAAATCACCCTCTCTTCCTCCTGCCCCACTCCACACCAACGCTTTTAGCATTACAGATATGGGCCAAGAGAATTAAAGCCACCACTTTGCTTTCTGCTCTCTGAAAGCTGGGATACAACTGGAGGTGACATTTCTGAAAGGCCACTGAAGCCTCATTAGCCTATCGTGGTGGATCAAGGTCGAAGAACATGATAGATCAAGCATGAACAGCAGAGGCAGTGACTGCAAAAAGATTCCTGCCCTCCTTCACCTGAACCATATTTCTCCCTGTCTTCTTTCCCACCTTAGATCAAACAACGACCACCACACACTTTTGCCCTCCTTCTTGCACAGACCAGACCATCAACTGCACTCAATGCCAGCTCGACTGGCACATGTTGTCACACAACCTAAAGCAGAGACAGAGCTCAGGCACAACGCCATATGGGGATTAACCCTACCCGAAATGTGCCAGACTGCGCAGGAAAAAATGAAAGGAAAAAAAAACCAACAAAAAAAAAAAACGGGGAAGTGATAAAGGTTTCAACAAAAATACAATTTGGAGCTGGTTACACCAATAACTGGTTAGATCAGAGAAAGAGCTTCGGGTTCCCTCTTTTGCCTAAGCCGATTCCTTCTGTATAGCAAATCCTTCTCTCTCCACGTGGAGTCAAGAGCTTATTGCGTATGTGCAATCACACGTCTCACCCACACTCACAACTGAACTGCCTGAATTAGCAGCCTAGCTGGCCTCAGGTTTCCGTTACAGCCCACCCAAAACAAGGAGTGCCTTCTGAACATGTCTTCTCACTGATAAGCAAAAGCCTACGAGCAGTGAGGCTCAAGACTTCATACATCTGAGGAAAACGGCATAAATCGGGGACTAAACACTCAGTAGTCCTCCCACTCAGGAAGTGGGTTTATTTCAAAGCCAATGTGACTACCTAAAGCATGCATTCAGTGGAGCACAGTCAAGGTCTGTCCCCTTCAGATCGCTCATAATGCAAGATACTCAAAATACTTGAAAGCAAAATAACTTTCAAAAGCTGTGGCAATCAACGAGCTCGCTCCTTCTCTGTACCAGGGTCACCACTTGAACCTATGCAGCCTGTGCAATTACACAGTACCTCCTCTTCTGCACTATATGGAAATCCTGTCTAAAAAACATTTCATTTGATTGCTGAAGGCAACACGATTCTACAGAGTACCTGACCAGAAGGGCAAGTTTCTGCCTGTTCTCTCCAAGTGTTCACTGTATTTGCCTCCGACTTGGAAACAGCCAAGTATCACGGTGTGAAGAGCTGCAAGAGGCAGAGCTGTTGCACTGCAGAGGGTCCCAAGTGACACCACGTCTTACCCACTCGCCCCCATGGCTTGGAGGAACGCACAGAGGTGGCAGAGGGAGGCAGGGTGTCCACCTGATGTTGGATATCACCAGGAGGCTGTTGGTCAAGCACAAAGTTAATGGTTGTAAATGACCACGTGCCACATGCAGGTGGCAAAACCACTCAGCTGAGAGACAGTTAACCTATAAAGCTGCAGCACCACAGTCACCTTGGTTCTTCTGCCTGGATCTGCAGCCTGGGAACTCTTGGGAGCTGCAACTGTTCCAAGTTTGTACAGCACCTACAACAATGGTCACAGAATCATTAAGGTTGGAAGAGACCTCTAAGATCATCAAGTCCATCCGTCCATCAAGTCCAACCGTAACGACGACACCCTGCATCCAAAGTTAAGGCTTCTAGCAACCAACAACACAACTAACTGGCATTTCTGTACGTTACGTAGTCCCAACCTTTCTGTCCAGCCTTAGCTACACACAAAATCCCTCGAGGTTTTTCAGTTGGTGTGTTTGTGTCCGTCGCCCCCCCCCCCC
>Ga0065711_1004542_pt1 | contig 23160 bp, 12 predicted proteins | sample Hoacrofraction12_FD_59098 | JGI IMG/M metagenome (GOLD analysis project Ga0065711, IMG submission 59098) | Hoatzin crop microbial communities from Cojedes, Venezuela - Epithelial fraction 12 v2 (version 2) | ecosystem: Host-associated > Birds > Digestive system > Esophagus > Crop | place...
TCTCTCTTCTTCTCAGGGTCAGGATGGCTGGGCACTAACTCCCTTCTTCCCAGGGTTTATGGCCCACAAGTTCCAACACATCCTCCCTCATCAATTGCACCGCGCTGGGGGCCCTGCTGAGGCCCACAGTAAGTGGCCTGAAATGAAGCAAAGAAAATTTTAATCTAAAATGTTAAGAAAGGTTTCTGCCAGTAATGGTAATTTCAGGGGAGCTGTGAAGTCAGCATTTGAAGCTTTTTTTTTTTAAAGCAGTTTAGACAAAGCGTGTGTGAGGAAGAGTTTAGATACTGGTGGTTTTGTCTTGAAGCAGGAGGACTGAGTAGGCTGACCTGCTACCAGTCCTTTGTTTCTCTCAAAGATGCTTCCCCCAACACTGTTAACAGAAAATGTATTATAGGGAAGTTTTGGTTTTGTGTTTTGCTGTTTGTTGGTTTTTTTTTTTTATAATTGGACTGCTTGATGTAAAATTTGCTTCCCACAAGTCGGTTTGTTGGGCACTGTGCCCAGATACCTCCTGGAATATTAGGGCAACGTGACTGGAAAATTCATGCCCTCGCTTTAGTTCAGCCTCTGCTTATCACTCCTTCAGATGAAATATTAGATAAATCTCCTCAAAGACCTTCAGCTCACCCCTCTGACACAATTACTTCTCTTCTGGGTACCCACTATGTGACTGACATTCAAGTTAACTTCACACAGTTCATTATGTCACCGGAGTGCTGCAAAAATTGACCCTCAAAAACGGTTATGTCAATATTCTGTAGGAGAACGCAGTGAGCAGGAAAAGGAAGGTGGTACTGACTATGTGAATGTAAATGTCGTGTACCTGATTTTTTTTTTCCTTTACCAGGAAAGAAGGCCAAGCTATCCATTTCTCAGAAACCAGACTCTTTTTAAGAAATATGTTAATTTACTTCTGCAAGTTTTTAATATTTGGGAATAATGATGAATATTGTTTTGTGTTTATCAAAATACTAAGCACTGCTAGTCAGTATTCAGGAAGTAGCAGTTCTAATTTGTTGAAAACTTAAATAACTCAATTTAGTAGGAAGTGTTTGTACTTGTTTGTTTTATACTGTTTATCTCACCCATATGTATTGCAAGTTGGAATTACCTCTACCTGTTTTTTCCACAGTGTACCTTATTAAATGAGTATTAAAACGGCATAAATAGTGTGTCTAAAATACAGAGGCTTATTCTGGAATGAGTGCAGATTGGCTGACTGTAATATCTGCCCTTCAGGTTAAATATTGCTGTATAAAAAATATTTACCTGCTGCAATTTCTGAAGTAACATTAAATATGTGTTATGTATCTGTACACAGGTTATCACTAAACTTGCAGTGGTAAGTTGTCTGAACACCTGCCGTAGTTACTANGGTAGCTGTCTTTCACTGCTGCCTTCTCCCCGTACCATCTTCAGAGATTAATTTTTTTTTCTATTCCAAGCAAAAATTGTGAGTGCATGATTGCCAAGCCAGATCTTGTGTTGAATCAAGTTGCAGTTAAAATGAGGAAGGACTTGGTTACTATCATGTTAGTGAGGTCTTTCACTGCTGTTACACAGAACAGACAGATATGTTGATATTAACATTGCTGTGCACAGTTTCTTGTAAGAATCAACACACATCAGTCTGGAGGGAAAAGTTGCTTTCATGGTACTCTTGTTTAGAGATTTAGATGCATTGCAATTTTACTGCCTAGTGCAAGACCCAGTGTCCTTCACAATAATCTAGCTGTATGTCTGTGTAGCACAATGCACTGTTCTGTAGGGGTAAGTGAACCAATTTGATTAATAGAAATTAGGCGGCCATGCTAGCATGATGCTTTGCCTGGAGTAGTTAGTCCTGCTGAGAATGACTGAGTTGTATTACTGGCTCAGAGCCGTCTGTGTTATGTTTGAATGCCACTGCTTCAGGTGGTGCATCTACATCCATAGTAAGTGCAAATATCTTGCTAAAACATTTTCCTTCTGTCCCTGGTGGTATTAGCAGTAACACTGCCAGACCTTCACTGAAATTGTTTGGGCTAGAATATACTACGCCTTTCTGTAGTTGAGTGTAATCTCCATGTTCTTCAACTTCACATTGTTCCTTTAGTTGTTTTTTTTATTTTGTTTTGTTTTGTTTTTCCTGAGGCTCTGTTACCTTAAGATAGAAGATTTTGTGAAAAGTTGTTGCACAAAGTTTTAGTGGTAGTATTCCAGGCCAAAAAAACCTCTGTGGTTGGAAGGTCAAGCAGACATACAAATAATTTAAAAGCCTTAATATTTGTAGCTTTAAAACAAAGAGTCCTGAACTGTTTGGAAACTGAGAACTCATTTTTTTATAAAAGCTTAATTTTTCCAAAATCAGATTTACAAAAATTTTAAAAATAATGAGAATTTCTTCACAAACACGAAGCCAGTGTCACATGTGAAATGTATATGGAATACACTGTCTGAACTGGTTTTCTTCAGCATCTCTGGTAAAAAATGAAAATGATGGCCTGTTGCTCTAATTACATTGTGATTAACTGTATATGGTTAATAGTGCATTTAATAAAAAAATAATGGTATAATATATAATGATTATATATATACACCAGGTACTATGCCTCGCATGGATAATGCTGATCCTTCTGTGACAGTCAGATGTATTGCAAAATAATTATTCTGTATTTTTAATGTGATAATGTTGATAGAACTATTCAGCTTACATTCATACAACAGAGGCAACTGAAGTGGTTATGCTACACGTTGGTAAAGAAAAAGAAAAAAGCATATTTGTAATGCTTCAATTTAGTATGTTTAGAAAGATTCTGGTTTTATTAGTTGATGTGCCTTTTCAAGGTACGGAGTGCCATGGAAGCTATGGATAGTTAGTGCTAACAAAAAATCCTCTTGGTTACTAAGAAGATCTTGTTATTTTCTTAGTATTGTTCCTGGCTTCATGTTTGCCAAAGTTAATACTTGATTTATTGTAAAAGGAGGAGCTACTCAAGCTTCTGCTGAGTCATGTTATTTCATGAATTGTGCTGTACAACCAAATATTTTGTATAATGAGTGTAGAAGCTAGTCCTTGTGCTCTTCTGTAGTTGCTGTACCACCCACTTATTTATTTCTCTGTTTCAATTACGCATACAACAATCTTGTTCTAGGCCATCTTATTTTATGCCATCCTTACCTTTCATGCAGAGTTAAGGAGCTTCAGTGGGTATTAATTTATTTCTTGTTGGCTTTTGAAGTAAAGAAAGAAAGAACTTGATAGTATGTAACAAGTTCATTAATTTGACCTATTCACTTCAAGATACTGAATTAATGCGTATGTAACTAAATGACTTGCAAAACTTAATACAATTTTGTATCAGTACAAGGCTAGCAGTGTAACATCTCTTTATCCTCTTCAAACAAGGCAGGCAGAACATACAGATTTTTACCATCAAATTGCATTTTGCTGTGATTAGGATTCCTAGCTTGGAAACCTCATGATAGATAAAGTGTATTATGTAAATAGTTGGTACGTTTTACTTAATCTCTGGCATGCATTCTTTTTCTAACTATTCTCAATGGAAGGTACCAAATAATTACAGGCAAATGAGAGAAAAAACCTAAATTTTAATTGATACCAGAAAAAAATATCCTGTTGGAATTTTGTTTTTCAACATAACGTTTAAATTAGTAGGGCTTAAATTTACATTTCCTCAGGTTTTTAAAAGTTTGGTTTCTGTTAATGTAGCTTCATTGTAGTTTCATTGCTGTGTCATTGTTTTCCAAAGTCATAACTATTCTGATCTCTTGAAATTTAATTTTCTTTATGCATACAGTTCCAGAAAATTAATCCAGGTATAATTGTAATGGTGGCTTTCTTTAAATGACCATAAACATGTTTCAATTTTTCCATATTTAGTGAATTATAAAACTATTTTTTCATGTTAGCATTAAGCTGATTTCTGGTCTTCGTGAGATTAGTCTTTTAGCTATAACTACTCGAAGAATTTGATTTTGCTGTATTATTAAGCATTTGGTAATTTTAGTCTCAAGTATATAGACCTTGTCAGAGGGCTGTATATCAGGCAGTTTAAAATGGATTTAGTACTCCGTTTTCTGTCTTGAGGTGTTAACCTGTTCCTGGGAGGTATGTTATTGATGTCCCGTTAGCAAGGCTGTGTCAGAAGTTAATTACAGTGTGTTCAGGTTGCCTTTGCTGTAGGACATGGAGTATTTCTAACAGTATTTATCCTGATTCCAGGCCCATCAAAGACTGTTTTCTGTCTTTTGCTCTTTCTTGCTCCCAGTTGCAGATGTCCTCACCTTATGTTCCTTCCATTTCTCGAAAGCTTTGCTCTTTCAACTTCCGTGTCATGTTACTCTGAATGTGATTGCTAGTATTTTATTATTAATATCAATTATGATTATTATTGTCATGATCTGATTTATAGGCGTTTTGGTGGTAGGCAGTATTACACTGAGCTAAGCTTCAGCAGGTACAGGGTAAAATCTGGGGCCTGACAGCTCTTGATTTATTTGCCTTTAGCAGTTTGGAGGACTCCAATGGGAAAGAAATGATAGTGGACAAGACCCTTGGGGTCTGGGGGTAAGGAAGGGGAGGGGGAAAGGGAAAGGACCCGGGAAGGGGGGCTGTGATGGACTACCAGGAAGTGTTTTCTGCTAGTAGAAGAATTATCGTCAGGACAGCAGAGTAGCTGTACCAGTCATGCAGCTGAGAAGTTAATACGCATTTAAACTCTCCTGTGTACTGTCATGCACGAGGCACAGACAGTGTTTGCCCTGGTAGCCCATTCAGTTCTGTGTCTGAGATTCAGCTGGTACTGCTTATTTCTTAAAAGCACTGAAACTACAGTATTTTCCATCTTCTTTGGTAGTGTATCACATGGTCGGGGACTGTGAGAGCCAGAGGATGTAGCTGGGGTTTATAGTCCCACCTGGGTAGGGGCTTGGGAATTTTGAAAGAGGAACTGGTTGGAAATGAAGAACAGAAGGGAGTGATGGAAGAGGGAAATTTTGGAAGAAGGTCTTGGTAATTACACTATGCTGTCTTTTCTCATTAATGAGCTTAAATATAAAGGCCAGGTCTTGATAAGGTGGGGTTTTTCCCATTTTTGCTTGTTTGTTTTGCAATTAGTGAATTTAAACTTGTGACTAAAATCTGAAAACTATGCTTACATTCTGTTTCTCTAATTGCGAAGTTCCCCTTCTGCTCTCTTCTGAAAGTATCCCTATAGAGCAGAGAGGAATCATACCAAACCTGTTTCTGTTTTGCTGTTAAGGAATACTTGTTCCCCATTAGAACTATGGTATCCCAGCTAGTAATGGTATTTGGACCTTGTTTTTGCTTAACCCCTTTGTAATTTTAGTTGTGTGAAGAGTAGCTTTGTGTTTGTTAGCTAGAGTGTGTCATGAGAGTGGAGATACAAAAGGATTTGGACGAACTAGTAACACAGATAATCTTGTGGTTATGAATGCTTGTGTTTAGCCAAATACAGGATAAATACAACTTCAGAGTTGATTATTGTTCTTGTACTTTGAAACAGTTATAATTATGTAACTAGTACAGATCTTAGGGCATCTTTGAGTTTTGAGACAAAGTATGCTGTTACTGGGTAGTCACATGTTTTAAATAGAACTATGTAATGAAAGGTAGAAATGAAAGTTATGGATATCTGTTTCCAGGTGACAGACAAAAGTTATCAAGACCCAAAGATATCTGCAAGCTCTGTCTACCTTTGAATTTTTTGTGCACTGACTTTAAAAGTCTGTATTAATTAAAAAACAAAATTGTGCACACCAAAGATGAGTACTTTTGACTGAGAGAGAAGGGAAGAGAGACAGAGGTTAGCTGTGGATCTATGAAAGGTTATCTTTTTTCATCCTGTAAATTATCAACGCGTTGTAGAGAGTAGGAATAGCTGGCAAGAGTTTGGAGATAATTTCCAGTGTCTTTTACATAAACAAAGAAAAAAGTATCTACTCACAGGTGTCTGTGTATATTCATGAAGAGAAAGGCAAGCTGGATTACATAATTTAAAATAATAATTGAATGCAGGGGTATTGGCAAAGCAGAGAGATAGAGTCTCTAAATTGAGTGGTGTATTTCAATAGGTATAAAAGTTTAAGTAAATGGTTAAGAGCTAGGATTCAGTACCTATTACAAACAAACAAGTCAGTGACACTAACAACTAGTATGGAAAAATTCAGTTCTGTGGAGTCTGACACCATTTACAGCTAGAATGACACATCTGAAAGAGCGCGGATCTAGTTGGCGGTTCTGCTCTGTGTGGAGGTTCTACAAGGAAATGGCGATTTTACCTTTCGGGCAGGTCTGTGTAGGCACTGTCTGAAGCTCTGGTAGGAATTGGCATTTATAACTTCCTCAGTTCTCCTCTTTCTTTCCTGAGCATTTATGTAGTTGGAAATTCAACAGTAAGCTGCAGGCTAGTTCTCTCAGAACCAGAGTAATCATCACTAAGGTGATCAAGTTCAGTGGTTGGAGTTCAACAGCTGATCACTTCCCTGCGGGAGGGTGTGGAGAAATGTCACACATATTTTTTTCCCAGGGGAGCTGGCTGAGGGTGGCTGGGAGGATGTGTGCTTCCTTTGTTTATCTATGGCCACTGGTAAAATCAGTTGTTTAGTGGTCAAGGAAATAACGCTGAGAAGTAGTTCGTAATATTGATCTTTTCCTTTCTGCTGGGACTGAAGCATTTATTAGTGCATAACCCGGTAGTAGTACTGAAGAACAACATGGTTAGTTCAGAAATAGCACTTCAGTATTGTGTAGGTGTCCAAGAAAACATTTTTTTTGTTTGTTTTTGAACAATCAAACTCAGAAATACTCAGAGTGGGAGAGAATAGAAATGGATGAAATGGACAAGTAACTTGTGATCACCAAGGAAAAGAAGTGGGCGTTTGATCGGAATGCTCACTACAAGATCAAATAATGGTGGTAGCAAATCACGTCTGGAAAATTTCATTGGGGATCACAGAATGAGAAACTACAGTGGAGGTATCGGTAAATGTACATAGATCAGAGAGCCAGCTCACAAAATCCAAAAGATATTACTTTAACAACCTGCCGAATTAAACCAGAAAAATGGAAGCATTGCTGTCTAAGCACGTTTCTGAGATATGTGGAAGAATGGTGTCAGGACCCCAGAGTATTTGTCCTCTATGGCCAGTGGTAAAAGATCACCAGTTTCTGACAGGAATTACAAACTGACAGAAACATTATTCTGGATTCACTTATAATAAATAAACTTACTGGATTTGGAAGCCACTTGCTGCCAGAGTAGCAGATCATGATGCATGGGGCAAACTGAGAGTAGACCTAGTGTTTAATGTTTCATTTTTGAAAGAGTTAATTTTCCGACGCAGAGTATCTTCTGTTCAGGAGTTTGAACAAATGTATTTAGACAAACTTGAAAGTTGAAAGCTTACTGAGAAGACTATATTAGGTTGTGAAATACTGGCTTTTTGGCAATCAAGAAAGAGGGTAGTCCTCGCTAAAGGCCTGTTCTAACATGGTGACAAAGCAAAGACAACAACTATGATTGGAAAGCAATGTATAAACACAACTGAATGCATTACAAGTGTAGAGTATAGCTATGATAACTATAAAATGTTGCAGAAAAATCCGTGGCTGGCAGGAACCAGAAAAACACCTATCATGGAGTAATGTTATTAATAGGCAGGTTTCCAGATTGTTCATAAAGATGCAGAATAGGAAGATTTTTCAGTAAATGCTCTTCCTTTCTCTTTGGAGACAGTGTAATTTGTTCTTCCATAAAGTAAGGATACCTTGTCATCCAACAATAACTAAGCAGGATGTTATTCAAATATACTAATGTTGTAAGTTTGTAACTCTTTACTGAATAGGGAGGGGAAAGCCCGACTGGTGGTCCAGCATTCAGAAGGACATATAGGATATTTCTGTTAAAGTCAGACACAAAGCTGCTGTAGAAAAACAGATGCGGAGCTGAGGGACGTGGTTTAGTGGTGGAATTGACAGTATTAGATTAACGGTTGGACTTGATGATCTTGAAGGTCTCCTCCAACCTAAATGATTCTCTGATTCTGTGATGCTATGAAAGAAGAATTCAGGGCTGTAAAGCTGAACCAGTGATAGTCATTTACATTTTTATGGGAAATATGTGTTGTCAAACAACTTTGTGTGTTTTGATTATTTAGTTGATTAAATAAATTGTGTATATGCATTATAGATTTATTTTATGTGCATAATCTACAATTTAGATGACTTAAGTCTCCCTTAAGGTATTGTTCCGCTAAGTAAGTATTTGAATAAGCCATCTTCTCCTCACCTCACAGTTGCTCTACATTCTTGGTAGATAATTTTGTTACTAGGGAGCTGGAAGAGAGGAACAGCAGTAAGTAAGGTAGTGGTAGTTTTCTATGGGTGTACACCTCAGATTATGGCAGACTGCTGGAGGTGAAGCAGCTGTGAATAGGCAAAGCACCTTGAATGTTCAACATGTACATATAACATGCTGTTTTTAAAAGAAGAAAAAGGTATGATCTCTTTTTACAAATATGAAAAAATGGTACTAAACTTCTGTAAAGCATTGGAATTGGACTGCATCCATGCTGGGATTGCTTTAGCAATGTTTCTAGCATTCATGCAGCTATGTCAGGCAAATTTGTACTTCTGCAGTTGGTGTAGGGAGTTGTGCTGTACAGATAAAAACATAGTTTTGTGGATACCTGTGAATAAACGCAATTATACATGTCACAGTAGGAGATTAAATGGGCTCTTTTTCTTGAAGATTAAGACTGTAGAGATGCATTCATGGGGAGAAAATAAAGGGTCGCGGAAGGGCTGTGTGATTAGCAAGAAGAGAAATGACAAGAGTTAAGGACTGGAAAATAAGGCCTGGCAAATTCAGAAGTATAAAATAATTGAAAAATGAGATTGTGTACACAATTTTGTTGTAATTCCTCAAGTAAATACTGGTTGTTCAAATCATAAACATAATAACCAATTTTATCCTGTACATTTCTAATTAAAGTGTGAGCCGGTTCAGGTTAAAAAAATCTAACCGAACAGCTGTGGAAAGAAGACTGAAGTCTAATCTTTGCTCAGGTCCTGGATGGGAGGCAGTTTTCCTGTAACTGTCATTTCTGCCTTACCTTGAAGATCAGTGAAGGTATTGCTCTATATAATACAAACTATTAAGTAGTGTAGAGTAAGATTTAATTCTTGCACGTAGGAAACAGCTTTAAAAATAGGCGGTTTCCACGGGAGTAGTTTCTCCTCTCTGTCTCCTGACTCATGCACATGATTTTCAAATATTAACTTCATCAGTAATTTTATAGACTTTTCTCAGTTATAGTTTAAAAAATACAGTAGTCCAGTCTTTTTATTTGTTTACTGTTCGGGTCCGAACTTCATTGCTCGCAGGCACCAAATCTGATTACTGGCTTTGTTATCTTAAAGGTAGATGCTCTTTAGCTGAAGAACAGCATGGTCCGGTATCTTTTGTCATGTCATTTCAGGGAAAGATGTGAAGACCTAACCTCATTAGAGAAAGAACATCCTACTGTTTTGAGAACATACTGTTTCTATGGCAGACTGTGTACAATTCTGAAGATTTCCCCTCCCAAGTTTTAGCTGACCCCACTTGCAAACTAAAGATGTAGTAGAAACTTGAGATTTTTGACTGAAGTAAAATTGGGGCATAACAAAGTCTCAGTGACTGAATCAAAAGTTTCTCACTTTTATTCCACTTTAAATGGCTTCTGGAATCTGCACTGTAAGCTGTACAACTGAAGCAAGATTTGTCAGAAGCTTCTGAATACATTAATCTTTTAAATGATGTCTTTAACTTGTCTTCATGTGCTCTTTTTTGTGCTTTATCTATGTTTGATATGACTGCAGGTGAGCTGTGTAGCTCCGTTTTGTATTTGTGGGCATATAACCTCAAATATCTAAACCATATATGGTTAAAATTATTAAACTTGAATGTTTGTTCCCGTTTAAACATAGAAAATGAAGTGATTCACTCAATTTGGAAATTTCTTATGATTTGATGTTTGCTTGGTAACGGTTCAGAAGATGAATTTGTAATTCAAGTAACACTTTTGTTGTTTTTATTCCATGCAAGTATACTGCTAGAAAGTCTGTTGTATCTGAAAAAAAATCTCTGATTAAATATCTTACTGACTGATTTAAGTAGCAAGAAATACATATGCTAAATCTTCTTATTTTAGCTATATTGTACTCCGTATATGTGCAGGGGTGTGGTATTTTGTCAAAACACAAAAAATTAGTTTTCCACGAGAGTTCTTTTTGAGTTAGGATTTAGTCTGTGGAAGCCACTGTTATTGTTATTGAACGACATAACTTTGTTAAAACCTTCGCTTTGCCCACAAATTCTTTTCACATCTTTTGTTTGTTTTCATTCATTGATAGGCCTCACTTACTAGCTATTAGAGCTGTTAGCAGGAATAATAGATCTTCCTCATTATTGTTAAGGTGTTTTACAACAGCAGGGCTCGAATTCACCTCTTGTTTTGTGGTGATACATACATTGCAAATAGTGTTCCTTTCCTGTTTTCTTTTTCCTTATACACGTTTTCAGCACACTGGTAGATGCAACCTAGTGCACAAAGCATCACTGATATTTGTAACAATTTACTGACATGGGAAGCTGACCTTTTTTCCTATTTCTCCCATCTTCCTTCTCTGTTTACTTGTGACAGGTATTTATGAAAAATATATTGAAAAAATATTTGGAAGAAAACCATTGTACAGAGTTGCAATAGGTTGTCATCAGTTATTGTCCCTTTTTTTGCCCTACTAATTGAGTTTAATTTGAGTTTAATGTGAAGTGAAATCTCACGACAGATTGAGAGAGATCCTAACACAGTTGAAAGTAAAACTGTGCTAATATTCCTCCATTAAAAACAGTCTGACATAGCCAGAGTGACAGACTTTACAGCAATAATGTTGTTTCAGCAGTGGCACTGGTTTGTTTATCAGATATGGTATCAAGTTAAACTGTTGCAAGATAGGGTAGGAAGTTAGAGATCATAGCAGGGTAGCAGAAACCAAGAGTGCGCTTCCAAAGACCCAGCTTGGAAAGGAAACAAGGGCATGCTGTTTGCCAACAGCTTTGTGCCGTCAGCCTGCCGCCTGCTTGCCCAGCTGCGCAGTGTCAGGAGTCAGAAGGAGGATATAGAAATGCCTGTATTCCATGGATGTAACTAATTCAAACTGTAAAAAATAAATTGTGATTTAATAATTTCAGGTTCTGTACCTACTACGGAACTTTCACTGTAAATCTTCTGGTTTTTTTTTATTTCAACTGAATTTGTTTTCATAGTGCGAGAATTTCTTTGTAAAATAGGTAAACAGCTGATACAGAGATCTGTGAAGTAAATACACAAGAAGATATTTCTTCCATTCTGGCTCAGTTTATGATAAGCACTGACGTGTAATTTTAGCAAAGAACATAAAGACGTCTGATGATATTTCTCCATCAATTTGTTACTTGACAAAAATAATTAAAGTCTGTTCATGGAATGCATGTACTCTGTATGTACTTTGTACTTGGTAAAATGTATAGTTTAGGAAAAGAGGTAGTAGCATAATGCACGCCTTCGGTTTGTCTATTATTCTGTGTATAATTTGTTAAATCAAAGACCTTTTCTGGAGTTGCTGTTCCTGTCGTTCTCCCCTCTCCTCCCAGCAATTTTGGCAAAGCCACATATCATACTCAATGATTCAAAGGCAAGTTCTTCGTGTATCTTTATTTGTTATAACCTAAAAAATAAAGTTAGAATTCTTTCCATGTTGCCCTCCACCTTTCTGTCCTGATGGCTGTAGCTGCCTTGCAGCAGTTCCTTCCCCCTTCTGCCCTTTTCCCCTTGACCTGTACTCTCCACCTACTTCACATCCTTCTTTTTTAGCACTTATTGGGTATGAGTCAATTTTTATTTTCCTGTTAGTCCGTTGTTGTGGGTTTTTTCTTTTTTCTTCATTTTTCAGAATCCCCCAGCAAAACAAAACCCAAACCCAGTGTTTAATTTTGCTTCTTGAATTGCACAATTATTCTATGACGTAGTAGAAGAAGGAGAAAGTAATTACAGAGTCAGATTCTTCTCTGCTGTTAGTGTAAGACAAATAAATGCAGTGATATTACAGCAGAATGTGCGAAGTGGGAGTGGAATTTGGCTGTTAAAAAGTTGGAAGGATTTAAGACAGAAGCTGATTGTCCTTAGCTATATATTGGAGGTGTTTTGTTTGAACGATGAGGGAAGGAAGGGTAAGTTAGTGTATTCTATATTTTTTAATACTACATTGAAACTTTGCTGAAGAAGTTGTATTCTATCCTTTTAAAAGAGTTTAATGGCAATTGGTAATTAAAACACTTTCTTCTGCAGAAGCAATAAAATGTTCAGCTATTAAAGAATTCTGATGACTACTACATGCATTGGTGTTGAAAAAGAGCTATTATGTGCATTGCAATATGATATACATAACAGCTAAAAGCAGAAAAATTCTTCCTTGTGCCCAGGTAAATTATATAGCTTTTTGAATGTATTATGTCATTTAAAAAATAAAAAGAAAAAACAAAAAGGTGATGGTGGGGAAGAGAAGGCGTTTAAGTATATGCGTTGTGGGGCATAGTACACGTCTATCCGGTTCAGAGATACTCTTACCAAAAAACCCTCCATATAAATATAAAATAGATGCTAATGTTGAACTCCACTTTTGGTGCATATAGATCTATAATAATTATGTATTATGTACGTGCGTGTATTTTTGTACAAATGAAGGAAGAGAGGTGTATTGATCTAATATGTATCCGGATGCTTGCATTTTTAATCTAATATATTTAGAAATCACTGAAGTGATTCCTATTCCCCTGGCACTAATGAAGTAAACAGAGCTTCTGACTGTGTAGCAGTGCTTTGCAATCCATAAAAATTGTTGCTGACTTGAAACTAGATATTTATGATGTATTTACATTTCTGTTTCACTGGTTTGTGATGTACTGGTGTGTTAAGGTGTGCTTCTTGAATATTCTAAGATACTGGCACTGTACTTGGCTCTTTTGTATTTTTAGTGTGGGCTAACCTAATTTTACAATCTAAAATTAAATGAAAATGCATTTCAGGTTAAAATGGAACATAGTTGGATACCAGCTAATACTTTGGGGACAGGGAACTTGTGGAAACTGGTGGCGGTTGCTTGTGTTTCTGAGATATATTTGCTGGAATTAATATTTTTAGTGTCCTGTACAATTCTGCTTGCCTTTGAGTGGTGTGAAATGTAATTGAACTAATGAATCATTGTATTGAGATCATTTTTAAGAATGTAGTGGGCTTCTTATTGTACAATACTGTGGCATATATTTGCCCTTTTTTCTCCAGTGATGCTGCCTATTTTTGTGTTCTGTTTTAGTCTGTCTGTCAAGCACCCACGGCACACCTTCATATCCCTCCTGAAATCCTCTTCTGTGTCTGTAGGGTATACAGTGTTCCTTCACTAGTTACTCTTTATTTTGCCTTGTTTCTGTTAAGTCTGTCGTCTTTGTGGTACAGATCATGTATGATTCTCTTTTATGACTCCTGCATGTAGATTGGATTGCACATGTTCTTACTTGTATTACTCCCTGCTCTATGCAGACTTTTATTCTGCAGGCCTCGAAGTGTACTCCAGCATAAGTGCTTTTTTTCTTTGTTTAATGAATGATGATGAATAGTAAATGTAAAAATGAACTTGCTTATATTCTTAAAGGCCATCAATGACTGTGATCGACATAGCCTTTAAAGCCTGACTTAATCTCTGACTAATTCCTGGGCTGCATTTTCTCTTTGTTATGAAGTACTGCTTCATTGAATCTGACTTTCTAATGAATGAGCTTTTAACACTAAATGTGTAGTTCTTGAGGGTTTATTTAATTTTAAAAAGTAAGGCATGTTGTCAAGAAAGCTTTCAGGTCTGAAAGCTTTTCTTAAATGCTTATTTTGGATAAGGACACGATGTAAGCTTATTCATGTGTTGTGGCCATTATGATTTCTTTTTTTCTTCTTTTTAAATAATTGAATAGTATTTTTAATTGATTTAAGAAAGAAATCTTCTTTATTGGAAGATAAGTAATCAGTTAAATCGTATTATGCCATTAACCCTAGAGATCCCACTCTCTCTTCCTTCTGGTATTCAGAATACAGAGGATAGCTAGGCAGAGAAAGGAAGAAGTGTTATAAAAAAGAAAAAGTAATAGTTCCTGCTTAGGTTTTTTGGGCACGTTTCTTTTCAGAAGAGCTTATTCCTGCAAGAATGTTTTTGAAGTGATAAAATTGGATCATATAGGATTTAAAAAAAAAAAAAAAGCTTATTGCGTAAACCCATAAAGTTTACTTCCCCCGTGCAACCTCTCAGATAAGATGAAGGATTTCAGTTCTTGTAGGAAACTAGGAACAGCTTGGATGAAATCAACACTGTAAGTGGGTACAGTTGAATGCAGGTGTTGTTGAGCTAGCTTTTAGAAAAAAAGCCAGTGAAATTATGTTTGAACATATATCACACAGTAATTTCAGATAACGGATTATTATAAATCAGATAGTAGAACTTCCGGTAGAATTTGGATGATTGTAAGTGGCTGGTCTTTGTGGAATATGGAGCTGTAGCATTATTTTTTTTGAGTCTTCTGTGCTGGTAAGCTAAGGCATGAGCCTAAGTAAACTAAGGTACATTATAAATACTGCACTCTTTTTTAACCACAAAAATGGTTTTGGCAGTACATATATGGTTAATAATTTAACAATGTAATGGACAATAACTTTTTGCTCCCTTAAAATCACACTTTTTTTTTATATGCAACTTTAGATAAGTGCTTCAAGCATGTGCTTTACTTTTTCTTTTGTTTTATAGAAGCCAATACTTATTGAGAATTAGCCTTTTAATTATGCTGGTAGCTGGTGACACACTGAGCAGTTTATATAACAAGACCAGTGAAATAATGCTAACTGATTTTGCAATTTTTTGTTTTGTTTCCCCCTCCTCCCCATGACTGGTAACTAAGTCGATGAATGTAGCCACTGTTGACTGAAATTACTAATTTTTTAAGCATGGGATAGTGCAAACCACTCAGCAGACTTTTGTTTGGATGAATATCTTAATTCTTGCTTACAGTGCAATGGATGATGATGGCTTCTTAAGGCTTTTTGATTCTTCATTGAAGGTATAAGATGAAATACGAAAAGAGGATGTAGAATGATGGTATACCATGGCCATCCAGGAAATACAGATATAGGGTAGCTAGCGGTATTGGTGATTGGTTTGTGACAGAGCAGTTGCATGACTAGAACTGAACATCATCGAAGGAGGAGTCGTAATAATACAGAAGTTAAGGGCAAGAAAATTATCTTCGACTTATTATCTTCTACTTTAGCTGTGCAAGTGATAGCCATATCTGTCGGTCTAGATAGATGGTATGAATGAAAAATGTCTGTATAAAAGGTCCCCATGTCACACTAGAGGTCTAGCTAAACCTCTTCAGTGTGAAAAATCTAAGCCTTTGCACAGGAATGGCTTTGCTGGTTGGTTGGCTTTTAGCGTCAAGCCCAATAATTTTTTCTGTCTGTGGTTTTTGCCTTCATTTAGCCTGTCTTTCCCCCTTACCCCCTCCACCCCTCCTATGTAATTATTCAAAGTTGTGTATTTTCTGTGTAGGAACTGTGGATCTGAGATTGTATATGCAAGACTTGTAACTTTTTGGACCAACGTGATTTTTTTTTCCTCCGTCAAAATGAACTGATTCTGAACCATTACTTGAAGGACATCACGTAAATGGCTTTGTCTATGCGTGCATGGTGGAGAAATTTGAAATAAGTAGCTATATAAATATGCGGTAAAAAAGTATCCAAGTTGTAGCTGTATAGCATTTGGGATATCTCTGATTAATACTGTTTATAAATTAAATTTTAAAATACCGTATCATGCAAGATGTTGAATTAGTGCTTTAGAAAAGTATTCCCGAGTGGAACTTTTGTTTAACAATTCTTTCATATTTACAGAGAAACTGAGCCATACAAATATTTTAAAAGGTTGCACTTCTTTAAGGCTATTTATTTTCTAAAAAAAAAGGACTTGAATATTTTTGACAAATATACACATGGTGTTACGCTAACAAACAGCCATGCAACATATATCTTACATAATGAAGGAACTGAATATACAAGACCTACTCTATTTAACATATATATTGAAAATTTACAGTCTCGCCAATAATTTAAAAAAGTTTTTCTTATTTGGCAGTATTTTTCTACAATTTGTTCAAATATTCCGCTTGATGTGTTTTGGTGAATACTGAAGTCTAGTCAGTGACAACCTGAGGTACTAAACACTTCTGCCTTACATCGTTGTCGTCAAAGGTAATCTTTTTGTTCCTTTTAGGCTCTATCCATGAGTTGTGTATTACAGCGTTATTTGGCAAAGGATCTGCTTCCACTATTGAAACAACTCGCTTTTTCATCTTACTTTTCAGAACTTTTTGAAACTTTTGCCTTGTGAATGCATAAAGTAGAGGGTGAAATATAGTTGTTCCGTATGCCATTACTAGAAAACATAATCGCAACTTTACCAAAAGGTCACTTGGGCCCAAACATAAGATGGTGGTGTTTAAAACAGATATGGGTGTCCAGCAGAGAAGGAATGTTGAGATAATCAAGAGGGACATTCTGAAGACTCTCTTTTGCCGTTCTCGTCGCTCCCGGTGCCGTTTTACAGCTCGGCGTAGAGCAATTATAACAGACACAGAAGTCCTTACGCCAAAGACGACATTTCTTCCTCCACTGCTGTGGGACACGTCTGTAGTCTCATGCTGAGTGGTCAAAGAAATAGTTTTTTTCTTCCTAGCTTTCTTCTTTTGTCCTGTTGTAAATCTTGTACCAATCCGAATATTTAGAGCCTGGAGTATTTTGGTGTATGTAATTAGCATTACTATAACAGTGAAGAAAAAGATTGGAATCTGAACAAGGAGGTGGTAGTACATTCCTAGCTCAGTGTGGTACTCATTTGTACTCACGCACAGAAGTGTCTTATTTTCCCAAGTACTTGCGCTTCGAAGACTGAAAAAGTTGACTTCAATGAAGGGAATCAGGAAGGAAAAAAGCGAAATGATCCATATTGATGTCATTAATATCACAGCCCTTCCCATGGTCAGAATTCGATTGGCAGGTTTTACGGAGATGTCGTATCGGTCCAGAGTGATAGCAAAGACGTTGATTGCAGTTGAAACGCTTGCAAAAGAGACACAAGCCTCGTGGAAGCAGCAGATGAGAGCAGTGTTACTCTCCAGTGAAAGCAGAAGGATAACTATAGTTAGAGGAATACATCCCACACAAATTATTACATCAAGTACATGAAGGTTCATTGTAATTATGTTACTGACAGAATTGATTAAGTTGGATTTCATACAGTAAAGTACCAGCACAGTGAGGTTGCTGCCAAGTCCCAAAACAATTTCTAACATCAAAAATCCAGTGAGAGAAACTTGAAAGCTTAATGGATATGACAGTGGTCGGTACATGTTGGTGTCGATGTCATCAATGGCATCTCGAACTGTAATGTTAGATTCAGACTGCATGTTGACTTCCAGAATGGGGGAGAAACACATTCTTTTGTTGCAGTTGTTTTTTCTCCTGAAAGACGAAATAAAATATGGAACTATTTGATTTGTTTTTTTAACACTTACTGTAGATAAATACTGGGGAAGGAGGAGGGAGGAAAAGCATCTATTCTTATCAAACTCTTAATTTACTGTATGTTTACAGCTTTGGTTGGCACAGACTCAAAAGCCTGAGGATCTAGAATAAGGTCTTTCCTTTTTAAAGGAAAGCAAGATTTGTTTAAAAAAAAAAAAAAAAAGTGAAAAGCTTCCACTTAGGCAGACAAGGCTTGCTTTATAGTGATGTGGTTTCTACAAAGGGCCCATTTGTTGAATAAACTATACTTGTGCATTGCCTTTGTATTGCGTTGAGGGTGATTTTAGAAGAATGTTGTTAAGTATTAACAAATTAGTACTCAAGATCATTTTAAAAAGGCTTTTGTGGAAAAAGAAAGTGATAGGAGTGTGGAGCACTATTGTTTATGTATTGTAAAAAGAACACATAATATTCATGGTAACTTAGCAGCTTCTTTCTTATGAACAGTTTGCAGTAGTGTTGTGGACTGCAACTTGAAGTTCTGTAGTTCATCAGATTTTTACAGAGCTTGAAGACTTCACTTTTATCTTGTGCGCATCCACATGTATGAAACTTACTACTACAACAATTTTATAGAAGTATATGTAATTTCACATGCAAAACTTATGTGGGTATGGGGGAATGGAGTTTATTATAAAAATACTACATTTTATTTTTCTGATTTGAATATTCCATTTCTTCAATAAATCAGTGCCTACATGGAATGGAAGAGTATTTAATTTGATTCCAGAATAGATTTAAAGGAGCAATTTTAAAAAATAATACTTAAAAAGAAAATTGCCTCAGAGTTTTGGGTTTGGGTTTCTTTTTTTTTTTTAATACAAAGTGCAATTAAATCCAGCATATTTATATATAGCATGTTTGACTTAGGAATAAGTGAGGATCCAAAAAAGTAACATTTATTACATCTGGGAGACTTTTTGTTTTGTGGCTGATCTGCTTTGTTTTACACATGCTGATAGGTTGTAAATATAGCATCTGCATGTAATACCTGATGTTTATATTATTTATGTTGTCAGCCAGCTCTTGAGTTTGTAGTGAAATGAGTAAATAAAAGAGAGGTTATTTGATTTCTTGTTATGATACGTGATTTTTTTTTTTAGGTAGCTTTAATTTTAAGAGGGGACGTACTTGGCATGAGAATAAATTTAAATGCGGACCTTTGTTCCATTCTGAATACATTAAAAATGGGTAGCACTAAGGTGAACAAAAATGAGCTCTTTTTAAATGAAAGTATGAATTAAGCACACTTGGGATACAATATGCAAATAGATTTCATCTGCAGTTCTGCAAAGCCTCAATTGCACAATACTGTTAATTGCAAATTGTATGATGAAAATTCTTGGTATGCTTCAACAGTTATTTCACATGTGCCTCTTAAATATGAAAGATGTGAATTAGAACGTATTAGTCTCAGGTGTGAAATGAAACAAGAATTATTTCAAAAGCTTTATTTAATTTCTAATTTAGGCAACCTCTATTAGGTTTATATTAACCCTCAGGAATATGATTTTGTCTGTGTACATTGTCCTGGCTGGAAGGGATTTTAAGAAGCCATTCCAAATGCATTACCGGATAAATGGAGTTCTTTTGTATTAGCAAAAGCCAGGAGGAAATCAAAAGCAGATCTGCTAAAACACATGATGATCTTATCTCTAACATTATGCCAACAGAAATTTTGTGAAAACAGAAAATTTCAGATGTGCTAAGTCTTATGACTAGATTAAACATCACCTCCTTGGTGCATTGATTAAATTTCAGTTAAATAAAAGCTGCAACGTCAAGGCAGGGAGCTCGTTTACCGAATGCATCGCCTTTCTGGACAGTGCCTGTCCCCTTGCGAGCGCTGAGCAGAGGTGGGGTGCATGCAACTGCTGACCTACCTGTTCTCTGTGCCTCAAGGGCCTTTCGTATCATTGCAGCGGCTTGTCATAAATTGGTACATGGTGTCACTTGACAGGTATTTGACATGCACTGTAACCTGGAAACCAAGTGGTAGCTGGGCTCTTATTTCATTCCTTGCAGGTTTTTTTTTCTTTTTTTTGTTCCAGCACTTCAGCAGCAAAAAATTTTGATTAAACATGGGGACTTCTTAATTGTCTGAGATGCTGCTACAGATCAGTGCATATTCTGCGTGTCTGTTCTGAGTTTCAAGCCAGCAATAACAAATAAACCTTCTTTTAAGTGATGCTAATTTCTTCCCCCTGTTGCATTTTGTAGCAGCCTGTTTTTATTTTCCAGGCTTAAAAAAAAAAAAAAAAAAATCTGATCTCTGTTCAGAGTGTGTGTAGACATCCTTTAGTTTATGGTTGCGTATTTCTTTCTGTAATATTCCTGCTCATTACTTTTGAGTGATGGCTTAGTCAAAGGAGTTGCTATACATCACAGAATCCAGTTCATGTGCTTTGAGAGTAACCAGGAGTTACCTAATTTAGTTTATTTTCATTTAAGGAGAATACATAACAGACCATAAAATTGAGAGAAAAATATCCATTAGTCATTATGACAAATAAGTTATTTAATCAGTAGTATAGAAAAAGCTTGGTTAAACCCTTATTCAGCTTGCTGGTGAAGTAGGCATATTCTCCTTTTGGGAATTCATGTTTCATTGTTTCTTCATGCATCAGTAGTTTCCACAATTCTGGTTTTAAATTATAAATCCCTCTTTAAGAAATGCTCACCATTTTAGTAATCAATCATTGCACTCTTCTTTTAGGGAAAATGTGAGCAGATGTTTTAGTCTTCCATGTATATTGTTGAAGTGGCGTGCACGTAAATGCTACTACAAGTGTGTTCCATGTTTTGTTTCTAATTCCTTTATGTCTTAAGAATACATTTTAGTGATGCATCCTGCTGCTTGTAGGTCATACAGCTAGAAAGATACCCGGTCAACTGCATTCTTCATATTGTCAGTTGTAAAACTGATTTAGTTGCTGCATGCCCTTGTGAAGGGGAGGAAAAAAAAAGGTTAAAAGTAGGGCATATAATTTTGAAATAAAGTAATGCAAGAATATATTTTCTAATATCACTTATTTCATGAATAAAAGATCTCTGAAATTGGATCTTACAGATTACATAGAAAACCAGTTAGTGCGCTCACTATTTGCTAGTAAAATCATGTCATTCTTCTGTCAAGTTACGTGAATTCGGTTTTTTGGACAAGTTTCCTGTTCTCCGAATAGTGCAGGTTACAAAAAACCCCAACTAGAAGCAATAACTGTTGGATGTAGAGTGTCTGTGACTAGAGCTGGAAAATATAGTTTTAGAGTTCTTGTGAGCAGGTAGTTTATACATAAAACTCTCTTTTCTTCTAATGAGAAATTGAGCAAAGTCAATGAGCTTTAAAGGAAATAAGTTTTTGTTTAATTTACACACTGTTATAATTTCCTTTCTTGAAATAAATGTTTGGCAAATCTGTGTTTTTAATAAATGGCTTGAATGTGCAAGGTAATGAAAGAAATAAGTTTAAAAAAAGGCAACAAAAAAGGGGGATTTCTTGAGCAGAGATTAGTCATATTAGCCAACCTTCATAAAGCAGTAAGTATACACTAATTACAGACTATCTGATCCTTCAAAGAGTAACTGAATAAATCTGTAACATATTTAACTGCCAATATTTAGAAATACTGCAGAGGGAGGAAAAAATGTTCTTTGTTGCATTATGTGTTGTTTTCCCCCCCCTTAATGTATTAGCTTAAACTGTACTGTCTTTATGTTGTACGAACAAAACAGGCTCTTAATATTCTACAGGACTTTCATACAAAATAACATTTTGCTACTATTGTGTTTTTAATGGGGAGGGGAAAATAGCATTTGAAATATTTCCTGTTCTCAAATATACCAAGATTCTAGAGCTTAATGTAAGTTAAATCTGATCTCTTCCCTTTTTTCTCCAATTTTTTTTGTTAAATGTTGCTTATTCTGCATACCATAATAAGGAACAGATCTTACCTCCACTAAAGATTTGGTAAATTCTCGATGCAGGTGAAGCAGTTCCAGGTTGGAAGGATTCATTTTGTTCACTTGTTAGCAGAGTAGAAGGGAAAGAGGGTAATAAGCATATCTTCAAAAAATGACCTTAATGAAAATTTGTGCCTGTACTGTGCCATTGTTTCAGCATACTGCTAATGTATACAACTGCTTTAGTTCTGGTTTACAGGCTGCTGCAGTCTCCCGCTCTTCCTACTGTAGAATCAATAAGCTTCTGAAAATACATAATGAAAGTAATTTAACATACTGAAGGCTTCTTGTCTCCAGAGACACCACTGAGATTCAAGCTTTCTAAAAAAGAAAAGCAGTGCTTCTGAGAGGAAAGCTTGCGACGGGCAGCTTTTGCAGAATGACAGCCTACCTTGTCGCTTCTCCTCACTGCAGAGAGATGCAGTGCATTCACTAATTTTGATTGGTCAGTGATGTTGGTCTTAAATTGTGCTTCATATATGGGATTGATGCCCTCCCTCCCCCCGATTTATATAAGGATTCTTTTATAAAAGGACTACATTTACAAATGATTTATAAATTCTGGAATATATTAAGGGTATGCCAGTTTTATTTTTACCTTTTCACTCTTTACTTTGTGTACGCTGGAAACCACATGACACACACACAAGAAGGGATTAAACATTTATTACTTAAAAAGCTTCAAACAATCTATATTTGAATTTGCCTACTTACCATTTCTGATTTTTTGGGAGTGGTGTTTTTTTTTTTTTTTGGTCCTAAGAACATCTCTGAAATAAAACTGCCTCTTTGAGCCATGCTGAATTTCACCTGATATGTTTATATGCAAGTGAACATTTCGGTCTTGTCTTGAATAAATTATATTCAGGACAAGGTGATACCCGCATGTATGTTAGGAAAATTTCTGTTAGGATTCACAGAGATTATTCAGACTCTTAAAATGGGTTGATAATTCAGTTTAATTAATGAATCAGAAAAAAATTATTTTTATAGTCCATAACCATGTACAATGCATGTATAACAGTGTAGGTTGTTAATTTTGTTGAAATGTTAACTTATGGAAGAAACCTTCTGTGTTCCACATGAATTTTGCTAGAGACTTTGTGGGTTTTTGTAAGGATGTCTTGCATGATATTTCTGACCTTCACTTTGCAGGGGAGGGGGGTGTCTTCATTTCCACTTTTTTGTTTTGTAGCTTATTTCTGAATCTGTTCTATCAGTATAAACAATACTCACAACCACATAGTGAGGAGTAGGAGAAGTGTAGCGCAATGTCAGTTTTAGTTAGTACTAATACTAAAATAAACCTCGGAAATAAATTCGGTATACAACCCAAAATAACATTTTTTAAAACTTGGTTTGCTGAAGCAAGTAATTTAAGAATATCTGGGTATAAAATGTTCTGCTGGTAGTTTTTAATCTCAAATAGGTGTGGGGTTTGGGGCTTTTTGTGATTTCCCCCCCCCCCCCCCC
>Ga0065711_1005970_pt1 | contig 23160 bp, 15 predicted proteins | sample Hoacrofraction12_FD_59098 | JGI IMG/M metagenome (GOLD analysis project Ga0065711, IMG submission 59098) | Hoatzin crop microbial communities from Cojedes, Venezuela - Epithelial fraction 12 v2 (version 2) | ecosystem: Host-associated > Birds > Digestive system > Esophagus > Crop | place...
TGAGTCAAGACCTGCTGGTCAGACTAAAGGGCAAGAGGGAAATGCACAGACAGTGGAAGCAGTGGAAGCCCTTCAGCAGCCCAGAGCTGAAGGGCTCAGTCAGGAAAGGAAGGCAAGAGACTGGAATGGTTGAGTCAAGACCTGCTGGTCAGACTAAAGGGCAAGAGGGAAATGCACAGACAGTGGAAGCAGGGACTGGTATCCTGGGAAGAGTATAGGGATGCTGCCTGGTTGTGTAGGGATGGGGTCAGGAAGACCACAGCACAGCTGGAGCAGAACTTGGCAAGGGATGCTAAGAATAATAAGAAGGGCTTCTACAGGTATGTCAGCCAGAAAAGGAAGGTCAAGGAAAGTGTATCCTCCCTGATGAGCAAGACTGGCAAACTGGTAACAATGGACAACGAGCAGGCTGAGGTACTCAGCAACTTTTTTGCCTCAGTCTTCACTGGCAACCTTTCTTCCCACACCTCATGAGTGGATGGACCACATGACAGGGGAGCAAAGTCCTTCCCACTGTAAGAGAAGATCAGGTTCGTGATCACCTGAGGAACCTGAACATACATAAGTCTACGGGACCTGACCAGATGCATCCCAGAGTCCTGAGGGAACTGGCTGATGTAGTTGCCAAGCCACTTTCCATCATATTTGAAAAGTCATGGCAGTCAAGCAGAGTCCCTGGTGATTGGAAGAAGGGAAACATTGCACCCATTTTTAAAAAGAGTAGGAAGGAGGAACCTGGGAACTACCAACCCATCAGCCTCACCTCCATGCCTGGGAAGAGCATGAAGGACAGGGAGGTGATTCAAGACAGGCAGCGTGGCTTCACCAAGGGCAAGTCCTGCCTGACCAACCTAGTGGCCTTCTATGATGGCGTGACTACATCAGTGCACAGGGGAAGAGCTACGTCTATCTGGACTTCTGTAAGGCCTTTGACATGGTCCCCCACAACATCCCTCCCTCTAAATTGGAGAGAGATGGATTTGGTGGGAGGATTGTTTGGTGGATGAGGAATTGGTTGGATGGTCGTATCCAGAGGATAGTGGTCAGTGGCTCAATGTCCGGATGGAGATCGGTGACAAGTGGTGTCCCTCAGGGGTCCATGCTGGGACCAGTGCTGCTTAATATCTTCCTCTATGACCTAGACAGCAAGATCGAGTGCACCCTCAGCAAGTTTGCAGATGACACCAAGCTGAGTGGTGCGGTCGACCCACCTGATGGATGGGATGCCATCCAGAGGGACCTGGACAAGCTGGAGAAGTGGGCCTGTGTGAAACTCATGAGGATCAACACGGCCAAGTGCAGAGTCCTGCATCTGGGTCGGGGCAACCCCCACAGTCAGTACAGGCTGGGGGATGAAGGGATTGAGAGCAGCCCTGCTGAGAAGGACTTGGGTGTACTGGTGGATGAAAAGCTGGTCATAGGCCAACAATGTGCTCTCGCAGCCGAGAAGGCCAACCGTATCCTGGGCTGCATCACAAGCAGCGTGGCCAGCAGGTCGAGGGAGGGGATTCTGCCACTCTGCTCTGGTGAGACCCCACTTGGAGTCCTGCATCCAGCTCTGGAGCTCCCAGCACAGGACAGACATGGATGTGTTGGAGTGGGTCCAGAGGAGGGCCACAAAAATGGTCAGAGGGCTGGAGCACCTTCCCTATGAGGAAAGGCTGAGAGAGTTGGGGCTGTCCAGCCTGGAGAAGAGAAGGCTCTGTAGAGACCTTATTGCGGCTTTTCAGTACTTAAAGGGGGCCTATGAGAAAGGTAGGGACAGGCTTTTTACTAGGGCCTGTTGCAAGAAGACTAAGTGCAGTGGTTTTCAACTAAAAGAGGGTAGATTTACACTAGATGGTAAGGAAGAATTTTTTTACAGTGAGAGTGGCGAAACAATGGAACAAGTAGCCCAGAGAGGTGGTGGATGCCCCATCCCTGGAAACATTAAAGGCCAAGTTGGATGGGGCTCTGAGCAACCTGATCTAGTTAAAGATGTCCCTGCTCACTGCAGGGGGCTTGGACTAGATGACCTTTAAAGGTCCCTTCCAGCCCAAGGTATTCTATGATTCTACCTGTTTGTGATTGTTTCTGGAGGACAGACACCTAGTTTTTATAATTATTTTCTTTAATACTTACTCAGCTATTATGCCCCAGATTTGTTTTTGAACAGTGTAGTATATGAGAATACAATTTATCTATGTCGTGGGTTAGTTAAGACAAGAACTAAACATTAAGGTTATGTAGTGTAAACAACTGCAGCACTGTCTTTGCATTATATGTGAAGTTGGGTGCTTAGGTTAAACTAGAACAGTGTTCTTTTCAGCAAAAGTGATTATGGGTTTTTCTGTTATTGTTAGATTTAAATTTGTGATGCAGGTACAAAGCTGGTTGTCTTATATAGTCAATTGTTAATAGGTCTGTTCTTTTATCTAGGTATAGGTAGAGACCTTATGAAGAGGAGGATAGTACTTCAAGGCAAAGAGGCAAAGATAAATTTCCCTAGGTCACAGAGAGGGATAAGAAAAGGCAAGAAGGTCCTTGCTTCCCATTTTGAGGCTTATCAAGGTTTTGGTGTAGATGTTTATTTAGAAATTTGACTGAAAAAACAAAACATGTCGTGAAAAATGCAGTGAATTAAATTGCATTCTTTCATGAAAGTTTTCTTCGCTAGGTTTGTAAGCTTGTAATGTGAGGCTTCATGGGTATCTCGAGCTGCTTGCCACCTTTCATTGTCGTGTGTCTTGTTTACCTATCTTCTCTCTCTTTTTTGAGAGACTACTTCTGTGTCTTCAGAGGTTTACTTGCCTTCTTTGAGTAGCTGAGTAAATTCAGGGATCTCTCAGGGATTTATATTTGTTAGAAGATGATAATACTGTCATATTTCTTGCCTTGCCCTTCTGCATTTTTGAGTTCTTTCAGCACAAGGTGCAGTGGCTATGCAGTTGATACTGTGCGTAGTTCCTCGCAGTGAGACTGTTCAGGTTTTTGCTCTCTGGACTCTGTTAGGTGGCTTGCATTGTAGTACTCAAGCCTTCTCTTTCAAGCTGTCCTTGCAGGGTATTTCAAAGCTGTCTGTTTTAAAGAGTGAACAAGTGATAATAGGGAGGGAAAAGTTGTGGGAGATGCTGGTTTCCACACCAAATAAAACTCTCATAAGTGCACAGCTTGTTTGGCAGCATTAGGATATCTAGTACACTTTGCAGCGCACTTGCTGTGAACTGACAGCCAAAGACCTTTTGTTCACTGTTTTGGAAAAATTCAGGCCCAGAGCTCTGGTCAAAACACTATTCAGACAAAAAAATATATATAGCCACTGCTCTGGAAGCCATAATCTCTCTTCTTATGTTAAGGTTTTCAGACTTAATATGGAGAAGTCCTGTACTATCTACTGTTTGAAGGATCGAAGGCTTAAGAAACATGATACCTTGAATTGTGAATTGTTTGCCCTAGCACGCATAGACATGGAGTATCTTCTGCAGGGTTTTTCTGGTATTTACGAACAAAGTGGGTGAAAGCTGAGATTTTTCCTACAGTGGGTTTATTTAGTCTGTGTTTGAATTTTTTTTTTTTTTTTTTTTTTGTCCTCTAAGTTCTGAAATCATTACTGATAAGTCTAATTGTAAACAAGACTTTCGTTCATACTAGTGACAAGTCTGAATCTGCCTTTGGACAATTACCTCTTAGTGTGATGTCAGTGGAGAGCCTGAAAATGCTGCCACACAGCAGCATGCTTTCTCAGCTAGAAAAGAAATGTTTATTGGCAGTGGCTTGTTAGATCCTTAGTATCCCAGAAATTGATTTTGTATGGTATAGTCATAACATCCTTCAGTCAAATGCACTGGCTCTTCGTGGTTGTACCCGAAATCAGCAGGGTAACATAGTATGTTCATAGCTTGAGTATATGAAGACATATTTTGCTGAACCTAGGCCTTGATCATTGGAAATGTTGCCTCCTGCTTTCCACTGCTGTTTTTTGGTACATGTTTATGTCATACAGAAACAAAAATGAAAGAAAGGTACTTGTATTTTATACACAGGTTTTGGGTTGAGACAGGCATACTGGTTGTCAGAGGTGGTTTTTTTGTCCTCTCCCATTTCCCCAGCCCCAGTCATGGTACATGATTGCAATAATAGTCAAAAAAGTGTCTGGAAAGAATCTAGCATGAGGATAGCACACTCTGTCCTCTCAGGAGTTTGGAATCAGTATTCTTTTTTTAAGGCAAACACCTGTTGTACACTTCTGTCAGTTGGGTCTTTACAGGAATAATAAGAAAGGAATCGCTGCTATATTAATTTTTCATCAAATTTCATTAATGTTTCATCAACATTTCTTTTGCTGAATTGCTAGTTGTACATTGTTTTTCTAATAACACACTCCTATCTCCCTATGTGAACTTACAGTGTCTAATTTATTGAGACAGGATTGTCTTGCTTAGTGGATTTTATGAATATGTAATTTTTCATGTCAAATGATTTAACTTTTCATTGGCATGCTAATTAAAAATGCTTCCGTAACTTTGGGTTTGTTTTCATTTTTTTTGAGTATAAAAGTGTCTTACAAATGCTGTTGCTAGACTGAAGGACACAGATTCTCCCACTTCCCCTCCCCTACCAAACCCTCAATCCCTACGAAGCTAATTAAACATCCCTTCTACTAGATGGCAGATGACGCTCTGCAGTATGCGTGTACAGGCTGTTGGCCTGTTTACTCAGTCCAGGAAATTGATACCATGCCCCAAGTCTGATTCGGGCCTTTTGCCCAAGCGCTTTAGCATCATGGCTTCAAAATAAACCTGCGTGAATTCCACGTTAATCTNGTGCTCTTTTTACCGTGTGAACCACCTGCCTGTTCTCAATATGACCTTAATTCACTCCATTTTCCCAGAAGGAAACTTGCTCCTTGTGTCCCTGCTTTCCTCTTAGAGGGATTCCCTCCAGCTCTCTCGTTAGCCCCGTGACTGGCATAATGTTTGTCATGACCTGATGTCTCAGCTGAAAGGGTCACTGGTCAGGTTGGAGCCAGCTTCTAAAGATTGACCTGCTGCTGCCAGATGACACTGCAGGGTTTGGCAAAAAAGCATTACATTTTTTCTTCTCATCTGTGCCTACGTAGATGGCTTTGAATGGGGGGGAAATGTAGAAATACTAATTTCTGCATAGCTCCTCTATTATGAACTTAACATATACATTGTTGATGCCATATTAATCTATCTGAAACTGTGTGTATGTTGAGATTCGAGGTATGAAGCCTCTGTCTTTTCCTTAAGTATTAAAGAAATAAAACTAGTATGTCTAAAGGGCTTTAGCAGACAAAATATGTTGAAGTCTGGCTGTGACAGTTTGAAACGTCTTCTCCTGCTGTACCTGAGACTATCACCAGTCCACTGCTGAATGGTTAGAAGAGAAAGTGTGCCTTTACCTCGTGCCCTTTACTTTAGAGTTTGCCTTTTTAGATTGGTCTTATCTTCATTGTCAGCTTTTAAACTGAGATTCAGGACATTTTTGTGTTGTGATGGAAGTGCAGACGTTGGAGAGCATTTATAGGGTAGCTAAAAATGGATATAAAAAGATAATATTGTTAAGTGCAACCTTTTGTCTAAGTCTATTGTAGTAAATTTAGCCTTTACCATAAGTTGTCAAATTTAAATAAAATAGCTTTGCTAATAAATAATATGAGTATATATTGCTTAAATACTTTTTGCTGTGGTTTTAACTAGATCACTGAAATGAGGGAAATTGCTGGGTAAACAATTGGATTCAGTTTGCTGAAAGGGCAGATCAGCTTGCAACAGATTTTCTTCAGTAGGCATAGACAGAAAATTGTGTATTCATTTCAGTATAGTTTATGTCAATATTTTTTTAAAGGAGAAACTGAAATCGATTGTTTTCCTTTTGCAAAATGTAATAAAAATGAAATGTGATGTTGAGATTAACTATTTCTACTGATGTAGTATCCAGAAAGCTACCTCAGTTCACTACCTAAAGGTAATGCTTCCTTTGTTTTTTTATTAAAAAAATTAGTTTTCAATGAAAAATGTGATTAGTAGAGGCATATGAATCCAAAGCATCTAGTGTAGTTTTGTTTCATTAGTAACATTCTCTAAATCTTGTAAAACTTGGATTTGTGCAAATGGAATTCTAGTTTACTTTGAAACTAACTTGAAACAGTTGTGAGTTTGGAAGATGATCCTAAAATGTATTCCTTTAGCATACCGCAACTTTTATTTGCTGTCCCCAGCAATGTTGGCGATGTTAGGTTTGCCTGTTGGTGGTGGTAACTTCGCCTTCTAGGCTGGGTCTCACAACACTTCAGAGTACGCTGTGTACTTGCAGCGTTAAGTATGCATATACTGTGTGTCAGTGGTGCACATATGGCAGTTTGGAGAACGTATGGTCTAGAAAATGAGAAGGACCATTTACCATTGTTTAACATCAAATATGAAAATAGTCTGAATAAATGTGTGTTTGAATTATGTAATTACTTAAATATGAATGTATTACAGCATTACATTTAGCAAAAAGAAATATCAAATGTGAGGTATAAGCTATGTTTACTTGCAAATCAACATCAGTTTAAGGTTACTATCTGGTAATAGGCTTTCTTTCAGGAAAGGATTAGAAATGCAAAATCAAATTAAAATTGTGTATTTAAATGAAGCTTCCTTACTTGATGATTAAAATAGTAACTATTCTTAAGTTACTGTAAATCATTTTGAATTAACCTGGCCTGAGTGTCTGTCCTGCAGTGAACTGCAGGAGAAGTGTTTTGACACAAGATGCATTTCACCCAGTGTTGATGGATATTTTCAAATATGAGAACAAAAAGCAGATTATTGGTTATGACTTTTCCTGTGAATCCAGAACAGGTAAATTTTGAAGGCAAATAGACAGGAAAACACCAGAGGAGTCACGCACTCAGTGGATGTTAGGATCGTAGCACAGACTGGAAGCCAGTGATGGTAAATTCTTATTTTGATGCTACCTTTCCCTCATGAGTATTAAGGAGGATGCTCCAGCTCTGTCCCGTGGGGAAGTTCTGTGGTGCAGCTGAGCCCACCTAACATCTTTCTTTCTGAAAGGTCTCCCTGCACCAAAGTCTTATGGGTCCTGCCTGCTGCTTTGCTTTAGCTCTGACACTCATCTGGACCTTCAGTGAGTTGATCCACCTCCTTAAGGCCACAGAATACTCCTCACTTTTTAAATATTTATTTTCTGATGTTTTAGGAAGTGGAGTCTGCAAGGAGATGTCAGGCAGGCACCCAACAGTGAACAGAGGGACAAGGACCAACCAGATCTAGGAAGACGAATTGGAGTAGGTCATAGGGGTGGTGGAGATTAGAAAGTCTTTCTGTGGTATAGGCTGCTTTGAGCAGTTTGCTTGTATTGCAGGCCTATACCTTTAGTTTCCTCAACTGTTACAACAGGAATCATACTTACCTATCTTACAGGGTTGCTAAAAAGACTTTGTAATGTGTGTGTTCAAGGCATTGTAAGTGATGAGAAAGATCTTATAGAAGCAATCCTGCCTTACTGTATACTGAATGTACTTACTACTTTTGCCATAAAACTTTGTTTCTCAAGAGATAAGATGTCGTAAAGCCATTGGATTACTGTTGATAATGGTAATTCTGCCTGTCACGTATCAGCTCTTCTGTTGAAGAATGGTGAAGCTTTCTTAGTATTAATAATTTTGTGGGAAGAGCAGGGCTAGCTGTTTGAATCATTGAACGTTGCTATGAGAAACCCAGTAATGTTTCCGTAGGGCATACCAAGGTAATCATAGAAGCTTCTTTTGAAAATTGGTAAGGCATCAGTCATTTGTAGCTCTGCTTCAGAAAAAGTAAAACAATAACAAATGCTGAATAAAGCAGGTGAACTGTGTGTATCCTGATTTTGTTTGCAACGGCATGTGGCCTTCCAGAAGATAGGCTTGGGTTTGCTTTTAGCTTTAGAGCCTTGGCTGATCTGGGTACAGTTCTGAGAAGCAATAAAGGGCATTTGGTATCAACCCATAGCAGTTGCTTTGTACTTGGCTTTTGGCTGTTGCAAGGAGAGCAACAGATCCATGAATTGCAGAACACATTGCATGGGGAATGTTATGAAACTCTAAGTGCCTTACTATGCTCTGCCTAAAAATTTGGTAAGTTAAAATGTTGGAGCGTTGAGAGGGAGAATAATCTGTGGCATCTGTAAAGCTCTGTATAAGAAACACTGTTTTATTATAGAACATCCCAGTGTGTGTGCTCCCCATCCCAGTGGCAGACTGACTGCCCAGCAGAAGATACTGTCTGTAATTAGATGGTCTGCAGCTCTGTGTGTGCTCTCATACGTCTGTCTAGAATCTAGCAATGTCTTGCTTTATTTTACTGTTCATATGCTTTCTGTGAGATGGACTTCTTCATCTGAAATGAAAATTTGTAAACGTACAAGTGCGAACTAAAGCTTGTGAGTTACATGTTACTGGTTTCAGTCAAAGTAAATATCAATTTAATGTATTTTCTGAATGTGAGCTTTAGCTTCTCAAGCTTTAATCAATGTAAGACATGAGGTGATAGTATGAACTCTCCAGCCTTTTTTGCTTACATTGGTTGCAGGACTTCAGAAAGTACTTTGCTTCAGATGCTAATTGCAGCTAAAAAGAAATCTGGCAGATTGAACATGGTATTATCGTTTTATTGGTATTTTACACTTAAAGGGAAAAAAAAATCCATGGATCTTTTTAATACTGTGTCCCATCTACTTGATATGCAGTTGGAATAACAAAAAAGATTTAGTATATGCAAGATAATGAAATGGATCAGATAGGCATTGCAGACAATTCATAGCTGTCTTGGAATACAGAGGGTAAAATATCTATCTCTCTACATGGACAGAAACAGGAAATAAGTTTTAGAGAGCTCCTAATCATAGTTCTATACTTTGATCATTAGAACAAGGGGAAGAATATGTGGTTTTGTTAGCAGGCCCCTTAAATGCCATGTACGCGTGGGATCTTTTGGGTTTTAACTTGCTTAAGGACTTTGTGTCCAGTAGGGACAGACAGGAAAGGATGGAATGTTTGTTTTATGGGGTTTATGGTTATCCATCAGTAAAATGTTGTTTACTCTCATTCTTAGTGATAGATTTTGGATGAATTACTGGAGGAGTGACACTGCGGGGAATATTTGAAAGATATGACTGAGTCTGCAAATCTGTCAGGTGCATTAATTTGTAACATTTATTCCTGTATGATAATCATCTTTAGGGGTTTGCTTTATTCAAGATTATGATGAACATTTATCCTTTCATTGTCCATGTTACAGTTATTTAAAGGTATATTTAACAAGTTTGGAGCAGTGTATGCCATTTCCTTATTCTCTCTTACGGTTTTGCAGTTGTATTAATGCACTGAAATGCTCATCCTGGGAACAGTATGAGTTGGTTACTCATCCTTCTTCTCCCAGATAATCCTAGCAGCCTTTCCGTATTCTGCTTTGACCAGTGGCACAAGCATTGCACAGCTCCTTGTACAAGAGAAATACATTGCAATATAGACACAAGAAGAAATATCAGTGGCAGTAATATGGCCCTTGCTGTGATGGTCTACCATTATAAGCAAGACAGGATATTTACGTGTAATGTTTTGGTTTATATCTTTTTAGAAAGATATCGCCTGATTTTTGGCAAACATATAACCTTTGGTTTATATATGAAGTATAGCAGATTGTCCTTTTTTTTGTTTGTTTTGTATCTTACATCATTTTAATCAACCACCTCAATACAGAGTTGGTAGGTTGATGATCCAGTGAAGTCAGCAGCTGTATCTGGTATTACATGAGGTTTTAGAATCACTGAATAAGTATATTTTTGCATATTTAATTTAGATTTTTCATTCTTTTAATAGTTAGGAATAGAATTTTTGTATTCTGACGTAATTTGTTTATTAGCTGTCTTTGTTTCATGCTGTTGTTCAGTAGAACAGCAAGTGAAAAGTGATAAATCGTTTTAGTTAATGGGGCAGAATTTTCTTGAAATGTCATTCTTGAGTTACTTAATTTCAGAAGCTTTGTATCAGTGTTGTGAAATACTGTGTATTTCGCCTTTTTGGCTAAGTAATGGGTTTTTTTATTTTGTGCGTCCATCTACTACAGATCAGATGTAATGGCTGTTTCAGGCAGATGCAGAAGTGTTGATTTCATTGCACTCCAGCTAGTGTAGCTAACAAGAAAGCATGCAATTTTCTCCTAGTAACCTCCTGTTATTCTGTGTCTGTGTGTAATACATGGCTAATGGAGAAAGTATTGAGGTGTCATAACAACATCAGATGCCGAAGTAGTATACTGTCTTGTGTTCCTTGATTCTAAAAAGAAACTGGAATATACTGATCCTCTTAAGCTATAGAACTGAAATCCTGAAAAAGATGTTTTCGTGTAATTTGTTTTAATAGACTTTGTAATCTCAAGGGGACCACTGACACTGCAAGATTACGATGATACCATGCCAAGCTCCTTACCAGAAAAAGCAACAGAATTTTCCTTGAGCAGTTTGTAAGCAGACTTTTTCAGTACAGAAAAGGAACCTTCAGTACAGATGTTCAGTTTTATAGAGGAAATGATCAAGGTGGATTATATGTTACTTTTTTTTCCTCTAGTTGTTCTGCTTTTTCACCCCTTCACATAGACATACAGAAATAGCGCTTACACAGAATCACAGAATGGTAGGGGTTGGAAGGGACCTCTGGGGATCATCTAGTCCAACCCCCCTGCCAAAGCAGGGTCATCTACTTAATGTAGTAAATATTGGGCTTTCATACAGCTTTGGAGGTACTTTGTGAAGTACTTATTTAATAGATTGTGCTGAAACAAATCTGTCTAAATGTATAGTAAGTAATTCAGAGCATAGACAAAAAAAATGATTATGTAAGGTAGCTTTAAAATTTCAGGTCAAAACTACCTTATTTATGAAATGACCTCAGTTAGCTTTTTTTCTTATTTTTACTTTTGGCTAGAATCTGCAAGCATGATGGAATCCTAAGGAATTTACAGTTGTGTTTAAAAAAAAAAAAAAAAGGCAGCCTTTGCATGAGCAAAGCATAAGTGCAGGAGTATGATGACCTGTATTTTTCAGATTTAGCAGAGAAGCAGCCTGCTGAGTAGCACATCATCTACTCAATGCAATTATATTACTTTCACAAGTTCAGGTTTTCAAAATGAAGTAGACGATGTATGAAGCTGACATTCTTCGGTCGAGTTGGTGTTTTCTCTGACTGTTTTGAAAAGTTTACTATCTTCATCTGAAGATCCTTGTGCTCATTGGAAAGGCAGTAAGGTGAAACTTGAATATGGGACAGAAGAAAATCCAGACAAGTAATGCCAGTGGGTTTTTTCCTCCTGTTTAGTCATGGATAGTTTTAGCTTTGTGTGTATGTGAATGCATTAGCACTATGTGAATGTTTATCTAAAATGTATCGATGTAACTGTGATAGTGAATCTTCCCTTTTAATTTTTATGCTTTGTAGATTCTGAAACCGAGCTTTACCAAAAAAAAAATAAAATCTTGTAAGCATAGGTTAGGTAAAGATGCTGAAAGGAAGTGAGAGTTTTGTGTTGAGGAAGAGAAATAATTGGGTCCAAGAAGTTTGACGGTTACTGCATTTGTATGAAGTCCTGGGGAAAAAAATGAAAGAAAATTAGTTATAGGACCAGCTAGGAAGTAGTGTGACTATAACTTTTACTTAAAAAAATACCACCAATTTGCAACATTTTTTTATTTTCTTGGTGAAACCTGAATGTTTACTCAATGGAAGAGCGTTTTGCATAACTTTGTAGAGATTATAGTTAGAAGCAAGCACTATCTAGTAGTTGTACAGAGTTAAATGGATTACACGAAGTCTGGCTGTCTTGGGATGTTACCATGTTAAGAAATAGGTATATCAATACAATATGAAATGAATGGATTTTATATTCAAAATTATACCTTGCAAAGGCTTGTTCTTTGCACATTGACAAAGCCGAGTGGGAATAATTGGCATCTTGACAAAATTTTTAGTTAATTATAGAAATTAATTTTGTAAACAAAATTTAAGTAGTCTCTTTTTTACATAGACAGCATTAAAGTGAAATGTTTGGAATTCTTACTTAAAATAACTCAGGTTGCTCCTTGAATATACTTTTCCAGAGTGTCTCAAAATCTTTTCTGTTCATTCGTTTTCATCTGTGGTCATTTTAATACCTATTTTTGTATCATATTTAATAGAAGACACAGTCCTTGATGGCTGTCCTTCCACTGGATACTTCTGTAATCAGCAATTTTTACCTATTATGGACTTCTTACTAGAAAGGTTGTAGTGTCACACTGTCATGCAAGAAGAATGATAGAGCTGTTTGTGACTACAGCATAGTGCTGTTTCTTATGCCCACTTCAGAATTTTCTGTTTTATGTAACTACATCATTCATATGTCTGGCAGGAGCATCTGGCCAGGAGGAAGAGAGAATCATAATTGTGAAGATCTCTACAAAGTAAAAACAATTAAGACACCAGACCGCTGTGCTAATTTGCCTGGGTGCAGATCTGCCTTCCTGGCTTCAGCTTACGCACCAGTGTACGACCGTGGGTAGAGGGTGCCAGCTTCTTGCTGGCCTGCTTGCCTCTGTCTGTACAGGTCACCAGTTGACAGTTTTCATATTAATACAGGCTCAAAAACATCATTCACTTAGCTGGGCACATATGTATGCAGCTAATCTCATGCCCTGAGTCTTGCTAGTGAAACAACTCACTTCTGTACAGAAGTCTTTGCTTTGCTGCGAGCATTCATTTAAAGCTCCCAGCTGTTACACAGGCCTCTTCAGTGACCGTCGCTTGTCAAGGTTGCTCTGAGGCAACCACTCTGAGTCTGTCTGTCTTTGTGATACTCTGTTCTTTTAACCCACAGACCTTGGAATAACCTTGCAGAACCTCGAGGAAAAAAAGATGGAACTTGAAGCAAAAGAGGACTGGTACGGGGAGGAGATATAGCTGTTTGTTAGTTTTGCGTCCCTCTTACGTGAGGGCAGGAATATCCCTCCTTTCCATCTAGACCTCTGAGCAGTGGTTGTGAGGTGGGTGCAAGTCCTCCCACACAGACAAAAATCTTCTGTTACAGCACGTTTGGGGGACAGTCAGGACTAGAGTTAAGTTCTTGATCCCAAAGCCAAAGACCGAGAAACCCGAGTTCTTTGAAAATGGCAACGCTTGTCTTTTTGCATTAAATAAATAAGCAAATAAATATCCAACTTGCTGAAGGTTTCTGGTGTGAGAAGTGCTGGGCTTCTTAGCTCTAGCCGAGCAGCCTGTGGTGAGCAGAGGGCTGCGTGGTGGGGAGCTCGTACCTGCCATCCACTTGACACCTGTGATGCAGCTTGCAGGCGTCACCAGGAGCTCCCTCCCCACGGGCTGATGCCATGTCCTTCCCTGCTGCACGCAACATGCTCCGCAGAGATCACCAGATTTCTGACTGAAATATGTCTTGCGGTCCAACAGAAGTAATTCTTGTTTATGAGGCTCTTCCGAATTTTAAAAACCAGTGGTTTCTGTTATTTTTGGCCTTCATCTCCCCTTCCTTTTTTTTTTTTTTGTTGTTGTTTTTTGTTTCCAGTGTTGTGGTGCATATGTCACTTACAAAGGTGTATGGGGATTTTGGGGGAGGATATCAAAACTTCGATGTATGTTCGTAAGAAAGTATTCAAAGAGCCTGTGGGCAGATACTGGAGAGATAATTAGGAACTAGCTGGATCTGCTGCAGGCTCAAGGGATGTTTGCAGGCTGCAGAACGTTCCTATGGGAAAGAAATTGCTCTGTAATTACAGGCAAGGTCAGTGCAGTCAGTTTAACGGAAAAGAGATGGTAAGAGCTGGGCTCCCTCCCTTGAAGATCTTTGAATGTCATTAACAAGTCACAGATGTTACCACTTTTGAAGTAAATGTCCCCTGAAGTATACATTGTGTAAGTGTTCTCTGTGCTTGGAGAATTGCAACTTCCTTGAGAGAGAAGATTCACACTTGTAAGTGAAGGGAGTTTCTTGGTCACACTTTTAATCTCTTTAAAGATTTTGAACATGTGTCTCAGTGCTGTGAATCTCCAATTCGTTTAAAATATATATTATTAGTACATTTTGCTTTTCTGAAACCGGTCTTTCAAGATCTGTGTGAAGTATTTCAGCCCACTTCAATTTATTTGAAAAGGAGGGATGTTTTCATGGCTGATGGGTAGCCTTGGCTCCAGGGCATTGTGGTAGCCATCTTAAATTCATCCTCAAGAGACAAACTTTGCTTTCTTCCCTTCTGAGGGCAAACCCTTGAATTCAGAAACACTGTGTGCCTGAAATTTGTCATCAAAAGCCTTCAGGTAGCAATACTAGGTGCAAGTCCTCCTCCCTTCTGTTCCTCACTTGTGCTGTACAGCTCCACTTTGGTTTTGCTAGTGCAGCTGAGTTTGGGGCTGTGGTGGGACTGTGTCGGGGATTGATCCAACTTAAAACTAAAAAGAAAAAGCTTTTGAGCACGGTTCAAACCGATTGAAATCTAGGCTGCTGTGACGCCATACCTCCTACCCCCTGTCTTACATTGGCAATAGCGCTGCTACACGTGCATGGCAAGTTCACTAGGGAAGCGCCCTTAAAACTGATTGCTGTTTTTGGAGGATAGGTTTTTGGTGAGATCAGCTTCCTGAGCCACATGACTGGAAGAATGCTGGCGCTTGTGTGAAGTGAGGCTGGGGAGGTGTGCCTTGTTACAAGGGGAGCTGCGAGTGCGGCTGAACCTAGCAAACCGGATATGTAGTGGTTAAGGAGTTGTGAATTTGCAGTTCTGAAATATTTAATTGGATCATTTTTCTGACATAGTTCAGAGTGTAGCACCTTGAATGATCATCCTGGCTTAAGTGAGGGGTATGGTGTGCTGTGCTAGGGATTGAGAGAGAAGTGATCAGAGCTGCGGGTGCAGAAATAGCTTCCGTTTGCCTTGCAGCTGAATGTGTTGTATTGTGAAGTCTAGCCTTCAATTATTTTTCTGGTTTGCTTCCCTGACACATAAGCATAACAGCTATAGCATTATGTGACTCAGAAATTTCCCGTGAGTGTGTTTGACCAGTAACTCATTAAAGGAACTTGCAGCAGTTCTTTCACAAGTGGATATAATATTTATTAACCCAAAGTAAGTAGTTGCTAAAGGAAGTGTTTAAAAAAATAAACCAAAACCAAACAAAAAACCACTCGGAAGTTATGTATTCTTTCTTGCATGTTTTGGAAGGTTCTGTTTAGCTCAAATATCCTTAGTTTTGGGGCTGAGCCTGTTCTGCAGTGCTTTTATCTTTTCTAACTTCTTTTGCCTGTGAACAGCGTAACTGTTTACCTCACTTCTTCCATAGACAGGGTTTTTAACAATTTACTGTATTTCATGTCTTCAGGCCTCCACTTTTTGGAGAATACATGTAAATTTGGCAACTCTCAATTAATAGCTTCTAACAGTTTGTTTAAGGACCATTGGTGTTTTTATTGAAAGTATTTTTCCCGAAGGTGTTTAAAAATTTTTTCTTGCTTGTTCTTCCTACCTGTATTTTTAAATTTAACTCCCATTTAATCTGATGGTGTAGCTTCAAGTATTGAAAGTGGACTATATATAATAGTTCTGGAAATAATATAAATATTTCCCTGATTTTTCATATGATACAGCTATATATGGAAAAAGATCTTGCACTTCAAAAAACATGTACAACATACATCTATTGCCTTCTCCTCTGTTACAAGAACCCAGGAGGGTCATTCAGCACATCAGAAATGCTGATCAGCTACTACTATTTTTTGGTTTCACTTGTCTGAGAGTGTAATTTGGTGGAGGAGATAGTTTGTCGGAGTCTTGCATTGGAATAAATTTTGTCAATACTCACGTGAATGTCTGCTGAACAGCCACTAATACAAGCTTCGCTTCTCTCAGTATGCCAACAAATACAATTTCTGTCAGTTTTATTTGCTTAATTATACATAGGTACATATAACTAACATTACAGTGTCTGTATTAACGGCCTAGCAGTTATTATTACAGTGCCCGGTGTTACACCTTTGCTACATATCTGTTTCTGTGCAGCTATGCTGGGCTTACAAATCTCTTTACATCTCTGATTAACGTGACTGACTGTCTTGCCCAGTCCATGCAGCTGCCCCTGAGTAGGGGAACAGTTTCTAGAATTACCCAAGGACAAACACTGTGGAGAGAAAACCATTTAAGAAAAAAAACAGCACAAAAATCAAGCGTCTTCTAACTTTTTTTTCCCCTCCACTCTTACTTCATTTTCTAGGGATGAAGAATATTTTTACAACCACTGGTTAACTTATTGGTATTTCTTTAGAATCATATACTCCAAATTAATTTTGTATTGTTGTATAATATGAAAGAAAGGTGTTAACCTCAATGACTTATACCACAAGAGGAGGTGAATAAATCAAAGATTATTAGAAGGGATGAGCCAAAGAAGAGAAAAATCCGTACTTATTCAGGTCAAAATTACGTTTTCTCCCTATGGAATTGGCCCTTTTTTAATGGAAACAAAATACTCTTGCCTCCAGACCGGTTATCTTTTCTTGTATACACTTCAGCCTTTAGGAATTGAGTGGTTAGTTTTGTTAAATAATTTCCTTTCCTTTTGGATAAGATTATTTAATAATTTATATTACTTTGTAAGTTGGACTAAATAAACAGCAAAATGTATCATCTTGCCAGTTTCTAGCTCTATAGTATTTAGCCTGTAATATAGTGACTGTATTACAGAATGTGCCAATTTTGTATTATAGTGTTCAGCAGTAACCTTGAATGTTACTCCCACAGTCACCATTTGATAGCTGGTGGGATCATCTGCTGTCAGCTTGTGCAGAACCAGTTGTGGTTTGTTTCCTCAGAACAAAATGCAAGTTCATGGTCTTGTGGGTTTTTCTTTAAAAGTATCTTGCTATCTTCACGGATACCAGTGTATATTTTTTCCTTGTCAGACTGTAAAGGGAGGGAAGACTGCAGTTTCCTTTGACCTCATGCAAGTTTGATGGGAAGGAAATCTGGTTAGGCTGAAAAATGCTGAAATATGGTAGCCTGACTTTTCAGACTCTTTAGCTTACGTTTCTTTCCCTAAGATGTTTGGGCAGTCAGAATCTTCAAAATACAGGCTGTGAGTCATTTTTTGTTTTGTTTTCTTTTTTTGGATGATAATAACCTAGAAATACTGTGCAATTACCTGAATTTTCTTTCTCTGCTTTCCTTCTCATCCCAGTCTCCTTTTATCCTCACCTTCAGATACTCTCCTCTGGAGCCTTGAAGAGTGGGGCTTTGAATACACATAAAATGCTGAAGAGCTTACTGTGGTATTGGTACGCTTGGCTGTGCATGACTTCTTTCTGTCAACAAGAGAGATACCTCAGTGAAAGATACATGAGAACAAGCAAATATTTTTCTGGTTGTTCAACTGTGCCTTAACACTTCCACTTTATATAAGTTAATGGAAACAGGAGATAAAAATGATGAGTTAAATATTGACACTAAAATATGAGCTCATATTTTAAAATTAATACCTAAATTTATTTCTATAATGTGGAAACATGTTGCTAGCTTTGCATTTGAGAAGAGCTATGCTTTCAAAGCAAAAACAAATAAAATACTTTTGAATCCTTCTTTCCTGTGTTACAGGTCTAATATATTTTTGTCTCATTAGGTATCTGTACTTAACAAATGGTTTACATCACTGGGCTTAGCCTCAAAATAGTGTTAAGAGATGAGTTCAAGTAGCATCTCCCTTTGTTGAAGGGAAAATCCAGAGCAAAGCTATTTTCAGCTATCCTTTAAGTGAGAGTGAAAGTAAGTGACTGCAATTTGTTGATATTTAGTGCCCTAGTAGTGCTAGAAATAATTTCAAGCAAAAATAAATAGTTTTGCGGAATCCAGTGTACTTCTATGATTAGCCCTTGCCCTGCTCTGAAAGAAAAGATGCATAAAGTTTGATTATAAAAAATCTGCAGTTAAAAATTTAGTCTGGATGAATTTCACCTGGAAAGGATCCATCCATTTCTATATGGGGAGCCCACTAATCTGAATTCAGTTTGGTAAGGTTGTGCAAGTAATGCCTAGCTCTTCTACAATGCTTTTTATCCTCGGCTCTTACACATGCTTTACAATAGAGATAGTAACCATTATGCTTGTTTCATGATGGGAAAACAAAGGCTAAAATCTTGGTTTAAACATGTGAAAAAGAGCAGAACTGTGGGACTGCTGTAATGGCAGAAGAAGGGGCGCTGTCTAAATTAGTTACTGATTTTCTTCAGGGAAGACCAGCATCTGAATCTTTTAATCAGGTTATTTCTCAGGAAATACCGAGTGGGTGGAAATGAAGGAAAGGGGAATGGAAAGAATTAAATCTTAGTATATAATATATATAATCTTAATTCAGCCTATCTTTTGAGTGCTTGACACTGTGGTCTTAAAACTATTTTTTATCTTGTCTACTGAATACATATACAACATAAAGACGTGTTGACCTTTAGTGACTTAAAGGTAAAATATTCTTGTAGGGTGTATTGTATTGAGAGAGAGGTATTTGAATGACGGAGTTTATTCCTTTTGTAGTTATTTTAGATTTTCCTCTCTTCCTGTCCAGCGTTACTAATACAGTTAGGATATTTTTAAGAGGAGCAGCCTATGGTTTGCCTAATATTGAAAGCGATGGTAAATGGGACTCAGGTGAGTGAAGGTTATTGGCCAAGGCACAGAAGAGTCCTTTTCTTAGACTTGTTAATTTTATATACAGTGAGTAAGGACAGAAATTGCATGTGGCTTTTGTGCAAAGCCACTGCATCTGTAGTGGCCTGTATTTTAAAATCCATTTGTAAAGTCATGGTACTTGCACAGTTCAAACAATTCTGTTCAAAGCTTAGCTCTGGCTGCTCTTCTAACTGATGTTTCAGAGACTTTCTGTTTTCTTAGTAAAACAGGGGTTTTTGTTTCTCTGTAGGATTAGTAAAGGCTTTCATCATAATACACATGCTGCTAATATAAAATGTCAACTCTTGAATGCAGATGTTTATTAGGAAGACCCTAGTGGGTATGGAAATAACAGTGCTGATGCTTGACAGGATCAAGTTTGCTTATGGGATAGGCGCAGAAACTATCATTCTTCAAACCGTTGTGTTCTGAAAGTTTTTCTGAATTTTCCTTTCTATGAACTTTCTTTGGACTGTAATTGAGAAGCACCATAAATCTGGAAAGTCTAGGTGACATTTCTCATCCTCATCATGCTCTGATGAAAAAAATTGGTGGCAGCCTTTATTTTTAAATCTTCAGTTAGCTGTAATGCTGAAAAGTTCTGACAGTGATTCATCAGCCCTCATGGACAATGTTCCTGATAAGCGTGCTAGCTGAATAGTGTTGTAAACTACTTTATGACCTTGCCTTTATGTTTACAAATTTGTTTTCTTATATTCTCTTTTTAAAGAGTCTTGTTGGTACATCTATGCTAGACTGAAAAAATGGTCAGTTACTCAATATGTGATGTTAGTACAGTGCCATATGTAATATAGACAAGACCATTCTTACAGCTCTGATGAATGTCATGAATGCAATTCTTAATTTAAATGAGCTCTCTTTAGCAGTAACTGTATAGACTCAATAACTCTATATATGTGTGCACCTCAGATACAACTTCTGGAATATCCTGGACAGACTTTTGCTTGGTCTTTTCTACTTTATTTACACTCTTCTGTACATAACTAAATTTTGGTAGTTTTTTCCCCTTTTTCAAATGGAGACCTATGCAGGATTTGACTAGTCTTTAAAATTCATCTGTATTGATTCAAACTGCTAAGCTTAAATTTTGGAGTACCTTAGATCTCATTAAAGCAGTAATTTAAGCCCTGGAGCAATCTTCTCAGTCTCCTTTGAGACTGAGAAATTTAGCACTGTACTTTCATGGTTTAGACCACCTTTTGTATGAGGAAGGTCTGAGAGAGCTGGGACTGTTCAGCCTGGAGAAGAAAAGCCTCAGGGAGACCTTTTCAATATGTATAAACACTTCATGGGAGGAAATGAAGATGAGGGAGCTAGACTTTTTGCAGTGGTTGGAAGCGACGGTACCAGAGTCAATGGGCACAAACTGAAACACAGGAGGTTCCCTCTGAACTTTAGGAAACACTTCTTTATTGTGAGAATGACCGAGCACTGGCATGAGTTGCCCAGAGAGCTTGTGGAGTCTCCATCCTTGGAGATACTGGAAAGCTGCCTGGATACAGTCCTGGGCAGTGGGCTCCAGGTGACCCTGCTTCAGCATGGTGGTTGGACCAGATAATGTCCAGAGGTCTTTTCCAATCTCAACCGTTCTGTGATTCTGTTTGTGTGCCTCGGGGTCTAACTCTGTGTCTGCTTTGTCACTGAGACCTCCCTTCCGTACCCTTACTCCAAAGTTGTGGAATCTTTGAGAGTTTGCCCCAGTGACTGTGACCGAAAGAAAGTTCATTTTTCCCCCCTAATGTATATTTCCTGGATACATTTCATTAGTTATACATGTCAGTTGTGAAAGTTTTGGGAACTTTGGAAGTGAAGAAGAAAACTTTGTGGTTTGTATTTGTGTGTGTCTCAAATATTGTGTGTATCTATATATAATACAACTATTCTGTAGGAGTCCAGTATAAAATCCTTAATCATAATGCTTTGATTACTGTAACAGTAGTATCTTTAAGTTGTTTTGTGGCTTATATTATTCACTTTTTTTCTTTCTTTTTTGTATATGTGTGTGCTTTGTCTTGCAGAGTTGGAAGAATCCAGGGATTTCAATCTTTGAATGACGGGCGTCTTACAAGATTACCACAGCTAAACTGAAAAGGCAGATGCAGCTCTGAGTACTAGATTGAGTGAGCTGATGTGTGCACTGCACGTACATGAAAACGCATGTGCTTTTGTCATCACATAGACTTACTGTTGCATATTCCTGAGAGCTTTGCAATTCATGAAAATTAATCTGAGAACCAAATGGAGCACCTTTACGGCACAGGAATCAATAACCCATGGAAAGACACCTATCAGTAATGTTCAACTTTCCACATGGTCTTCACGGGTGAAACAAGTTTGCAAAAAGAGGAAAAAAACCCCACCCTCTGCACAGAAAAAGCCTAAGAAATACCTCCACAATCTAAGTCAATAGCTGTGAGGGAAGCAGAAGAATACAGAAGGTAGAGGAAACAGATTTTGTTATTGCAGAGGAATTATGTATGGTCTTTGGCACGTTTTGCTTTGGGCTCAATAGATTGTGAATGGACTAATAAATCGTGACTGTGTGTTGAGTAATGATGACTGGAAGTAAATAAGTTGAGGAACCATGGGACAAGTCTGGGCATTGAACTGAGCAGAGCTCGTCGTCCTTCTTGAGTTAACCAGGTCATCAAACTTGCATATTCTTTCTCCCTCTCCTTTTTCCTCTTTTCACTTAGTGTGGTATAAATACTGATTAATTGAGCTCATAATTGTTATTCAAATAAAACGGTTGGAATACTTCATATGTTTCCTTCTTGTACAGCTGCAAATGTTGTGTCTGGAACTATGAATCTGTGCTGTAGACAAGCATCAAGAAGGAAAGATCCGATCAAACAAGCAAGAAAAGTACCTAGAGAAATAGTGAACCCAGGAAGTCAGATTTTTAATGCTGCTTCTCTTTCTTTTTTAGACAATTATATTTCTTCTTTCCTTGAATTTTAGAAGATTTTGAAAGAGTGCTTACTTGATGTGCTTTAATTCTGGCATTTGTTTTTTACGGTAGGATGCAAAGTCTGTGATTCCTTGTAGCAGAAAAAAGGGAAAAGTAAAGGAAAAAACAGCTTGACATTTTAGCCTGCTTCGGAGGAGAGAGAACTTCATGGTTCACCTGAGGCAAACTTCTCTGCTTTGAAAGCTAAAAGCTTTAGAGCATTTTTGATTCTGCTATAAATGAAGAGAGGGTTTCTTTTTCATTCGTGTGTGGCAGCAAAAAGTGGGAAAGCAGGAAAGATAGCGTGATAACCGGTTCAGGCTGTATTGGGTCTCTGGTGGAAAAAAAGTGCTGCAATGAAAATTGGATTGGCTTTGGATTGCAAAAACTTTTGAGTCCAACGAGTGGTTCAGTACCAAGAGGGATTTCCCAACTGGCCTGGCACACCAGTGCCTGCACAAGTTCGGGTCTGTTGTTTCGCACGGTTTGTGTGCCTTTTTTTCCCTTTATGCAATCTCTTTCAGCTTTAGCAGCAGAAATACATCAGATGGAAAAGATATGCCAGAGGGCAGCTTGGAAAAGATGAATGTCATATATATACATATATATGTATGTGCGTTTGTTTAAATTTCTGCAACTGAACTTTTGAAGAAAATCTGACTGGAGGAAATCTTAAAAGCCTTAAGTTACTTGAAACCTACACATTTGCAACTCTTTGTCTCTGGAATTGCATTACGCTAAACTGGAATCTCAGGCTGTATAAAGATTATATCAAGTTGAGCAAAAAGATGACTTAACCATTTCTTGAGCGCCTCTTATGAAGTAGCTGTTTCTCCAAAGGATAAGTGCACCCTCACTCTACAGACTCAAAAACAAAAATGAACCTGATTTTTTTTTTTAAGTGTTACTTTTTCTTAGCCAACTGCCATCATCTTTTATAGAGGAATTTTTCACTATGCATTTGGTGGATATTTATAAACACTGACCCCATCCTCCTCCCTTTCAATGATCTCTCCCAGGTCAGTCTTATCAATAAAAAAAAAAAAAATTGATTTAAATTTTGTGCACTAGACATATTACTTTCTTATGTCAAAAAATAAAATATTTAAAAAGCATGTATGCAGCAGTGGAACATGGGCCTGTTCTTTGCAGCGATTCCAACATCCTCTGCCTCTCCTGGAAAGGGAGAGTCCCCAAAAGTGAGAAGGAGAAACCGGTGTGCAGGAGGCGGTACTATGAGGAAGGCTGGTTGGCAACAGGCAATGGCAGAGGAGTTGTAGGCGTCACTTTTACTTCCAGCCATTGCAGGAGGGACCGGAACACCCCTCAGAGAATCAACTTCAATTTGAGGGGCCACAACAGTGAGGTAAGCAAAATGTGTGTTACACTTTAAAGGAAACAATAGCAATTTTTTCTTGTTTTTTTTCTTTCCTTTTTTTTTTTTTTTTTTT
>Ga0065711_1007000_pt1 | contig 23159 bp, 18 predicted proteins | sample Hoacrofraction12_FD_59098 | JGI IMG/M metagenome (GOLD analysis project Ga0065711, IMG submission 59098) | Hoatzin crop microbial communities from Cojedes, Venezuela - Epithelial fraction 12 v2 (version 2) | ecosystem: Host-associated > Birds > Digestive system > Esophagus > Crop | place...
CCCCCCCCCAATAGATGAATGTATGGAGACTGCAGCAGATGGTATTGTTAGAGAAGAACGAACAGTATTTTGAAAAATGATCTATGCTCTAAGTTTCTGTTTTAATCTTTCGGACGGGAATAGTGTGGCAACATGAAGGTACTTGCTGCTCATGGGTTTGTGGGCTTGCTTGGCCACACACTTCATGCATGCCTTCAGTAGCTCACTTTCTACTTGAGCTCCCCTTTGTAGAGCGATTATAGTACTGTTTCTCTTCCTTAAAAAGCTATTTTGAGGTGCTCCAGTACTTCAGGAGTTTGTGTTTTAGCAGTTACAGCTTTCATGTCTTTCCTGTTTTGAGTTTAAACTAGTCGTTGCACAAGTCCATGCAAGAGAAACCCCTAAGGGCAAAAAGGAAATGTTTAGCGCTCTGATGTTTGATGATGGAAAAGCAGCATATAGTTGTTCTTAATGTCTTACATAGCATGTGACTTTGTACTTTTGAAGTGTCATGCTACCGTGAATGGAGATGCATGCTTTTAATATCTTAAGAATTAGATTCTTCACTAATAATTCAGCTGCTCTTTTTTTCTTAGCCTGAGAACACTTAAAGAGCTTATTTTAAATTTCTACCATAAAAGGCCAAGGCAACTGAAAGTCTCTAGTAATCATATTCTTATATATGGAGATGCTTCCTGGGCAACAAAATGTGGGAGAAGTTGGATATTTAAAAAACAGATCATTGTGCTAGGTCAGAATTTGTGTGACTTGAATTTTTTTTAATTGTACTCCTACTACTACTACTGAGTGTATGGTGTTTTGAGGCTGTGTAAGTGTTGTGGCTGTTTTGTCTATCTGTTTACTCTTTCTATGTACTCCTGTTTATAAGAGAAAATGAGAATACTGTAGCAGCAGAACTGCTGTGTTAGAGCTATGTTGCTGTAACTGTAATACTGTGAAATTCTGTGACTTAGAGCCATTTGGTTTCACACTTTTTGTACACTTGGATGAGAGATCTTCAAGGAAAGGAGTCTTTGAAGTGCACAGTTGGTACATTGGCCTTATATAACTTTTGTCTGAAAAATGCTCTGCTGCACTTCTGTTTATACTTCTCCCTCATTCATTTGTCTTTTTGTGAAATAACTGAAATCGATTTAATCTGTGTGAAATGCTAACTGTGAAATAAAATACACCTTTTCTTCTTATCCTCTTCTGCCTGATAAATATGTATCATCATAGTTTACTGTGTTTCGTTACATGGCTAGGAGGCTTAATTGTGGTTATTGTGTTATCGCAGTTTGTTTTGAATATGTATTTCAGTGCAGTCTTTGTATTTTACGAGTCATCACTTGGGTTGACATAAAAAAGATTGTGTATGCTAATAAGAATGTGGAGAGCAGAAGGTGTTATGAGTGATAGGTAACTAGTGAGTAGCATAGAATAGCCTCTTCTTATGGTCACCATTTGAATACATTTTTAGTTTCGGGAAGAGAACCTGGAAATGTTGTCTGAGGTACCCTCCGTCCATTTTATATACTTGCAACAAAAGCAGCTAGTTTGGTGTTTTAGACAGATGTGCCATTCCGTGAGGGTGTGTGTGTGGATTTTTTTAAAAGGGAAATCCATATGTCTCTTAATAGAACTGCATTATTTTAAAGAATTATTTCTTAAGAAACCTGAGCAAAATCCTTAAGAAGTTTTTGTGACATCTTGTGAAAATAAGACCCCCAAAAAACCACCCCACCACTTCTGGTCTTATTTTGAGCTGTGTGAATGAAATATGCATAGCCCTAGTTGCCCAGTGACTGACGGGAGTTGTAGCAGAATTTGGAGCAAGTGTTATTCATGAAGTTCATGTTGTTGTTAAAAATTTATACATCAGATCATTTTTTAGCTGTGATAATACGCAGTTTCTTCATTTAGATTGTTACAGATCTTCAGTGCTATATTAAATATTTATATTAAATTAGAAGTCCAGGAAGCAACAGAAAAGGGGGTCTGAAACCTGTTGAAATGGTTTCCTCTTTGGTCCCTGAGAATGTCTCCCAGCGAGTGTTGTTCATGTGAGATTACCTTGGACAGACACCGTGAAAATAGTTTGCTGTTGTATTGGGATTAATAATTCTCTCTTATCATTTGGAGTTTTTATCCTTTATTTCGGAGAAAATAAGAAAGAAGTTTGTACCTTTCCATGCAGTTGCCTTCCCTTCCCCTTGGATTTTTAGATTGAAACCTGTAGGTTTGTGGGTTTTTTTAATCTCTTCCATTGCAAAGATGATCACTGTACTGTTGCAAGTGATGGCACATATGTTTCTGAAATAGTCTTTGGAGATATTCCTCAGCCATGTGCTCTTTGTAGGGATTTAGTTTGAATTATGTTCTGTGATAGAGGCCCAAAGAGAGGGAGAGCACGAAGTTGTGAAAACTAATGTACTCTTTTGCCTTAGAATAACGTAATGAGATGCTGCTTTGAGTTATATAGAAAGCAGGTGTCTGACTGAACTGGATAGTTATTTTGCAGCACCCGAAGTCTTCCTGTCCCCCACGTACTACCACTTTGGGAAACTGAAGCAAAATTGTTCATTTTCAGTGCTTCTCAAAAACCAGAAGAGACTGTGTTGATATTCATGTATCGGACTTTAGGACTACAACTTTTGTTCATTAGTTTAAGGAAGGCAGGTTCTGGACGAGGAAACTCTTTTGTAACTTTTTTATTTTTTTCTCCACAGGTTGATCTCTACGTTTGCTTATTCTGTGGCAGAGGAAATAACGAGGACAAACTGCTACTGTGTGATGGATGTGATGACAGCTATCACACTTTTTGCTTGATTCCCCCTTTACCTGATGTACCCAAGGGTGACTGGAGGTGTCCGAAGTGCGTTGCCGAGGTACAGTTCAAGAGCTCCTCAAGCTTTGTATGTATGCTTGTGTTCCTAGGAAGATCAAAAGAAGAGCAGTTCAGCCTAGTGCCATTCCATCTGGAAAGAAGCCACAGTTCTGTTTGCAGTATTGTCAAGATGAGATGTGAATCTGCAGCTGCTCTTGGTTGATGAGCCATAAGGAGAGAGAAATGTTCCTTCTAGAGCTTGGGCATAGCGTTTGTTTATTATACAGCCAGGTGACAGATAAAACTGTGGCCTTTGTCTGAGAAGACCTGAAACTCAATTTGATGAGCTGGTAGTGGGAAATTAGGGTGAGAAGTAAGGTTGTGATAGGTGGTTCAGCATTAACAATGAGGCATTTTGGAAACTGTGAAGTAACAGTATGCGATTTGGGCGTAACGGGGAGTTTGATTATTGGGAAGTCATTATGGCATTGTTCGGAATAGCCTGTAGCAGAAAGTGAAAGAACTAATGTAAAAACTTGTAGCTATTTTAGATTTGGTTTAGACTGAAAAAAGGCATGGTTGAGACTCTGAAAGTGGAAGCTAGTTGAATTTTGTTGTTCAAAAAAGAGGAGCTGCCACGTTCCAAGACTTGACTGATAAACAGCCTGAAGGCGGCAAACATCATTTGATTGGCTTGGTATTTGTCATCAGAAAACAAATTTCACAAGCTCGGGAAATTGGTAGATGTGGGATTCAGAGGAAGAAAGCTCACTATTTTTAAATCTGTAATTTTGTGACTGGCTTTAACTTTTTTAGAGCATGTTTTTTGCAAAAGGGGCACACACACACATGTATATGCCCGTTTCCCGCCACGCTTCCTGGCTGTGGGCTTCTGCTTTGGGGTGCTGTGTGAAGAGTTGTGCAGCTGCACAACGTGGCGGATCAGCTTGCTGCTCTCTAACCTTTCACCAAGAGAGATTAGGTTGTCAGATGAACTCAGGCAAATGCGGTTGAGAGAAAGGTGGAAATTCATCGTTACAGGCAAGGTGCAACTAACCCTTTGGGCTGCTGCTCGCAGAGTGGATTGAGCTGCTTGTTTATTATTCCCTTAAGAGAGAGCGATAAAGGAGTGTTAGGAAACTACAGCAATCCAATGTGGAGGTAAGTTAGAGAAAGTAATAGTAAATAGAGTGGCTGCAGTGGATTGAAAATGTGGAAACTCACAAGAAATTTCAGTACTAGTACTAATATTAAAAACAGACATACGTAGTTCCCAAGGGAAGAATATGTATGCAGAGACAGAATCAGGAAAGTTAAGGTGCCAAATACATTGTAACTAGCAAATGATACAGAAAGTACTTGAAAAGTTCCGGAAATACGTTGAAAGTAAGAGGAAGAAGGGGGAAAAAAGTGTCTATGTTGTGTAATGGAGAGCAAACAAATAACAACAGAAAGATGTTTGAAATGCTCAGTAGCGCTTTTTGCCTCAGTTTCTACTTTAAATGTTAATTGTGCAGATGCTTAATGTAATGTTAGCAGCAGAGTGCTGGAGCACAAGCTAGGAAGAATAGGGTAAGGGCTCTTTATAGGTATTCAGGTCAACATTGTTTGACAGTGTTTGCATGTTGTAGATTCTCTGTTGCAGGTTCCATTTAAGAACTACTTTGATAAAGATTTGCTGTAGTCTAAGGAAGAAAAAGAAACTAGAAAAAAAACCCGAGAAAAAGAAACTACTCTTTCTCTGGAAAAAAAAAGGAACTACTGATCTCTTGAAGTGCTTTCCAGTCCTGTGTCTTTATGACTGAACAGCTGACTATCAGATAGCTCTGTGTCATGTTTGTGTAAATACATGCCTTGTGTATGTATAAACATTGTCAGATACAAAGGGGCTGAAAAGGATGCTGTAGAAATGGGTGGGGAGAGTAACTGAAATGTGAACTAGTATTTTTTGCGCTTTTGAGGTGAGTGGAGGTAGAACAGTGGAAGACTTGAAGGCTTTCTGTCAGATGGACCATGTCTGTTGTTAGCTGTGTTGCGCTGTTTTCATTTCCTTCTTCCTCTTTCCCTCTGTATGCTTTCACAGTGCCAAATCCATTGATTTGCAGGGTTTCTTCCTGTGCTGTTGTTCTGCTTGAATCCAGTGTGTCTAAGAAATGTCTTACGACTCTCTAAGCATCTTGTGCACTGTCTTCCTCTGTGGCTGGCAGCAGTAGATGAGGAAACTTAGTTTTGGACAAGAAAGCAGAAGCATTGAAGTTTACTGTGTTAGATTAGCTTCTGTGCAATTAATTTGGTTCTGTTTCCATTGTGGTAGGACTTTCTCAGCTGAGAAAAGCACTCAGAACTGATAGCTCATTGTGTTTGGTAAGGTCTCAGTTGGACACTAGGGTGTTTTTTTTTTTTGCTAAAAATGTAACTGTGTCATAATCTGCTGCAGGGAACAACATTTTTATGTTCTGTCTCCTAGGAATGCAACAAACCCCGTGAGGCTTTTGGATTTGAACAAGCTGTCAGGGAATATACTCTCCAGAGCTTTGGTGAAATGGCTGATAACTTCAAGTCTGATTATTTCAACATGCCAGTCCACGTGAGTTTCATTTTTTGTTGTGATTCCTTGTAGGGGAGAAAGAGAAGAGGTTTCAGCTGATCCTGGATTTTTCCCGAGGCATCTTAGCTTTGTTTAAAGAGGAGCCGTAAGCTTCAAACATGTAAACAAATTGTTTAGCTTTCTGGCATCTGGTTTCATTTCAACTTCATTTCACTCGTTTCCTCTGGTGGATAGATAGCTTTATTGCTTGTAAGTGTGTACCTTATTGGTCATACTCTAGTGATGTTCTTGCCCTTTTTTGATTAATTGAGCCAAGTATCTGGTTCTTGTTTGGCAAAGGGGTCTTTCTCCTGCCCTTCCTATGGCTTTTGTCTTTGTTTAGTTTGTGCAGAGGATAAATCGTTTTCCTCCTTGTTACAGTCTTTTCTCGTAGACAAGTCAATAGACTGAGTCTGTCTGATAATGAGGGGTTTTTTTGTTCTGCATCTCAGCAGCGTTTTTAAAACTAGCATTTTTGCTTTGGCACACTTCTGCCATTCCACTGTCCTGTAGACTGCATGCAGCACCAAGCTCCTTCTCCTCTCAGGGTGCTTTGGTAATTTATGGGCATTCTTGCTAAAGCTTCTACCTTTTAAGGACTCCATTTTATGATACAACTTTGGGACACTAAGCAAAGCAAGGAACAAAGCTTATTTTACGAATAAACTTCATAAATCAATGCATATAAATAAGAGTTATAATAAGCTATGTGATGACTGCACTCTTGAACACAATTCATTATCTGAATTTCCTTACTGTTACTCGGAAGTTCTGGTTGTTATCCTCTGAAATAGTTTGGAATTTACATGCTGTTTATTCTGTTTGCTGCTTGGCTTCTGCTGGTTGTCTCCTCCTCCCTTTCTTTTTAGCTGTAATTCTGGTAACCCCATCTTCTTTTTTGCTCATTTTTGCCCTTATGATGTGGCATCTTATTTCTGTTACGCTGCATCCACTACTAAGGAATGCAGACCGAACCGTATAACTTTGAAGAGGTAGAGGGGAGAGAGGGAGTGGCACTGGTGTTTGAAAATTCATGGGGGATTAGTAATGATTTATTGTTTTGAATGATAACTTTTATGACGGGTCTTACCTGCACATACCGTAATATCTTTTCCTCTTCCAGATGGTTCCCACTGAGCTGGTAGAAAAAGAATTCTGGCGATTGGTGAGCAGCATAGAGGAAGACGTCATTGTGGAATATGGGGCTGATATCTCATCCAAGGACTTTGGAAGTGGCTTCCCGGTGAAGGATGGCCGACGAAAGCTGATGCCAGAGGAGGAGGTGAGGAACAGGATATGCAAACCGACCCCATCCTTTGCTCTGCGTAAGATTGCACACTAAGAAATTAGGTCAGAAATCAGCATGGATTTTTTTTAATGAAGAAATTGCTGAAGGTTTTTGCATGCGCTTAACATTCCTTCTGAGCAGAGCATTAATCTGATATTTTAGGTTCTTGTACGGATCTGGTTGCTGATAGTTAAGCTGCTTTTCAGGATTTGTCACACCTGTTTTGTGTCACTTAATCTTAGCAGGCAAAGATGTGCTAGTTGTTACAGTATGCCTGAGTATGAGGAGTCTGAGAAGATTTTTTTATTTCTTGTTCTGAACCTTTTCATTGTAGGGTTAGCTACAGAAACATGATTCTAACTTCCTTAGGCAGTTCATAATAGGTAAAACAAACTATCTGGATTTAGCTTGTTTCCCTGACTGTGCATACTGTAAGAATGAAAAGAGGTCGATAGAGCATCCTATTGTAGAAAATTTTATAAAGAACATGAGGTAAGTATATTACCTATTTTCAGACAAGACATTATTACCTATTACAGACAAGACTGTAGCGTATCAATTTTCTGGCTGCTTATACGTTTAAATTCAAATGAAATGAAAGTAAAGGTGTGGTTTCGTGATTACACGGCCACAAATCAATTTATACTGCTCATTGGAAGAGGTAATCCTGCTCACTATTGTCTTCCACCCAAACTTGCACCTTCCTGCCTGTAGCTTTGTTGGCTGTGCAGTGATTGTGCAGCTGCTTAGTGGGTCAGAACTGCTTGTTGAGCTATTTGTATGAAACTAGCAATTTAAAAAAATATTTTCTAGCCAAATCACTTAGGTCATCTGACTCGCTGCATTGTCTTTAAGATGTCAGAGCAAAGCAAACAGCAGGAATGTGTGGCTGAGCTGAGGGTGTGACCAGTCCTTTCAGCAACTATGGGATATGCCGAAAGTGACTGTGAGTCTATGCTAACAGCTTTTTTAAGGTGGAAAGTAGACTAATATTGAAGCACAGGAGTGAGCTTCTAAGGTAGTCTGTTTGGATTCTCATTTTTTGTACGAATTGTATTTGAAAGTAAAGGTGGGATTGTTGAACTGGTGATGCTGTATTCTCAGAAAGGAGTGTGTAGGAATTTCTTCTCTTGGGAAAACTTTCTAAAGTAATACCTAAAGAAGATTGAGATAAATTGCAGTGCAGTAAAGCAGGTCTTAAAGCTGAAATAATAACGTAAGATTCACTGCATTGTTTACAATCTGAAGTTACCCAGTTTTATTGAAGACTGCTATGTTTTGTTCTTCTGCTAGTGCTGCTGGTATTCTGTTCCACCAGAAAAGCGTGAAACCTATGAACTTGGTGGGAAAAAAAATCAAAGCCTAAGTATGTAAGCCTTGATCCAAAGAAAATGGGCTATGTATGTTGAAATACTAGGACTGATCTTAAATCTTAGTCTAGTTGATTGCTGACTGAGGTGTTTAAGGAATTATTTCCAAGTTTTGATGCATCGTTGTTGCAGAACGTTATCCACTGTGTACTGTAGAAATGGATAGGCTGATCACTTCCTCTGTACTTTCTTTTCTGGAGTTGATGTCCTCATGTTCTTCTGATTTGTTCAGAATTTCCTCCTCTTTTTTGGCAGGATTATGCGCTTTCTGGTTGGAACTTGAATAATATGCCAATTCTAGAACAATCAGTCCTTGCTCACATCAATGCAGATATCTCTGGCATGAAGGTACCTTGGCTGTACGTAGGGATGTGCTTCTCCTCGTTTTGCTGGCATATTGAAGATCACTGGAGCTATTCCATCAACTACCTGCACTGGTATGGGCTCTCCTTTGTGCATCTACCTTACACTGCCCTGTTTGCCATGAGTAAATTTGTAGTTCTACTTGAAAATGCCTGTGCATACTGATGGCATTTTTAATAAAAAGCTAGTGTGATGGGTGGTCCGTGTTCTTAACTGAAACTGGTGAAAAGAGAATACAGATATTGTTTTAAGCACTTCACTGTTTTTCATTAACTGATTAAATATTCTTGTGTTACCAAAAATCCAGTGTCACTGTAAAGTCATGCTTTACAGGCTTACATGTTTTGTAAGAAAGGTTCTGGTTTAAGAACTGAGTTGCAATTCACTGGTTCACTGCTTTATGATCTAAAGTTGGTATGCCCCTGTGCTGGAAACGGAGGCTGCTGCCTGCTGGCTTACACAGGCGTCAGAGCTGACAGTTCAGCTGTAGATCTGTGTATATGCAGGAATACCTCTGTTCAAGAGAAATGTGAAAGAAATTCTGACTTTCAGAACAATCATAGAAGTGTTCTCATGTTCAGCTTTTGTGTTTGAAAAGGAGGATTGTGACAGATTGTTTGCACTGCAGTCTTCCCAGTTCATCAGGCTCAGTCACAGTGGGTGGAGCAGCCACAGCTGCTGTGGGCAGCACCCTTGCAGAATAGAAAGTCTGTTGGATGCCTGGTAAGGAGGAGTTGATAGCCTTCAGTCTGGGGTTGCACATTTCTGGAGAAGCATGTTTGCTAGTAAGATCTGGTCGACAGGCTCAGGAGGGGGACTCGTGTTGTTTATAGAGTTCAGTTATTGTCCGCAGCATGCTGTTAACTACCTAGATCAGTACAGGAGGGTTTTGTGTCAGCTGGTGCATTCCAGCAGCCCAGATGCAGAGCAGGAGTTATTTACTCTGAGGTTTACCAGCAGGTGTCACTGAAGCCTGTAGGAACCACAGAAAATGCTGCGCTGTGCCTCATCTAGCTTGTGGGAGTTGGTGACAAGTATATTAATGCAGTTAAATAGTGGTATTTAAAAGGTTTCAGATACTTCAGTAGACTGCTGCTTGTACTTAATAAGATTAAAAAATAAACCTCAGCACTATAGATACTAGATCATTACAGTTTATTTTGGTGAAGACAGGACTGGAAGGACTGGAATAATATGGTTCACAAGTAATTTTCTGTCTAGTTTTGGTCTTGTTAATATCTTTCTCATACTTAACTAATTCATGTTATTAGGCATTTTTCATCTTCGAAGTCCAGTGGGCCACTGGTTTTCAGTAGTTGGTTATGTATGGTAGAAGGGTTGCTTACATTTCATTGTGCTGTCTGGTGTTTTATTCTTTCCACTTCTGCTTAGCTGGTATACGCTTCCATTGGTTTCAGGAACAGAACTTCTCCAAGCCTAATTAAGTGAGTGGAGGAGTACCAAGATCTCTTTTCTCTTAAACGTTAGCTGTGACAGCCAAAGTTTTGTTTGTTAAACTTACTTGCTTCTTCCTAAAGGAAAATAATTGCCAATTTTATCCCTTTAGAGCATGGTAAATTACAATTATCTTCCAGGTTAGGCTTGTCACGGCAAATCTGCTGTCAGGTATGTGGAGAATGGTGTCGTAGTGTAATTGATTTTTCAGATTAGAATGATACATCCTGAAGACAACGGTTGTTGATTAAAGACTTTTCTTGTCTATATGCGAAATATTTGTCTTGTGTGGACATCGGTGCTAGATTTGAGGTGTACTTCACAGTTGGGTGGCACCGTTACTTTCCTTGAAGTAATGTTTTTATTACTGTGTTTGTGTTCTGTTAGGGGAGAGCCGAAGACATGGTACGGCGTGCCCTCTCATGCAGCAGAGCAGCTAGAGGATGTGATGAAGGAACTGGCTCCTGAGCTGTTTGAATCCCAGCCTGATCTTCTGCATCAGCTGGTCACTATCATGAACCCCAATGTGCTGATGGAGCATGGTGTACCAGTGAGTAGCACATGAGCGTTTTTTACAGAAGTACTCTTATGCGCTCTCTTTTTTGCTCTCTTTTTTTTCACTCTGTGCCAGATTTGTGTGACAGTTTTTATGGTGGACATTTACATATTTAATTAATTAGTTATGGGGTGTTTTTAAAGCGATTTTCTAGAATCTTCCTTAGAATCACCATGAAATTTAAATTATCTTATATCAGAAGTGCGTGTGCCAAGCTGCTTACATAAAGTATCTCGTACAAGTGAACATTGTGTTACATTTAATTTTTAATTTAAAAAAAACCCCACCCTGCCATAGCAGCAAGTTTGTCTGTGAAATGCTTTTAATATCTTTTGACAGTAAAATACTTGTCTTATGTTCAGTAGAAATCTCAGCGTTACAGAATGCTGTTGTGACCAAACATAATTGACTGCAGATCTTTAAGCAGCAGTCACTATCATTTGCTTTTGTCTCAGGATAAATTGCTTCCATGGCAAATACCCCAACAAAGCAAACCATAAACTGTTTCCAGAAGCTTTTGCACTTTGTAGTGTGATGGATTAAATGATGATAGAGAAACATCCCTTTTGAGATTGATAAAGAGAATTTTCAACTGTTGGCTTATATATTCAGCTCTTTTGAGTAAGACTGTAAATTGAGGATTCACTTTAAGAAGACAGTACCAATCCTTACGACTTTTGGGGTAGCTACGTTGCCTGTGGTGTTCTATGGGTAAAGAAAGTGCTGTTCAAATGTTTTGCAATTAAGTGTCTTAAAATATGAAGCTTGCAACAGTGTTTTTTTTCCTTTATCCTTACTTGTATTAGGTATACAGAACCAATCAGTGTGCTGGCGAGTTTGTGGTGACCTTTCCTCGTGCCTATCATTCTGGATTTAACCAGGGATATAACTTTGCTGAAGCTGTGAACTTCTGCACTGCTGACTGGGTCTGTTCTTTTGTATATGTTTGCTATGTCTCTGCTAAGTGACCTTTGCAAAGACTGTGCTAGTAACTTAATTATCTGAGGAATAGTCTTTTAAGTTGTGTAGTATATTTTATATTTGTAGTTTCTGGTACAACAGTTAGACTGATTCGCGTTTGCATTACACAAAATAGTTTTGATGAGCACATAAGCAGCTTCAAATTGAAACTTTGGCACGTGGTCTTGCTTTTGAAGTATTGATCTAAGCAAAAAGTGACATCTCACAGTACCTTTAGTTAGTATTTCTGTGATGCCCCTTTCTGAATTTGATACGAATTAGTATACTGTCTTGAACAGCTGTTGTCGTTTGAATGTTGGAGGTAGGCATAGAACAGTCTTTGTTCTCCTTTTCTGACAAGTCATTGCACCTTTCAATCATATTAGTGCTTGTTCTGATAGCCATGCCACACCAGAGCATAGCTTATGTGGATTCTTTGGTAAGTTGTCAAAAGTGTGTCTTGTGCCTGTGTAGGGTTTACAGTTGGAAGTTACGGTCTCATCTGTAGTTTATCTATCTCTAACTTCTGTTTTGTTACCTTCAGATAGGAATTTTAGTCCTTAATCAGAGAATTTTACTCATTCATCAGAAAAAAATGTTTACAGGATTGACAGTGTGTCAGTGTTGTTCTTTTCTCCTTCACTCATGATGTAATCTGTATATAACCTCTATGAAAACCTGCTAAACTCAGCTGTGTGGAATTTCCTTTGCTTATGGAAAATGTAACCTGAAATCTGTGTAGGAAATTGATCTAGTGTTTTGTATTTTTTGCTTTAAGAGGCACAAAATGGGTGATACCAATTTTGGTTAACTCTAGACATGTTGTGTTAAATGTCTGTGTCCAAGCATAGTAATATCCAGGGAGCAGTGCATTCACCATAGTGTAGACCAGGTGACTTATTTTTGGTGCCAGTTTCTTTCCGAAAGTAAAAAGAGCTTAGGACAACTCTTAAACTTGTGTCTGAAAGTTAGGTGCATAAGGTTATGGTAGGTGCCTGCCCCAACATGGATGTCCTCATCGGTGACACAATTTAAGGCTGTTATAATTGGCTCTGTCCCGTAACGTGCAACTCCCCTATTCTCAACCTTTTCACAGTTTTTGTCAAAGGAAGGCGAGGGGGGGCTAAATCATCTTGGAACATCTTTTCCCAGAATGATAGATGTTGGTTTTTTGTAGCTTCCCATTGGACGTCAGTGTGTGAGTCATTACCGAAGGCTGGGACGTCATTGTGTCTTCTCCCATGAGGAGCTAATCTTCAAGATGGCTGCAGATCCAGAGTGCTTGGATGTTGGACTGGCTGCCATGGTCTGCAAGGAGATGACTCTAATGATAGAGGAAGAGACACGGTTAAGGGAGTCTGTTGTACAGATGGTAAGTAGTAGGACAACTCTTACTTTGCTTGCAAAAGAACTCTTGCTTCCCCTTCCCCCTGCCTGGATTAGTTTTTAGCAAATGTCTGATTTTTTTTGTTAGGGGGTGTTGATGTCTGAAGAAGAGGTGTTTGAACTGGTTCCAGATGATGAGCGTCAGTGCACAGCTTGCAGAACCACGTGCTTCTTGTCAGCTCTGACATGTTCCTGTAATCCTGAGCGTCTGGTGTGCTTATACCATCCATCTGATTTATGTCCATGTCCCATGCAGAATAAGTGTCTAAGGTACACAGGATTTTTTTTTTCCTCACTTTTCTTCCATATCCAGTAGTTTGCTGGAGACCAGCGACCAAATACAACATTTGGCCACACTTCTCTCTCTCCCTTTATTTAAGGAGTATTTTTATCCTCTCTGCTGGTTTCTTGCTTCCGAGGCAGCACATATTATACATGTTCTGTCTTTCTGGCCTTGTTGTAGCTGGAGAGACTCAGCAATATCCTAGCTTTTGTGTGGGCCTTAATACTCTTTCTGTGTTTTCCTTCTGTATCTCCAGGTACCGGTACCCGCTAGAAGACCTTCCTTCTTTGCTGTACGGAGTGAAAGTTAGAGCACAGTCTTATGACACTTGGGTCAGTAGAGTTACAGAGGCTCTGTCTGCCAATCTCAACCACAAGAAAGGTCAGACTTCTATTGTTCATAATGGGATGTCCTGAAACTCCTACATTTGTTCTGTGTTCTCATTTAATGAGAAACATCGTGTGTTGTTTAGTTAAAAAAGAAATGAGCTAATCTGAGAGCGTAATTCAACTCATCACTGTGCATTTCAAGTTGAACTAGCCTGTTGGAACCTTGATCGAAGGCCTTTGAAGCAGTCTAAAGTCTCTTTTGATTTTGTGTACCAATTATTTACATACTGTTATTACAGATGTGATCGAGCTAAGAGTGATGTTGGAGGATGCTGAAGACAGGAAATATCCAGAGAATGATCTTTTCCGCAGGCTCAGAGATGCTGTGAAAGAAGCAGAGACCTGTGCTTCAGTAGCACAGCTGCTACTGAGCAAAAAGCAAAAACACAGGTAGGTAAGGTGTTTTTTTCAACAGTTTCCATCTGGTTGTTTTCTTACTTGATTGGACCTGGAAATATAAGAACCCTGAGGTCTCACTGCCTGCTGCCTTCTTTCAGTGTTCCCTGCCCTTAGTGCTGTGACTCATGGAGAGGTCGGGGAGGCAAATACAGTGACACAAAGGGCCAAAAAAAGCAGATTTAGTTGGAACGTGTTCAACATACTGTTTTCAGCTGACTTGTGTACCGAAATGTGAAATCCTTCGGAGAAGTTGTGTGTTTGATTGCTGATCAGGTATCTCTCTGAACGTGTGGCAGAGTTGTAGGGAAAGACAGCTAGATGAAAAAAATGTAATTGAAGAAAGTTTTGACATTAGTGTTTGTATTTTAGGTAGCATAACTAAGTACATAGCTTAAAGCTATGGAAAGAAAATCTGTTAAAACATTGGATTGCAAAGAAAAAGGCTTGATAAGTAGGAAATACCAGTTATGATTGGTGAGGCAAGCGCAGTTGTATCTTCTGGTACAGCATTTCTCAAAAATATTTATAATTTTGCCAGCTGTTCTCAAGTTGCGGGATGTGTAGTGTTGCTGGTGGAGTTACGGGAAGATGCGTAGGAAATCTGTCTTGCCAGCGTTGACTGGGACAAAAGAGTCTTGGGGAGCAGAGCAGTGCAGAGAGCAAAAGCAGTCTATAGTCTGAGCCAGTCTTTTACTTCTTGGGAAGGACCATGTGTGGCTGAAAAGTAGAGGCTTGCCTCAGTGACTCCTGGCAGTTTCGACTCCCTTAGTTCTCTGCGGGGCCTGCCTTGCCTGTGGCAGCCTCAGTGCTACTCTGTCCCCTGGCCCTAGCTCAGCAGTCTGCAGGATGTGTCCCCTGGCTCTGCTGCCATGAGCCGCCTTCAGCAGCCTGCTTCCTTCTCCCCGTGCATTCTGTGAGTGAAAATCAGTAGAAAAGAATTTGATCAGGTGACCTCAGTTCTTGTGCCAGCAGATAGCTTGTGTTTCCTCTGAGTAGAAGGTTTGGCTTTGTAGCTGGTTGGCTTTTTGCTTGTGTAGTGTTTTTATATAACTTCAGACTTTTCAAGTGAGGGAGTAAAAAGTAAATACCTTGTTAATTGTAATACCCAGCTTTGCACAGAACATAATGCCTGTTGTAATTGCTTGAATTTGAACAATGAAATATTAAAGTTACACTACAGATACAAGTATAATACCTGATGTAACTGGAAAGCTATTATAAAATAGAGAGGAATTTTTTCTGTATTTGAAGGGGAAAGAGGGCTCTCCTGTTTGGTTTTTACTGCTTGTAGGATACCGCTACCACAGAGGTATGGTCACTTGGAACTCTGGTCTGGGTGATGGAAGCAATGCTACAGGGGTAGCATTGCCCTGTTCCTAGTGAAGTTTAATGGTTTTGGTAGCTCCCAGCTGTTCCTGGTCTGTTGCTGCTTCCTCCTCCTCCTGCTGTTGGAGTGTGTCAGCCTTCTCTCCACAGACTTGCCTTCAGTTAATTATTTGGTGGATTTCCCAAAAACACAAGGGGTGGAAAGATTTCAGTGGTGTGTCTGATCTAAAGCTGAAAGGAATTCCATGGGGCAAAGAAAAGGACTTCTACAGAAGTCTGAGGGCTGTTGTATGCTAAATAGCAATGTTGCCGAATTGAGGTTTGAGAAAGATTTTGAAAACTGGTTGATGAGCAGTGTTAGGAAATTTAAATATAGAGGTCACGTTCAGCTACTTCTTTAGCATTTATGTTCATATTTAACACATAATCCTTTTGAGAAGGATCACATTTACACGAAGGGTAAGGTTATTGAAAAAACAAATTAAAAATGGGTGCTCAAACAGAACAATTTGGCAGGGATTAAAGCAGCAATACCCTCACGGTCAAATGTAGTAGAAGAAAATCTATCCCTTATGCATCTGATTATGTATAAATGTGAAAAATAAGTAACGCGTAGCTGTGAAGATGTGTCCAGTATTGCGATCCCGTATCTCTCCCTGCTGTTGCAAGCGGTGAGTTTCCATATGCAGGGATAGCTGTATCTTCCTGTGCAGCATCTCGTGCTGTGGCGGTCCGTGGTGGGAGCAGGGGCAGAATGCCAGGGCCGTGTTTTGGAGAGCGTGCCCTCTCGGAGTGCTGCACCCCCTGCACTGCCCCACGGGAGCATTGGAGGCACAGAATCACAGAATCACAGAATAGTAGGGGTTGGAAGGGACCTCTGTGGGTCATCTAGTCCAACCCTCCTGCCGAAGCAGGGTCACCTACAGTAGGCTGCACAGACCTACAGTAGGCTGCACAGCAGGTCCAGTGCAGCCACCACTCCTCACTGCCTGTCGCAGCCAGTCAAAGCCTCGGAGTTTTACATAGGGTGTAATGATATGTGATCGTTAATCTAAGTTTTACATAGGGTGTAATGATATGTGATCGTTAATCTAAGTTTTACATAGGGTGTAATTATATGTGATCGTTAATCTAAGTTTTACATAGGGTGTAACTTTATGTGATCGTTAATCTAAACTTTACTTTTGCAATTACATTTAAGCCCATAGGTTGAAAGATTGAATTTTGTTTTTCTTCAATGTTTCTGTAGTAATAAAACGTAGCTTCATTAGCAGGGAACAGCTCTTCAGTGTTTAAAATCTGTCCTGCTTGTGAAGTTGTGGTGCCTTTCGGTGATGCGTATACCAGGTGTTGCTTTTGTGCAGTGTGTCACTTCTACGCCTTCCGCTGCATTCAGCAGGCTTGTGACACTTGCTGTGAGTGATATTTAATGGAAATGCCTTTGCAGAACGTGTCCTACTCAGCAGCAGTCTTTTCTGGTTGCGAGGCCAGTTTCAACAGTTCTCTGGCTACTAAAGCGAGCGCTCTAGAAAGTGAGACTTCTTTTTAGAGCTTGTTGCTGTTACATACCTGAGACTTTTTGTCAGTGCCTGTCATGGCAGTCAACTTCCTGAGCTGCCTAAAGCAAGCTTTCTGGGGCTGTATTCTTTTACCTGTTTGGAACAAACCCAATCTGAACGTCATCTAGCTGTTCCTACCTCTGAAAAGCAGGGTACATTCTCCTGAAGGTGCTTACAGGAATTACCTTGAATTTAGATTTCAAGATTTTGGAATTGTTGTGGAGTTTGGTTTTTGGAGTTGTCAAGTGATGGGATTTTTTTTGTAACTTCTCAGTAATCTTGAGAGCTGTCTGTCACTGGGAGTGAATCCAGGGATCATCAACTTCTCTCTCACGTAACACTGTTTATTTTTGTCCATTCATACAGCAGACAGAGCCAAGATAGTGGAAGAACACGGACCAAGCTAACTATGGAGGAGCTTAAAGCATTTGTACAGCAGTTGTTTAGCCTGCCCTGTGTTATCAGCCAGGCCCGACAAGTAAAGGTAAGTTTGCATCTGCTCCTCGGATATATTGTAAGTGTTGTGCTTTCTTCTTTGTTGTGGGTTGTTTGTTTGTTTGTTTTTAGACAGATAATATTGCCTGATGCAAAGGATGCAAGGCTTTTCGTTTTTTTAAGAATCAGTCCTGCACTGGCGTAGTTCTATGTTTCTGAATCAGTTGCTCTTATTTCAGCATCTGTAATGCTATCTGTAGTGGTGGAATTTCCAGTTAAATCCTACCCTTTGTGTGTTTTGGTAGAAACTTCGGAAGGTTGTATTGGTGTGCTGCTTTAGGGGAGAAGGAAAGCAGGACCACATTGACAGTTGTTCAGTAATACTTCTCAGCCCTGCTTTCCAGGTTACATCCCCCTTAATCTGTATGCATAGCCTGCATTTCTTCTACTCCATATATATCTTTGCACCTGCCGTTGAAGGAATCTAGACTAATAAGTAATCCAGATCATACTGATTCCCCTGGCTGCTATTATCATTTATCACTCTGGCAGTCTGTATCATAGCAAGTATTTTCAGCAGTAATCTTAATTTGTTTCTGTGACACTGATGATAAAATGTGTAAAAGTGTTTCGCCTACTAACCAACTTCTGGAAAACTCCTTCAAGAAACACCCTTAATAAATAAATATTTTTCACCTTGAGGAATGGTTCTTGAGATGTATATTAACCATTTATTAACCCACATATTCTCTGTTGGTACAGTTTTAAGAAGAATATTCTATAGTACTAGATTGAGGTCCTAAAATTCCAAATGTTACTCTATGCAGCTACCCCTACATAACCAAACATATAATAGTTAGTCTTGTTTGAGAAAGCCTCTTTCCTGTAAGTGTTTCCTAGTGTGGGTTATGTCCTCCTTCATTCAAGAATTCTGTATTATATTTTCCATGGTAGTTCATTGTTGATATCATGGAGAGACTTTATATTGGACTTTCTTCTTGTCTTTGCTATTGGCATGTTGTTGCTATAAACAGGTACCTTCAGAAAACTATAGGACTCCAGGATACAGATTTTCCAGGCCTGTTGACTCTAATCTTTATCCTTCCAAGACGTTCTTTAATGTTCTTCCCAGCAGCTAATAGAGTGGAAAGCATATTATCATCCTCACTTGATAAGAACATTTTACTACACTTCTCTCCAAATAAAAGCCAGAAATATTTACTAATATTTATTCAATAAATTTGATCATAATCTGGTAATAGACCTATAAGGTTGTTCTCAGAGGAGTTCTTTGTTTCTAGTGTGTTTAAAACCTACCTCTAATTAAGACATAATTTGTAGATGACAGAGCCGAGGGCGTACAATTAATTCTTAACAGTTTTAATGTGTATTTTTGTCTAAACATTTTCACCCAGCTAGTCTCTCTCTTCCCCGCCCCTGCAGCCTTAGGAGACTGGTTTTGTTGAAGTAGTCTGCATGTGTATGTTCTTGAAGCTTCAGTGTAATCACTAACCAATAAAATAAATACTGTCATTTTACTGGTTACTAACCATAGTCTCTTAGTTTCTGAATGAAGTCAGATAATGATCATTTATGCCTAAGCACTCACTAACTTTCAGCATGGCATTTGAATGAAATTATCCGTTGTAATGAATTGCAAAATAATTGTCATGTTGGATGATGAGTATTTTCTAACACAAAAGGCATTATAATTATTAAACTGTAATAATTTACTGTTGTCACTGTGAAGCATTCAGCATATGTTCCCTAAATCAAAATCCTTACAATGTGGATCTTGTTCGTTCTCATAAATGCCTTCTGCTTTCCAGACAGCCATGAAAAGCAGCAACAGAAAAAAAGGGCAGTAAGCTAAGGGTTAGGAAATGCAGGTTTTGCTCCTCATTGTATCATCAACTTGCTGTCAGAAATACCTGTTTTTCTGTAAGAGACTCGGGAGTGAATCAATTGAGTATACTGGTTGAATGTCCTTGAATGAATCTCCTGCAGAGCTGCTTTCATGTCTGTTGCTGGCTTTGATTTTTTTCATTGCAGTGCCAAAACATGAGGATGGAGGACAACTGCAGCAATGCAGTTGGATTTCTGTGAAATTTTCTCCTTCCTTTAGAGGGTTTTGCATTTTTATTTCCTTTTTGAGATAAAACCCAGGTGTGTTGAAGCAGTGGGCCTGCTTTAGGAAATAGTTACTTAAAACCTGACCCTTGTTTTTTTAATGATCTTTTGGTGTTTGTGTCCTTGTACAACTCTAGTTTGTTCTTTTTCCTCAGCATGTTGTGTTCTGTTGTGTATTACCATCATTACTGTAATGCCCTGACACTAGATTGGAAGGACAAGCTTCTCAGAGGTCCCCTTTTCCCACACTGTTTTAAAATTAACATTGACTGGGCAGTGCTTAATACTCTGTTTTGTTGGGAGCTGTAGTTAGTTGCAGTTGTACTACTTTAGGTGAAGAGTTTCATCCACCTAGTACGCATAGTGTATGAAACGTTTGGCCAGGTGTGTTTAGATGGTTTATTAATATGTGTCAGACAACGGCTTGTGACCAACTAGCTGGCAGTGTGTTGCAGAAGCTGTGACTGGTTGTGTGATGGTCACGTACAAATTCACAGCTGGCTGATCCCTCAGTCAGCTTTCCCTTTTGATTCTGTGGGTGTGTTTTCCTAATTGATTTGTTCTGTGTGTTACTTCAGAACCTGCTTGATGATGTGGAAGAATTCCATGAGCGTGCTCAAGAAGCTATGATGGATGAGATCCCAGACTCTTCCAAGCTGCAGGAGTTGATAGACATGGGCTCTGGCCTTTACGTAGAGCTTCCTGAATTGCCAAGGCTGAAGCAAGAACTGCAGCAGGCACGGTGGCTGGATGAGGTGAGGTCCACCCTCTTGGATCCCCAGAGGGTCACCCTAGATGTGATGAAGAAGCTGATTGACTCAGGTGTGGGCTTGGCACCACACCATGCTGTAGAGAAAGCCATGGCTGAGCTGCAGGAGCTGCTTACAGTCTCGGAGAGGTGGGAGGAGAAGGCCAAGGTCTGCCTGCAGGCCAGGTGAGTATTCCTTTGCAAACTGTTCTTACAGGTTACACTTCTGAGATTCTCAGCCTCTTTTGAGGAGTGTGGTGAAAAGTAGGAGCTTTGAAGCTGTAGTGTGTGTTTTTACCTCTCAGTGGTTTGATTGCTGAAGAGTTGAATTTGAGGTTTGATTTGCAGAAGAGTTGATTCCCTATCATGTTGCACAGTGGCAGGAGGCTGTAAGTTGGCATTGTCCTTGCTGTTCATCCCCATCAACAAAAAACACTGAATGTGCTACACAAGACAGCTTCCTCGATGTTAAGGAGTTCTGATGCTGTGCCTTTTTGAACTTGCATTTCTTGCCCATCCTGTTATTCGGTAGCCAGTAGAGCCCTCCAAGAATAGAGCCATGGTATCCTAGGCTGCAGTGTAGTGATGAAGTTGCATCACCAGCCTGACAAATTTATGGCTTTAGTTGACTGGCATTGTGAGAGAAGGCTGGAATTGGGTTTTTCTTACTCTAGACCACGCCAAAGTATGATGGCTCTGGAGGGCATCGTGAATGAAGCAAAGAACATCCCTGCTTACCTGCCCAATGTGCTGGCACTGAAAGAAGCCCTGCAGCGGGCTAGAGACTGGACAGCCAAAGTGGAGGCCATTCAGGTAGGGGTTACAGCAGGGACTGCAATCTTCTGCTGGCATCCTTTTATTTAGACACGTTCTTTATTCCTAGCCCCTCTACCCACAAAGGTCATCTGAAGGGAAGCCTTGCTGTAACTGTTAAATGTGCTTACTGTAGCTCGTGTGCTGGAGTTTCTTTTTTCTTTTTTTATTTTGTGCTGCTGTTTCCCCATTGGCTATCCAATTTCTATTTCCCTTCCTTTTATGCATTTCATGAGGGATATAAAAACTGGAAAATTCGTTATGATAAAAGTGTAACTTTGAAAGGGTATTTGGTATGGAAACTGTTGTCCATACTGTCACTGGAAATACTTAGCTGCAGCAGATGATGTTCTACACAGGTCTTCGGTTTTGAGCTGGCTATGGAAATGTTTGTGTTTTCTCCGCATAATGGTGTAAGATTTAATGGCACTGACGGCCAAAATTTTCTACCCAAAGTAGATGAAGTTAGGACATCGTTAGGTCCGTAGCCTTTTCTTCAATTGCTCTACTCACATAACTTGATCCAAAAGGGACATGGCTTCTGTGATATTTCTAGGTGTTGATCTCTGGACTGCAACTGCTGTTCTTCTCTCAGGTATTTGTTGGGGACGGCAGCGAGAATCGCAACTGATTTCTCATCAGCCCCTGTACAAGTCTCAGATATAGTAACTTGCGGCTAAGCAGACAGCATTTAAGACAACCATCTAGAAATAGAGTTTTTTGTCTTACTCCCCAAGCCAGCTGGCCATGGCAGAACGACCATTAAAATAAAAACTGTGTGAGATAGTTTTTAAAAATACCAATAAGATTGAAACATTGCCCTCCTTTCCTTTCCTATGGAACTATATTACTCAGTGACAAAATAGCGTATGGCTTCAAATTAAGCTGGCCACTGATACAATGGTGGAATTGTTGGCTTAGAAAAATGTCTTTTACCCCAGAATGGGAGCAATTATGCCTACCTGGAGCAACTGGAGAGCTTGTCTGCCAAAGGCCGCCCAATACCGGTGCGTCTTGATGCCCTGCCACAGCTGGAGTCGCAGGTAGCTGCAGCACGTGCCTGGAGAGAGCGCACAGGAAGGACCTTCCTGAAGAAGAACTCCAGCTACAGTCTGTTACAGGTGAGCAACAGACACTTGTGTGTCAGCCTTCGGAAGCTGCTCTGGGTGGCCCGCTGCAGGCTGGAGGGAACAGTTGGTTCAGTTACAGTTGATGACAGCTCCTTTTGATAACGGAATATGACAACGAACTTTCTTGGGTAAAAAGAATGAAAAAAGCAAAAAGTCCCTGTTTGGTTAGTCTTGTTTTATGTATAGACAGCCTCAGCTGTTACTTTTGAAGAAACAGATTGAAACTCTCCTTTTTGGGAGGGAAAGAAAAGGATATTTTTTTTTTTTTGTGTGTAGGTGTAGAAATGTAGGCCTGAAATGGACGTAGAAGTGGTCTGTAATTAATGGATGTTTACCTGGTTCCACTGCTTAAATTCTAAGAAAATAGATTAGATAAATTTTTCTTACAGTTAAACATCTTATAAAATAAGTCAGCCACTGTTTATTTCACTGCAATGAATGTAGTCATTGTCTTTAACAAAAGTCATTCGTGTGTTTGAAGATTTATATCTGCTTGACAATCTTTTCTAGTGAAAACAATTCCAGTTCCTTCAGCGCTTTCTTGCAGGCTGTATTTTTCATACCTCTTGTTGCTGTTCTCTGAGGTTTGTCGTCACTTTTAGTGTGATGTCCAAAACCAGACAGAATCCTCTCACGGTGGCTTCCCTAGTGCCATGTGAAGTGCAATAATTGCATCTTCTGTCTCAGAGGGGATACTGTTGAATGCTTCCCAAAGGGATCTGCCGCTGTTGCAACAACATCGCACTGACTTCTATTCAGTTTGTGGTGCACGCTAGGTTGGGATGTTTTTCTCTGTGATTTTCTGCCTAACTAGTTATTTAATATGTTCTGGTTTGGATTGACCGTTTTCCTAAATGTATCGATTTGAACTTTCCTATATCGAATTTAATTTTCTAGATTTTATATTAGAGTATGCCTTCCAACTAATCAAGATTACTTAGAATTGAATCCTTGTCCTTATAAGTTTTTTTTGCAGCCTGTCGTGTTTGATATTAAAAGGCTTATAGCATATTTTTTTAGTTCAGTTTCAACTGCCAAATTGCTGATGTAAATATGAAATCATGGCAGGTCCTTGCAATTGGTGAAGGTGCTTAAAGTGAATGCTAAACTACTGATGTCTAACTGCATACAGTATTTCAGTTAGCTGTGTGTATGATAGCTTAATCCTGCACCTGG
>Ga0065711_1034847_pt1 | contig 23157 bp, 11 predicted proteins | sample Hoacrofraction12_FD_59098 | JGI IMG/M metagenome (GOLD analysis project Ga0065711, IMG submission 59098) | Hoatzin crop microbial communities from Cojedes, Venezuela - Epithelial fraction 12 v2 (version 2) | ecosystem: Host-associated > Birds > Digestive system > Esophagus > Crop | place...
GGAGGCTGGGGCCGGCAGCTGGGGCGTGTGCCGTGAGGGGCCGAGCTCTTCCGTGAGGCGGGAGGGGGGGGGTTCTCCCGCCTACCCGGCCCTCCGGGAGGCCCTTCCCTGCCCCGGGGCACTTCTCCGTGCTGGCCAGCCCCGGTGTGACCCGCGGCCATGGCTGTCTCCTGCTGCCCGAACCCAGGCTGCGCAGCTCCTCAGCTTGGCGGGCCCTTGCGCTCCGGCCTGCAGCTTGCTGGGCTTCTCCCTCCCGGGCTGGCCGGCAAGAGACGGTCTCGGCGAGCTGTCGCCGAACACCGAGCTGCCGGAGGGCCGGCGAGGGGTCTCGAGGGGTCACAGACTGTGGGGTGCCGGAGGGTTCGATCTCGGACAGCAGCTTCACGATTGCAGCGAGAGAGCCAATTTCTGGGCGCCATTCGGGAGCCTTTTCGCTCCGCCTGGTTTCCCTGCAGTCGGGTTGCCTACCCTGAGGAAAAGTGACAAGGCTTCTTCCCCCACCGCACACACACGTTGAAATTAAAATATTAATGTTGCTGGCCTTACTTGGGGGGAGGCTCTTAATCTTGGAAAAAAAAAAAAAGTCCTTTTTTTTTTTCTTTTCTTGTGTCTATTTTTTTGGCTGTTTACACTGGTGGCTGATAGAAATACCCAACCCGAATGGCAGCATTAACCGCCTTTCCCAACCCAGAAGTGCCGGGGCTGTTAGTAGCATCGTGACATGCCCTTTACCCTTGGAACTGTGAATCTCATCTCTAAGTCCGATGTGTAATTAGTCTCCACTTACTGGCTAATGGATTCTGCTTCACCTAGTGTACTACAACACCTGTTTCAGTAGAGTACATTGTCCTGTGATTGATGGTTCTTTATTGCTGGAAAACAACCAGTAAAAGTTGAGTTGCCTTTTTTTTTTTTTAATGTTAATATCCATTAAATTTTTTATAACTGAGTATGACAGGGCCCCTGTGGCTTCTTGCTTGTGGTGTTTTATTTAACTATTTTTCCCCCATATATTTATATGGGACTATATTTCAAACACTGGCTGAAAGGAGTTCAGCTGACTTCAGTTCAATCTTTCACATAAAGTGTACTCTGCTACAGGAGGATGGTGGAATATTTACGCCAATTAACAGATGCTGCTAATGAGAGACTAAAACTCATGCACAGAGGGAATGGAACGCGTCTTGCATTGCTCTCAGAAGGGAGTGGATGTTGAGTTTCGTTAGGCAACAGTGTATGACAGAGTAAGACTCCCATAACCTGAATTGCAGCATCATTATTTTCTCTTATTTTAATGTAATACTCTCTTTTAAAGTGAAATTTCTGCTCCTGTTTTTTGCCAGTTTATTAACCCCTTGGAGATTTCAAAAGCCAGTTTTTAGATTTTCTTCCTTGGAAGGCTGTGGAGACCCAGCCTGTGAATGTGCTGCCATGACATTTACAGGTTTACAGTCCGGGCAGTAGTAACCAGGTTTGAAGAGATGAGTAGTTTCTGAAAAGGTCATACACAGATCTTGTGTTTAGCACTTTCCTTCTGCAGATCTTCTTGTTTACAAATGCTTTAATTAATCCTTTAGCAGCTGCTTCCAGAGGTACTGATAAGATGTATTATCACGATTCAACGGATGGGTAAAATGGCACCCAAAGGTGACGCACAGTCAGTGGTAGCATTGTGAAGACCCTTTGCGCCAAGTACGGGACCACTCTTGATGTTGAAGGATGGCTCATGCTTTTAGATCTTGTAGCATGTGATCCAGGTCCCATTGCTTGGGGAAACTGATCAAAATAACCACTCAGTTTACTGACTTAAATACTCTGTGTCTACCACAAGGGGTTTATTTTTAATTCATCCATGTGTATTTACATTTAGATAAATGTGATCACATATTTTTTTATCTAGTTATTCATGTAGTAAGCTTTGGGAACATAATCTTTAAAATGTAATGTGAAATTATTATTTAATTGGGTGCTTGTAGCAGAATTTTTCCTGTTGAGATTTCTGACTGGCTAACCAATTTCCTTGAGCAATATGGTTTTCCACATGATAGATTCCCTTATTTTCCTCAAGAAGATACTGTAATTTTAATTGGAAAGCTTTGACATATTTTGGATCGACTCGGATAACAAAAGTCAATTTTTTCTTTCATTAAAGATCTTGTACAAATGGATACAAATAGAAATATAAATGGAAAATGAGACACTAGCACCATATTGGCTTTTACTTCAGGGTTTCCTTTGTTTCGCTTGGGCATTTTGTAAAGACTGAAAAGGTGGTAGGGGGTTGTATAGAATACATATATTATGGATATATATTACCTGTATATTTTAAATAAGCTCAGCAATGCAGGATTTTTGTGGGAAGGAAGTGCTTTGTGATGCCTTCTTGGGCACTATTCCCAACCAAGCCCCTTTTCACTGGGACCTAAACAGTGTCCAAGTCTGTGCTAGTGTTCAAGAGACAGATGTGCACCACTGGCACATCACCTGTCAGCCTGCATGCTTATCTAAACACAAAAATGGTGCTGCGTTAAATGAGGGGTAAAACTAGTCGGTATAAAATCCCTCTGCAGTGTTGCACATACAGGTATGCTTTGATAGCCATAAAGCAGTTTTCATACAGGAGTAACTGTAGTGGTAGACTTGCCTCTAGCTGGGAATTACATTGGTGTAAATGTACGCCTCCGACAGATACAGTTATTCAAACACTTTCTGTAGTCCGTAAGGGAGGTCCCAGCTCCTAGGGATGAGAGAATAAAAGGATTATTACTGTAAAATTGTGAACAGTTGCGGTTTATCCAGCATGTTCGGTGAAATAGGTTAACACTGTTTATACTTAAAGTGTAGTTTAATCTCGGTTCAGGCACCTGACTTGAGACACATGGGAGGAAAAGGGATGTTTCACATGTATCTGGGCTGTAGTTTTGTGCTTCCAGCAGTTTGTCGTAGGGCATGAAAGATGTCCTCTGTTACTCCCAGCTGTGAGAGAGGTTACTGTTCCTATCTGTCGGTTCCCATCCTCTGCGAAAGGTGGTCACCGAGGAAGCCATTTACAGGAATGTCTTTGGATTAGGCAAAATTAGCAGTCTGACCCTGAACTAAATTAATTGGTTTCAGCTAACTTGGCAGACTGTTCCTGCAGGGAGTTAACAGGTGCTTATGCATACTGCTTGACTGGTACTTTGGTTGGTCATCGATGAGAAGTTAGAGCTGGTAACATCTTCTTCTAGCACAGTGGGATACAAAAGTCTGCTTTTCATAGCCTCAGTTACTTTTTTCCACTTCCAAAAGCAGGTTCCAGCCTTCAGAGCTACAAACACAAGCCAGTTCATTAAATGAAATCTGAGAAAAGAAGATGGTTGAAAGTATAGAAGTTTCAAAAAATGGTCAAGCTGGTATGACCTAGCTCTAGGTCTGAGCTCCAGTGCTGATGTGTGGGTGATGTTGGTTTCTGATATGCAGCAATAATTTCAACACCATGAGGTTCTCTCTGGCCTTTGCTGAAACATTAGAAAAGCAAAGTTGCAGAGTTGCAACAACTCAGATCCATCAAAACTAATCAGGAAAGGTCTGTTTCTTTGGATGAAGTACAGATGTGTCTGACTGTTGACTTCCAGTAGATGGTTGTGATCAGCAGTTGTTTACTTTTCCATTGCCTCTTTGCCTAAACTTAGCCCAAACCCATAGAAAAATCACAAAAAGCATCTACGTTATCTACTGTTAAGTATTATGTAACGGATAATTGTCATCATATACTCATTGCATGTTCAGCACATATGAATGATGCCAAAAACTGAAACTGTGTGTTTATGTGTCTTTCTTTTTAGTTCATGCAAAGGGGTTTGGATTCACAAAGTAAGAAAGAACTGGAAGAGGAAGAAAAGAAGATAATTAATGACGAACACTGGTATCTTGATTTACCGGATCTAAAGGAGAAAGAGTAAGCTTGTACCCTTTCATGCTTCTTATAATGGGTTGGGAATAGAATATACTTTTTTTTTTTCCTGTAAAAGAAGTATTATTAATAACTAATTAACAGAAGCAAAAATAGTGACAGGCTGGCATTACAGCTTGCTTATTTATTTCAGGGACATTCTCAAGGTTGCCTAGTGCAGTTTGACCTACTTTCATTTCTTGTGTGTGTTGTTTTCTTTCACTCACAGTTTCTTCTAGATGCATGTAATTAGTTTCTTCCAGGCAGGGACCAATTCATTCATGCTGCTTTTTTCCTTCGTTTGAAAAAAGAAGTTTGAAACCTTGTGTTGGTAAATTCAGCTCCAGTCACACGGTTAGGTCCATTCAGGACAGTTCTGTCTTCTTGAGTCCAGCTCACACCAAATGCTGTTTCTGAAATAGGATAGATAAGGGCAAAAGTAAAGGAAGGCTTAGCTAATAGGGAAGAAAATGTCCATTCCTGCTATTTAGAAAGGTGCTTTAAATAGCAGGAGAACTACTTTTAAAATTGCTTGATTTTTGTCCTTTCAAAGGAGGACAGAAATTCCATTGAGGGAGAACTTGCATAATTTTTTAAAAGCTGGGATCCAGGGAATTAACTGTAGTTGAATAAGGTCATTGATAAACTATTTTCCATGACTGTTGGTGGATATGACAAAAAGGTATTTGAGCTTCAGTTGCAGCAAGGAAGGTTCAAGCTGGATGTTGGGAGAATTTTTCTAACAATGGGTCTATTGAAGCACTGGAATAGATTGCCTAAGGAGACACTGGATTCTTCATCATTGGAAATCTTTTGCGGACAGGTTAGGTAGACCTCTGCTGTTCATGGTACCTGTTTAACTGATCCTGCCGTGAGGTAGGAGAATGAGTTTGATCTCTTCAGCCTAACTTCCTATGATTGTAGGCGTTTGTTTTACATGGGAGATGAAGAGGATGAGGGAAGAGGTGCATATGCGTGTGAGGAAAAGAACGATGGAACAATTCACGGAAGTACTTTTATCTAACGCATGTATTATGAACACCTCAGGGTCATGTTTCTTTTCTCGCTCCATGCTCATTAAAAGAGGAAAAAACGAGGGAGAAAGGGGAAATCTTTCTCTGCTGAACAGAGAATTACACAGTGTTTTATATCCTGACAGACTCAACTAATGCCAGGTCTAACATCACAATGAAAAATTAATTAGAAGCTTTTGCTGGTATAGTAATGCCACCTGGAGAGTGATATTTATGTGGTATTTTTATTCTGGCAAAAGCATTAATGTAGGTGGAATCATACCAGCAAAGAGTGCTTTTTGTCAGGAGAGTTAATTTTGCTTGTGGAACTGGCACAGCTTTACTGGCAGAAAGTATGCCTTTGCACTCCAAGCTTCTTGTACTGAAAGATTTATCAGAGCAATTAAGCTTCAGAAAGTAGCTGATGGTTTAAAATACATTGTGGTTTTGTTTATTTGTGCAGGGGGAAGACAGCAAATGCTTTTTGCATTTGTTTAATTTGATTATTTTAAAGCACACTGTTTGACAAATGCTGGGTTTGGGGTTTCATGCAGGAGCTTTATAATAGAAGAGAGGAGCTTTAAGCTGTGTGAGGATCTACTTTATGGCAGAATGTCCTTCAAAGGATTCAATCCAGAAATTGAGGTACTGTTTAAATATTCTGTTTTGAGGTGGTCTTGCATTAGGATTGAAGCCGTTGGGGATGGGGATTTGAGTGTTCACACTGCATGCGGTCTGGCCTTTGCAGCACTTTCCATAAATCCTCACATGTATAGGAAATCCCTGATTCAAACCCAAATATTGATCAGTGCAACATCTGGCAAATAGAAGCTTTTTATCTCCTTGTGTTGATGGTCACTAATTGCATGACTCCTGGAGATTTTTCTTCCCTGAAGTGAGGAAACTGTCCACATGCTGCTCACCAAAACAATAGCTCACTTTTCCTCCTGCCATTTAATTTAAGAGTCCAATCTTACAAACATTCAACTCTATTTATTCAGTACTTACTTGTGTAAGTAAGGGCTTAAAGTTCCAAAGTAAAAATTCTGGGCAAGAGTCATTTCTTTCTGGCATGATTCGTGCTGATACAACTACACTGAGACAGTAATAAAAATTCTACCACTGAACTGAAGCAAGAGGATGAAGGTGTGAAGACTAAGAGGTATGCAAAAGGCTATGCAAGGTGATTTACTAGGGGATTCTTTTAGTTATTTTGAACTTGCTGTCACTGTGACTTAGCATATTATTGCTTTGTGGTTTTTACTAGTAGTTTATTGTAAATCCTTGCAGATATTTTTCCTTCTTAACAAAACCGTTTCAAGGACTATGTGCTAACATCACAGTGAAAAATTAATGATCTAATTCTTTGGTCTCCTGAACATGTCTGGCATGTCCTTGGGGCTGTTTGAATAGTACAATTCACTGAAAACTCTTGTCTCTGTGTTGCGTCTTTTCCCAAAGGCAAACTTAAAGCTCAGCTTAGCAACAAGCAGGCATGTTGCCTTTTCTTCATGAGTTTTCATAACAGTATGCTCTAGCCTGACCAGGGAACAGCAAATAATTACTAAATTTGATTCTTACCTTTTATGCATTTCTCCTACCAGTGAATTTCAGCATAGTTGTCATTATGTCAGGGTTACATGTTTAAGATATCTCTTACTTCATTTTCAGAAGTTAATGATCCAAATGAACTCTAGGTGCAAGCAAGAAGAAATTGAAGTGGATGATAAAATGGAGGCTGATGTATCAGATGAAGAAATGGCCAGAAGGTGATTTATATTTTATGACACAATCAATATTAGCTGGGAGTATGATATGTTCCTTCATTATGTGTGGGGAAAATAAACCCAAAAAGCAAACAAAAAAAAAAAACCAAAAAGAACCCCAACAGAATATGGTACTTTGCAGAACTGATTTTCCAGGAATTCTGGTGTGTGTTCAGTGGAAGCCCCATCACTTTTGGGGGTAACATGTCTTGTAGGGGTTTTCTGCCCTTTGGTATCCAGGTATTCCGTGCTAATTCCCTCCGTGTTCCAGTTTGCTAACAAACCCAAACTATCAGAATGAATAGTAACCTAATAAGTGATCATATAGTACTTGTGTTTCTTCAGCTTCTGATGACCGGCTTTTTTACGCCACTGAAATTGTTGATTAGATTTATGATTTGCGCCATTGAAGTTTTCTCTGGTTTTAGTAAAAGCTGTAAACTTTTTATTATCTTTACAGATATGAAACATTAGTGGGAACAGTAGGGAAGAAATTCTTGAGAAAAAGAGACCAGCGTGTACTCCAGGATGAAGATGAAGATGGGAATAGTAACACAAGACCTAGCAAAAAAGCTAAGAAAAAGTTCTTAAAACCGCAGGATTAATGTCAGCTGCACAACTGGAGCTAATAGAAATGTTACCTACCAAAATGTTACCTACCAAATGCCTACCACGAACTGGAGATTGTTTGGAGTTTCTGATATTTCATGTGAAGCATAGATTTGTAAATCTGTGTCTGTTCTCATCGAAATTTCTACCATCCACATGACAAACATTTTTCAAAGTGGAGGTATATATAGTGGATGTCATACATCCTTTCCTCTCTCAGCAGCTTTTAATGTGTGGGGCACTAATCCCATCAGCCTTTTTAAATGTTGTGCATAACTAGATTGAGTGTCACACGCAATTCAGAGCAACATTATTTACAATTTATGATAACATCTGAAAGAAGTATTTGGAGTAAAGACGAGCTTTGTCCAATCCAGTGAGGCAGTTCAGCTTTCACTGCTTTTTTTGTTACGAAAATGGAAGCGTTTGCTGTCTTCAAATTGAAAACACCCAGTCAGCAGAAACATGTATCTTTTTTTTTTTACTGTGCTAAAAATAAGATGGGAAAAGAACAGAGAGATAAAGTCCATTTTGTTGAATTTTATTTTTTATAAAGCCTATTTAAAAATAGAGGGGTTTTTACAGAGCAAGACTAATATTGGGCCATGTTTACAGTTTGACACTTGAGCAGATTGTGAGTATTAATTTCTGTCTTCCAAGTTTGCTAATCTTGTCTCTTTTTCAGCAAAAAAATCCATCTTATAATTATCTAGGTCTTGTCGTAAAAGCATAATAACGGTTTCAGAAACGTATTTGAAAGCTGAATAAAACCTGATTTTTTTGTGGTTAATGATTGTGGTTTAGCTAATTTAATGTAAAAAAAATTATGCTTAATACAATCTGGTATAAGAAGTGATCCTGTTTTGCACTGGCCACAGATGCCCCCAAATATTAGTTGACTGCACTGACTTTTTCTGCTTAGTGTGCATTGACGCAGTTACTTCAGAGAAGTAATGTTAGGACGGAAACATCATGCTCTTTGGTCAGGCAGTGCTCTGGGCCTATGGAAAAATGTCACTGTGGTCTTGTCTAAAATCATAGCAGTTCTCTGTATCCTGGCTTTCAACAAGAAATATTTCTTTCTATTACTTCATTTCCCCAGCTAGATGTCTGAGTTACTCATCCTTAATGCTGACTCTCCAGAGAAAGAGGATTTTGTTAAACTGAAGCAAGTAGTGGCCATTCCGTCATGGACACAAAAGGCTTTTTTTTTTTTTTTAACTCAGTGAAGCAAGACATGCAACTCAATTATATAAAAAAGAGACTGTGTGTCTGCTGTATTTTGCATGTGATGTACGAACTATACTCCATATGTCAAGAGCACTTCATTAGATATTCAAGATGGATCACACATGGAAAGAGAAATACACTTTTAACCTAGTAAGGGGACCTCATACACGTGGAAAGTCTGTGATTCATGATCTGAGATAGTTTTTCAGGGCTAATTAAATGCTACTGGTACAATTACTTAAAACCTGATAATATATTATTGCTAGCTGAAAAGAAGTTAATGATGGCAAGACATTTTTCTTCCTATGGAAGATGTGTCCTGAGCTAAGAAATGATTTATTGTTGGTCATCACAAGAAAAACTCAGAGTATATCCCATTATTCTTTCTTGCTGCTTAGTAGGAAAATGATTTCCCTCTCTCTGAACACATTTCTTCAATGGAGAGAGAATTTCTGCATAGCTGTGCTGGATGGTTGAGGGGGAAAGTGTGTTCTAGTGAACCACCAGCAACCAGGAGATGTCACAGTGATTGCACACCCTGAGAGATGGTGAATTGAAGAAGGTTCCAGTGATGTCATTTAAAGGAGCTTTCGGGTAACGTTGATAACGATTAGTGGCTCAGATGAACACTGTGTGAAGTCTTTCTTTGCCAAGGCTTTATGCAGAGAGCTCTCATGCATTGCAGAGTTCTGTTTGGTCCAATGAGGGGTAATTTTGCACAGCTAAAGGGTGTTCTGCCATATGTTGGTCCTTAATTTCATGTCGTTTCCTGAGGGATGGCTGGAAATGTGAGCGGCATGGAGCATGGGTAAGAGCAGGAGTGGACTCTCAACAGCTTGCTAGAAAATCCAGGATTTTTTAATTTAGAGGGGGGGGAGGGGAGGGAAGGGGAGGAGAGTGGTTCTTCCGTTTCCTAAACATGCCCAACACCAACTGAAGAAATTATAGATTTTTGGTTTATTGTCTTCAAATCTGGGTGCTCTGCTGTTTGCATTTAGCTGGTGGCTAGGTGAGCTACTGAAATGCTACAATAAGACCAACTACTAATTTTAGGCACAACCGTTACTCATTGGGAGTTTGTAAAATGCACCTTTAAAAGCACCATTCATACTGCACTGTTACGAGCAAGACAAACCAAAAAAATCAACCCTACATGACTTTTAAAAAGTACTTTAAATGCCCAAAGTTAGAAGCAGGCATTTTATGACGGGATCTTCTGAAATACCCATCTATATTTCCAACCTTATAAATACATATATATATGTATTTATTTTAAGTTTGGCTTTAGCTTTCTAGCCAGGGTAGAAACATTCTGCTATATAAAATCTGTGCTTGGACTACTCTTGACAGAGATGTAAGTGTAGCAGTGAAATATTCATAATGCAAACTTACATTAATTCAGGCTTTCTTGGCGCTGACACAGTCTCAAATGCAGATGCATTTTCATGCACAACTTCCAGAGCTGAACAACTTTCCCATGTGGTCATGTTTCTAAATGAAAAGCATTTCTTCTCTGAGAACAAAAGCAGGTTGGGTAAGTAGTAAGCATTTTTGTTACAGAAGATGGCTACCCACAAAATTTAATGGGTGAAGAGTTATCAGACACCAGAAGCGTTTGTGCCTGTTACTCCAAGGTACCTATTAAAGCGAACAAAGCAGAGTGTGCATTGTAGTTCGTGCTCGCTGACAGCTCACAGTGTTAAGTTTAAGCATGTCTCCTGTTGGGTGAAGCTTTGTCCCTCCCTTTGACAGGCTGACAGTGTTTATTTCTGTAATAACTGCTGATGTTGGAAACATGGAAGTACTGAACAACTTCATCTTTGTTGCTGATGTTTCTCATTTTGTTACTTTTACTCTGCAGAGTGTTAGATCTTAAAAAGTCCAGGACCAGAGTCCCAACTAAGCGAGCCATCCTGTATCCTCCCTTTAGTAATGTATGAGCTGATTAAACTTTGATTCTTTGGGGAGGGGGGAGGATATTCAGTGGTGCCACGTTTGAACTGTGTTTATTCTGTTGCATGTCTTGTTTTCTAATAAGACATTCCATTAGACAGTTCTTCAGTCGCGGATGGTTGTCGTTGCCATTGGGCACTGCGTGTGTGTGTGTAATGGGCAGCTGGGCTGGGATTCTGGGACTTAATCCAGCATTCAGGCTTAGAAAGAAATTGTCTCAGCTTTCTGCTGATTGGGATACCATACTTTTAAATTGTATTTGGACTTGGACAGGTCCTGGGTGGGAGGTTCTAAGCATTTGATCTGCTTCATTTCAACAACAGTCAACAAATAAAATGGCACAATAGCATAGGCTCTCATTAAAGCTTTCTGAGAGAGTGTTTATAATAAAGCAGAGTGGTGAAGGATGTCAGACATCCCATATTTCCCTTCTGCACATGAATGCAAGTTTCTCTGAGAGCTGACGCTTTAAGGGCTTGGTTGTTTCTTTGAGTCTGTGAAAGTATCTGCCTTCTACAATAATGCCTTGCTAATGGAACCCCAGCGTGAGGCTTCTGGTTTGTTTGTTTTTACACCATTCTCATCTCAGACCTTTGAGATTTCTTGAGTCTGGCATTCACACTTCAATAACCTGCTTTCATCAGCTTTTGGGGAGCTTTAGTTCAACTGTGAAACTTCTTCAGCTGTACGTGTTGACGTGTCTTCGTGTGATCTGATGTTGCACAGTGAGGACCTGGTTATAATTGTGACAGAGAGGAGAAATCCCACTTAGAGAGTGGTTATCAACAGATGGAGCCAGGGAGAGGGTTGAAGCTTCGGTCACTGGCAGCCCTGTAGGTCTTTAGTGAGAACTGAATAGTAGAAGGGGTATCTGGGTTGAGTCCCATCACTGCAGGCACAGTTAAAAACGCCAGTATGAGTCCATAGACTTCTGCCCAAGAAACCTTTGCACACCATAACCTGAGCAATTACCTGGGAGCAACAGCACGAACATCTCTAGAGAAGTATGGAGGCAAAATAACCAGTCTGTTAGTGGTTGTCCTCAAGACGAGGCAGCAGTGCCAGAAAACAACCAGTTCATTGCATAGAGAAACATGGTTTGGTGACCTGGGTGAATGCAGAGGGGAATTTCTGTCAGCTAGAATGGAGGTGGTGAGTGTTCTGAAGCTTGTAATGTTTCTTGGGGTCTCAGGGAACGCCTCGGTTTGATCAGTCATTTAGAAAGGAGAAAAACCCTTAACGAGACATTAGTATGAGAGAGTAGTATGAACATAAATTAGAGAGCAAAGTCCTTAGTTCCTTTGTTCATAGAAAAACTGTTTTCCCACCTCAGTAAGATCTTTCAGTGTCCCCTGTCGCTGCCTGCTTGGCCCTCGGTTCCTTGTCCCCATGCAAGTACACGTGCACCCAGGCCACCACACACCACAGCCAGTGCTGAGCCCAGCGGAGGAGGGGACTGCTGGGCCTCCTCTTCAGTAACCATCGTCTTCCCCAGCCTACGAGATCTTTTTCCAGGAACCTGTAGGAACTTGCCATCTTCTGCACTGCTGTAGATTTTGTTTGATATTGGCCTGTCTGGTTTAAGAAGTTTTGTGGTGAGGAGGGTGGGCCAGCAGATCGATGGCGTGATTGAACAGACCTCACTTACTTTGCAAATGCTGTGTGCAGGAGTCATGCACTTGAGGGGGGAGGGAGGCTGTATGTACAGCGACCCTTTATGTTTTTATTCTCCTTTATTTATTTTCAGGTATACACTTACAGCATTTGTGAGATTTACGATCAGATGATGTTTTTGAGCAAAAAGATACACTCTCAGTGGGAGGAATCAACATATTAAAAAAATGGGGAAATGTGATTGTGAAATAATTCTCAAGGAAGGGATTCCTTTAGATTTAGTTGGCTCCTTGATTTTTTTCATTTTGATACAGATTACGAAGTCACTTGTGACACTAAAACTCATATGCTGGCTGGCACTGGTTCAGGATTGCCGTATGGACTCCCCTATTTGCTATACACAAAAAGGGCAAAATGAAGGGTATAGTGGGGTTAGCTTTATTGTTCTTTTGTTATACAAATAACTTGCAGGACCAAAAATACAAAAATGCCACCCCTTTTGGGATAGAAGTACATCTAAGCCAGTTGTGATGTTTAAGCACCATTCACCCTTTATAGGTTGATTACTCATCAGAAGCAACGCTTCTAGGTATCTCCTTAGAGCCCACCAGCCACAGTAATGCTGCAATACATACAATTTACATCACCAGAAAAAAGGTACGTACCAAAAATTACTTTGGGCAGTTTACTGCAGCAATGACAAAAGGGATGCATGTGATGATAATCTTCATTTTGTACTATGTTTTGTCTAAAGACGACAGTGAAAGAACTGTGCCTCCTAATGCTCCTTTCAAAGGTGACATTGTTTTGCTCATATTAAAGGTAGAGAAATGAGGTGAGCTGGGAGTGGTTAGATCTTACGGAAGAATTAAGTTTTAAATGTATACTTCATTGTCCAAATGCTCACAGATTACTTTTCTCTCTATAATAACCATAGAAAATGTGTTTGCAGCGTACCACAAGTAATAATCCATACTCCAATTTATGTGCTGTAGACACTCCAAAATTCCCTGGACATTTTTATTACCCAAGTTTATAACCAGATTCAAATCAGATCCCCCATTTGTGCCAAAAACTGAACTGCAGTCATCTCACAGCAAATAATTCTATCTAGCTGATGGAAGAGTCTTAAATTCCTGAGTTTTTCCAGAGTGAAATTCACTTTAATCTGGTATTAATGTATTTTTCCTTCAATCACCTACACAAGAATCCCATAATCTTGCAGTCGTGGTTGTGCAGACAGTGGAAAGTACTGTACATACATAGCATTATTGTAGGTTTTTCTGGTCATCTAGATTGTGTAAAATCCTTTGATGTTAATTGGGACAAGTTTTCTATCTAGGGTTATGTTGAATTTCTCTTTGAGGGTTTTTTCCACGTCTTCATCTTCAAGAGTTACAAATTCCACCAGATCCATATTTTCCTTGTAGTTGTATGTGGTCTCTGTGAGGGTCCACCCAATTAGCGCACGAAAGCCATCACTGGTCTGGAGGGTGCAGATGGACTTCTTTATGAAGAGGGAATCTGGAGAGGTCTGAAGGTATGTGCATTGGGAACTGAAATCTTCCATGGTCTGTGGCTCAAGGCTGAACATATAAACTTTCCGACACTCTTTTTTCTCCAGAAGATCAGAATTAGAGAAATTTTGATTTGGGATATATTGTTTTCGTCTCATTTTCTCAAGGTACCAGATGGCGTTTTTTTCTGTGAAGCGAAAGATGCCGGGAGCCTGGGGCTGGTCTTTCCCCGACACAAGCTCCATTGGTTGCCACATCTGATAGGATACACCAAAGCCTCCATCGACAATGTAGGCATTGCCATCAATAATGACCTTTACAAGGAGATGTGTCATGGTGGTGGCATATGCATTTTGATGTGGATTGAACACATATGCTCCCAGGAAGCTGGCATCGTACCCCAGGCGTTTCAGGACCCAGCCCAACAGCTGGTTGTTTTCCATGCACCAGCCACCCCGCTTCCTCCGCACGATTTTGTTATAAACGTGCTCCAACTCCAAAGTAATTTTCTCGCCACAGTGGATGCTGAGGTTTTCAAAGGGAACAGCACGGATGTGGTGCTGGAATATACTGGTTAAGGTTTCCAGGTCTTGTTTTTCAAGGGAACCTTTATAGCCAGTTCTTGCAAAATACTCTTCAAGGTTCATGTCACCTGTAAAGGAAGGAATTGCATTTTGGTTTTGTTGCTTTACATCAATGATTTACGATGCTGTGAAAAACTGCCCAGGCTGCTGCCAGCAAAGATGCTTTAATCTACTGAACCTCGTCAGGGCGGTTTTTAAAGGTAACAAGTATTCACGGCAAACAGTTCCCAGAGGAGAGGAGAGCACTGCACGTGAGGGTTTGCTTTTTCTCTTAGAGTCGTCCCTATAGCAAACAGCTGATGCAATTTCAGCCTGCTCTGCGATGGCTACAAAACGGGGATTTGCTGTATTTGCATTGTAACAGCAGGGTTAAGACAAAATGTAAGAGCACGCTAGGGAGCATTCATGAAAACCGCTCTAAATCCACTGTTCAGCCAAAGGAGTGTCGGTGGGGAAGCAGTGTTGTCTGCCAGTTGGAGGGAGGGTAAGTTGAGCCAAGATTCACACGTTCTTTTCATGAGCCTGCCACTGATCTTTGTGACAGTAAATGAATTGCTCGTTCGGTAGACGTTGTTCTTCCACCACTTGCAAAAAGATAAAATGATACTCCCTGCACATTTTGTAAAGTGTCAAGTTTTATCCAGATAATTGTAACTGAAGAAAACCTCTGACCTTTGCAAGAGTCGCAGACCACTGAGTCTCTTATCTGCTCTGACTGTTGCAAAAACTGATTTTGGTGTTGGAATAATGAATCTGAATGGAGGCGAGTGACCTAAAAGACAAAGAGCACATCTCTGTTCCCTGCTGTGCCCCTTGTCTCGCAGGGTGCCCTGAAAATGGACAGGGGCTGCTTTACATCTCTCTAGTCCCGGCCTTTCTCAAAACTCACTTTATTCCTTTCAGAGGAGGCACAACTGAGAATTACTGAAGCTTCGTACAGTGCTCTGTCCTGCCTCCAGCAGTGCCCACCTCCTGGCCTGCCTCGGAGGACTCCTCATCAGCAAGATTGATGGATGAGGAATTTTCTGCCTTCTAATACCATGGAAAGTCACGCACAGTCATCCAGCTTCGGCAGTGGCCCATCACAGTCTGCTGGCGACCATTGTGAGCTGGACAGTCTGTAGGTACCTGGTAGGTACCGTATGTAAAATATAGTGTAGATTCTCTGCTTGGCTAAGGGGCTGGGCACAGGATGTTCTGAAGGCTTGAACCTTTTCAAAGAAAGCACTAAGCGTTCCAGCAGTCTAGAGTAACTGCAAATATTTAGCTTCTTGACAACCCACAAAGCTACTTAGAAATCTTTCGTGCATACAGTAAGCTGAGGTTTAGACAATATTAGCGACTCAGGAAGCCGATTGTATTCAGATAAATTCAGCAGTGAACCATTGAATGTTTACTGCAAACTAGAGTTTCTCAAGATGATTTTCAGTGACAGGTTCGTGATGTGCATATGCATGGTATAGAAGCAGCTGTCCCAAGCGAAGGAAGAGCCCCATCAAAAATCGCATGTTATCTTCTGCAGAAAGGGATTTAGCTTCCACTGAGATTTAAATGTATTGTTGGAGGATATTCTCAATGTAATATTTGTTAACTAGAACATAAGACTTAGGGCAGTTTTCTCTTTTGATTTGCAGAATCCAAGTCTATCCGATCCTACCCGCTCAAATTGTGAATGCTAAATAGCTCACACCAGCATAAAGCTGGTTCTCGAGTTCATATTATTTGTAATCTCTCTGCAGCTCTGTAATATGATTGATCAGCTTTAGATCTTGACTGTAGAAGATGAAAGCTACCATTCTTTTGAATTGTGAGCAGATCAGATGAAAAGCTAGATACCGAAAAGGTAGTCCCACAAATGTAGCTATGATTTATGCAGAGAAAAACATCAGCAGAAGAACTGTATCTAAAGGTGCAAAGGAAGGTGCTCATACAGAAATATTCCCTACCAGGCCTATACTCACTATCTGCAATTCCATTGTTATAATACATTATCTGTCTACTTTTATCCTAATATGCCAGCACGTGGGCTTTTTGGGGTGCGCAAACCACAGTTTGTAATTTCATTTTTTTAAGTTGTTTTTAAAGGACTGTAATTTTATTCCAATACGGCAGAATCTATTGATTATTAGATTGCTTTTTTTCTTCCTCTGCCTTTGCAATATTTTTAAATAAAGTTAAAAATCTAAAAGAATAGCTTGCAACAAGAGGCTATATTTCTAAATTCATATCTACCATTGTATCTAAACAAAAGCATCTCTCACAGTCAAGTGAATCTCCTTCTGAGGAGCAGAAAGACAGCAGAACTGAAATTGCAGTATCGTTGTTTTGCCCTCTTTAAGAGCCCATGTTTAGCAGGTGACATTTTAGCTCTACATCCACACATTTTTATAGCATTTTTCATAAAGAGAATACTGCTTATGTTATTGCCCATGACCTTTACCATCATAAATAAACCAGGTTTGTTGTTTGGGGTTTGGGGGAGATTTTTTAAGAAAACAAACTTACCTCTTAAAATAGCCTTATTTGTTTATTGATATATTCAGCTTCTGGGTTGTTTATTACTGGGACAGCGGTCAGTAAAGCCAGGAGCGGATACAAATTGCGAGGGCTGGCTTCCTCTCTAGGCTCCACTGGCCCTCAATCCTGAAGCTTAAATGCTGAGAAAGGGCAGAGTCCACGCAAAATGAATGCACGTTTCTGGACTTCACTGATCCATGAGCAAATTAAACTTTGTTTCTTCTCTATTAGTAGATGTTTATGTCTTCCTCTGGTTAAGACCAGACTGAACTTGTTTTCCATGTAAAATAATTACAGCAGACAGCTGCAAATGGCTCCATAACTTGTTTTCATTAAATTATTCTTATTTTGCAAGCCAGCACTTTGTGGTGGAGGATAGTCATCTGCTTCCTTGTGGGTGCACAGATGTGCCAAGGTATTGCAGGCTGCGTTTTCCCAGGCTCTGCGGATGCACAAAATGACCCTTCTTTGCCCACAAAGGAACTTTTTCGATCTGTTCAGGGCTTCCACTGCAGCGGGTCGTTATTTTGGAGCTGCGACACCTAACGAATACCATGACAAATACTTATTTGCGCAAAGTAATGCATTTCCTCTCTAAAACTTGGCCTCTGTGTCTTCAAAGTGTTGCAAGGCTGTTTGTTTAATTCGCTCCCTGTCAAGCATGTCTCCTCTTCATTTGATGGAGGTGGAAAGTTGGAGGTCCCTTTTGGGAAGGCAAAGAGCACATCGGTCTGCATCTGGGAAAGCACCCGAGTTTTAGGCACATCAGGTGCCCTGTGAGTCTGTGGTGGACTAACACAAGTGTCAAAAGTCTTTTCCTTGGCTGAGGACCGATGTTCTTCTGTTGCCCTCTTTCATGACACATCCTGTACAGGACCTGCCACAGGTATCATAAAGGTAAAAGGATTTTGTTACTTACAGCATGCTGTGAAACCACACCAGTGGGTGTCCTAACTTCCCAATGTTTTCTTTCACATCTGTAGTATTACTTATTTAAGGTAGCTTTTGTGCTGAATACAGCTTGTCATAAAGATGAAGAGTTTTATCTATATTACTGTCAAGCCCGCTTGACATCGCAGGAAGGTTTGGTCCCAAAAATTTAGTATAGTTTGCAAAGGTAAATCTAACTTGGATTGTTTCCATTTTTGATACAAAAAAAGATTTTTAAGAACCGTCGAATCCGTCTCAGCTTCTATTGACTTTGTTTCAATTTCAGAGACACAGAAAAATCAGACTCAGAAAAACTGGACACGCAAAATTAGAGAGCTTTTTGGGGTTATTTAAGTGCCCTTGCATAAACAGCTTACTTCAAGTCAATTTCTGGTAAGGGAATAGGACTCAAATCTTTCAACTTATTTCATCATGAGCTAATCAGCACCGAATAGTGGCTTGTTTTGAGAAAGTCTTAACCTTTCTTTTTATTATAAAGTCTTTGAAAGCCAAATTCAGCTCAGCTTTCTACTTCAGACTGTTAAAGGAAGTGAATAATTTGTAAAATTCTGCTGAGAAGAAAATTGGAAATAATACCAAGAAAGGTTAGAGGTCTTTTGTGTAAAATGGTAACGCAGCTTCTCCTTCTGTATGCTTTTGGTCTCCTTTGCCACAAAATATATCTGAAATAAAATTAGATCCAGAGAGGTGAAACAAAATGTTATGGAGTCAAAACGCAATTTCCATATGAGCAAATTAGATGTAGTAAGATGTCTCGGTTTCTAAAGAAGGAGAAGCTTAAGAAAAAATATGCAATCGATATATGCAGTTAATTAGCAATGTACTTGAATTTACCAAGCTTTGTGTTCGGCTGACTTGCCCAAATTTAGAATCAGATTAATGAAATTAATGTTAATTTTAGAACTTCTTATATTGATATTTAAAGATCCATCCAGCACAGCGTTAGAATTAGATCGTATCCACTAAATTAGGTGGCAAGCCACGAACGTTTACAGGTACGAGTTTGTTCTCCAATACTATACTGAATTTGTCTTTCAGTGTCTTCTCAACCTCTTCATCTGTAAGAGTTGTTATCTGCAGCAGGTCCATGTCCTCCATGTGGTTATACTTTACCTCGGAGAAGGTCCATCCAACTAAGGCATAAAGTCCTTCAGTGGTCTGGAGACTGCAGATTGACTTCTTGTGAAGTATGTTATCTGGAGACACTTGCAGGTATGTGTTTAGCTCCTGAAAGTCATTTATATGTCGTGGCTCGAGTGTGAATGCATATATTTTTCTGATATTCCCCAGTTCTGGAGTATCAGCGAAAGGGACACTTTGCTCGGGAACATAATGCTTCCTTTTGACTTTCTCGAAGTACCAGGTGCCATTGTCTTCCGTGAAGCGGAAGATACCGGGCATCTGGGGTTGATCTTTCCCAGAAATCAACATCAATGGCTGCCACATCTGATAGACACCACCAAAACCAGCATCTGCTATGTAGGAATTTCCCTTGATCACCACCTTCAGCAGGATGTGATTTATCTCAGTAGTGTATGCCCTCTCTGCTGGGTCATAACTATTTCCTCCAAGAATATAGACATCATACCCTAATTCTTGCAAGGCCCAAAATAAAAGGTGGTTGCTTTCCAGGCACCATCCACCACGTTTCTTTCTCACAATTTTATTATAAATAGATGGTAAATCCAGTTCGATGGTCTCACTGCAATGCATGCTAAGGTTTTCAAAAGGAATTGCCCGGATGTGATGCTGGAAGATGACTATTAAGGTTTGTAAGTCTGCATCCTTATGAGACTCGTTGTAAGAAATTCTTGCAAAATACTCTTGAATGTTCATTTTGCCTGTGTGAGCAGAAAAACAGCCAGTTACTATTGTGTGGCTCTCAAGGGGTTCACTCCTGTAGCACAGGTTAACCAGCCTGCAAATGTACCCTAAGCTGTTTTATTGAGGATTTCAAAGACACCTGTGCCCTTGATAAGAGATGAATGCAGGCTAGACCTGCCTGTGTCATCTGTATTTCTTAAAAAAGAGATGGGGATAGGAGCAGGTGACAATAACGCTTTCTCTCTCTCAGATGTTGCTTTCAACCCAGGTGGATGTCTTTCCTATGGGAAGACACCGCACATGGCACAACAGAGTCTCTGGCCCCAGATGAGGGTCCCAGGTGACAAAAAATTCATAAAACTGACAAACAACAGGTTTGCAGAAAAGCTGCTAGACCATACCAGCATAAAAGTCACAGCAATTTCTTCCTGTTTCTTTTACCATAACAAGTAAGCAATTCTTTTTTTATCCCAGAGGTAATTTAACTGGAAGGTTTTACATTCATGGCTTTAGCTAACTGGGATTAACATCTCAGTGTGTCACCACTTTAGACAAGCATCCATGTGAAGCAGATTGTTGTTTACTTAATCTCTTTAGTTTCCCTGTGGAGTTCAGACACAGCTTTGACCCTGGCTGTTGAAAGAAAGGAACTACTAATTTTTCTAACCTAAGGGTCAGAGGAATTGATAATTACTAAGAATACATTCAAGGCATATTCAGTGGCGTTTGGTTTCTTTTACCATTTTTTACAAACGAAAGGCCTTAGTTTCAGCTCAGATTATTGGATATATTTTGTGTCTTCATGTCTCTGATCCCCTTTGCTTTCACTCGCAGAAAGAGACTGTCATTGGTACTGGCTGCATGGCCAAGATGCAAAAGGTTCCCCATAACACTTCTAATCCACTGACTCATCTGGTATCTGCAAGGATTTCTTCTGCCTTTAATTTAGATTTAATTTGGCTTTTTTCCATGCAAGGATATTTGTTTTGCAGAACGATTCACAATCTGCTAAGTACTGTATTAATTTCCAAAAGGTCTGAGGATTTCTTGTTCCTTGAAATTGGTCGCTCATTCCCTGGGAGGATTTTTCCAAAAATCATTTTATGTAGATGAGATGGGAGAGGTTACCTTCCAGCCACTATTCTCAGCTTTGGTCCAACTGCTCCCCGAGGAGCGACCAGCCGTTTGACCCAATGTCTGTGCCAGTGCTCAAGCGAGTGCTGGGAGCTTTTAAAAATCCCGCTTCAAATTCGTAGGTGGAAATACCCCTGCCCCAGCAGATGAGCACGCCAGATGACCTAATCTCTAGACTTCAACCGCAGTTTTGATGCCAGTAGCACAACTCACTTGACTTAGTTGTATTGCTCCTGATCTGCACTGGTACCAGCATTCAGACTGGCTGATGCAAAACCACAGGACAATGTAACAAGATAGAGGACTATCCCAATAAGGGAATACGAAATAAACATTTTCATTTCAAAAGGACCCAAAGAGGCTACGTAAAAAAGCAGTAATGTCTCTTTGATACTGCATTTTATGTTTTTTACCATCCCTTTTTTAGGACAAGGGCACTCATCTCTGGCAGCATCTCCTTGGAAACGCTGGCTGCAGAAAGCCATTGCCTCCCCAACAGACAGCACATGTATACACTGGCAAGCTCATCCTGTGGTCCTCTGCCTCATTTTTCCTTCTGTTCCCACTTTCAGCCATTCATGTCCTCTGCCTCATTTTTCCTTCTATTCCCACTTTTAGCCATTCTGTGTGGCCAGATAAAAACGTCTTTTCCCTGTGATGGTGTCCAGCTGAACCTCTGTGACCAGAAGTGGACCAAGAGAGTCCGTTAGCCTGGTGGGTCTGATATGTTCCAAATTTGCTTTCAAGCAGCAACCGATCAGTTCCTGCTCTGAGCCAGCGGCAGAAGACCTGCTGCCCTCCCCATAACCTGTCTCCTGGGTCTGGGTGGCCCCATCGCCCCGGCAAGGGTGCAGTATGTAAGCAGCCTCCCTCTTCCAGCCATGAGTAACCTCAAGAGCCGCCCTCTCAGCAGCCGTGGGGTGCTGGCAATGAGCCTTCGGGAAAACATTTTGGGAAGTTCACAGCCCGTGCCTCAGTTTCCCCAGCTGGCCCTTCTCCGGCCTCGTCAGCTGGAAGTCTCTATAGTAGCGACAGCCTCATGCTGGCTGACAAAATGAACTCTGATCTCAACGAATACTTAAAGAGGCTTAAGTACAGTGAAGCCGCAGTACAAAATCATGGGCGTTGGGCAACACAGACAGGTTGCATTCATGTAAACCAGCTTTTACCCTCTTGCCTTCCCGGAGGCAGCTTTTCATCTTGGCACAATGGTTCCCACCACGCTAGCGACAGGGCTGGAGCAGCGAGCACGCCCTCGCCCAGGAACAGATAGGGTTCCAAAACAAGGTTGCCAAATATCTTAAGCCTCAGCCCAGATCTCAGCCTTGTTTACTTGTTCTCCTGCAGCAGCCAGGCTCCGTTCAGCATTCCTGCACGTTTGCAGGACCAGTTCGATGAGTGGCGAGATTCAGACGTTGTTCTGCCGGTCTGCAAGCATCCCTGGGGATCACTGCGTCCTTCCATAATTAGGCTGAATATTAGGAACAGTTCTTCTCTGCTAAAATTCATGAGAGGCATCCAAGGTTGGATCCTCTGGCACATGCCTATACCATTTGTTTGGTGTTCATCTACACCATGAGTTAGTAGGTGGGTCTTTCGCGCACTCTGACTCAGCATGAAGGGGTTAGTTTAAGTCTCCAGCACTTGATCTTTGCACTTGGACAACGCCCTTGCAACGCAACGCGTGCTGTCGGTCCCGGGGTCGCTGTCATTTATACTTTTCTAATATGCCCACAGGGCTAAGCGCATGGTGTGCAGGCCCATCGGGGGGGCTTTTCCGAACAGCCTGACCCGCAGCCGCGGGATGAAGTTAAAGATCAGACACTCGGCACTTACCTCTCCGCCAGCGAGCTCAGCCTTCCGCCCTGGTTTGCTCCAAAGTTCCCAGGAAGCTTGTACAGGGAACTGCTGCTCTTAAAGGTACAGGCTGCCTTTGCTGCCTGGCAGGGGCGGCGTAACCCTCCAGCAGGACCGGAAAAGAGGGGAGAGAGTTTCTTCTCTTATAATGTTTTATATTCTGATTGTTTTACTGGTTTATTTGTATTGACGTATGCGTAGAAAGCCCTGTCATTCAAGTCATTGTGTTAGGTGCTGTACGGAGAGCCTGAAAATGATCGAGTCCCCAGATTGCTTACAATAATGCATGGATTTTAACCTCCTGCGTTACTGATTGAGAACTGAAGCCCTCCAGGAATGCAAGGGAGAAATACAGTATGGGTAACGCAAGCAACTTTAGTAAGTGTTTATAACCCTGTCCTCAACCCCGCAGGTCACCCAGCTGCTTCAGTCTCTGGGGCACCTTGGTGGCTGCACCCATGCTGAAGCAGCAAATCAATAGCATCCATTTTGATACAGATTTTACATTGCCGACACTTATGTGGCCTGGATCCCTGTAGGAATCACAGAATCACAGAATTTTCGGGGTTGGAAGGGACCTCTGTGGGCCATCTAGTCCAACCCCCCCGCCGAAGCAGGGTCACCTACAGCAGGCTGCACAGGACCTTGTCCAGGCAG
>Ga0065711_1034846_pt1 | contig 23156 bp, 23 predicted proteins | sample Hoacrofraction12_FD_59098 | JGI IMG/M metagenome (GOLD analysis project Ga0065711, IMG submission 59098) | Hoatzin crop microbial communities from Cojedes, Venezuela - Epithelial fraction 12 v2 (version 2) | ecosystem: Host-associated > Birds > Digestive system > Esophagus > Crop | place...
ATGAGGAGGGGACTGGAGCATCTCTCCTACGAGGACAGGCTGAGGGAGCTGGGCTTGTTCAGCCTGGAGAAGAGAAGGCTGAGAGGGGACCTTCGAAATGCCTCTAAATATCTCAAGAGTGGGTGTCAGGAGGACGGGGCCAGACTCTTTCCAGTGGTGCCCAGGGACAGGACAAGGGGCAACGGGCACAAACTGGAGCAGAGGAAGCTCCATCTGAACATGAGGAAGAACTTCTTCCCTCTGAGGGTGACGGAGCCCTGGCCCAGGCTGCCCAGAGGGGCTGTGGAGTCTCCTTCTCTGGAGATATTCAGGACCCGGCTGGATGCGGTGCTGTGCAGCCTGCTCTGGGGGACCCACAGAGGTCCCTGCCAACCCTGACCATGCTTGGATTCTGTGAAATGCGATTCTCCTGAAAACAGTGCCTGTGGGGTTAAGACGTTTCAAGGAGATTCAGCCGAGTAGCAAAGTCCAAAACTACAAACCCGCTGGGGTGCGGCAGCAGGATTTCCCTGACAAAGCTCGAATCCTGGCTGAGCAGGTAAAATCTTTCTGGTTAATTGCACCCCACTTCCTTGTTGGCGTTAAAGTGCAGGTGAGGCTTCTCTGAGTAAGCAGACAAAAGGTAACAAAAAGGTGGCTTCGGTTTGTTACCCCTTTACAGAGCGTGTCGGCTCGACCGCTCCAGGCTCTGCGAGTTGCAGTTGTGCGTGCGGATGTGCGCTCTCCTCCGGGGGAAGGAGGCGGCGAAAGCAGAGTTTTGCCGGTCCATCAGGACTCGCGCAGAGGCGTTTGATGCACGCAGCTGCTTTGGTCACCGTACAAATCCCTGGCCCAGAGCTACGCTGCCCAAAGCCTGCGCTCTCCACCTGCTCAGAAGCCAGAGGATACGCAGAGGACTGCGGTATCTGTCACTAGACCAAAATAGGTAACGTTTCTCCTAGGCAGGGGCTTATGCACTTCAAAGGCGCCTATTTTCTCCTACCCTGTATTAAAGGCAATCGCTTCGACCCCCGGACTTTGCTCTGGTAATTAGTACCAGCAGATGGCAGAGGATTTCCAGCAATGAGCTGCAGGACGCAGGGTGGGGGGTGTCTGCATTCCCATTCTCTCTCCGGCCCGTGAATAAGCAGCTCTGCTTTTGTACTTCTTTCAGATTTCTGCCTCGCAGCTGGATTATTTTTTAACAATATTCCAATTTCCCTCCCCGCCTCCTTATTTGGATGAAAAGACCTATATTTGGAAACGTGGCGGTTTCCCTTGGGTGTAAACAGGGAGGGAAAACAGACCAGGACTTTCGCGAGCGTGAGCTGCCTGTGGAGGGCATTCACTCGTCCTTCTTCACAACTGAGCTAGGAAGGGCCCAAGAAAATGACCGGGCAGCAAGTTTAAAATGAAAAAGGAAATATTTTTTCTATATAACGTATACCAAAACTGTGAGAGCAGCATTGTGTGAAAACAGCCTCTGCCTCACCACTGTATTTGACCTCCTTGTTTTCAAATGTTTTGAACGTACAGCGGAGAACAGCATCTCTGTGCATGCCCCGATTCTTACCCTCACCCAGATTACCTGATACTGGAAACTAGATCCGTGGAATGCTTCCAGGTAAAGGTGGCCTAGACGTTCTGCTTTACTGCCTGAGCATCAGATGACTCGTAACCACCAGAGACTGGATTTGCTGCCACGGGATAACGCAGGCAGCTCTGTCTGGGGATGGCAGTGAATAGGTTCACTCCAGACACTCCTGGTTCCCCCCAAACTGGACAGGGGATGCTTACGAAACTGTGTCTTCTCTACCCTCCAGCAAGAGCTGGGCAGTTTCTGAAGCACGCACAGAGAGCACAGAAAGGGAGCTGTTAAGTATTTCAAAATCTTCGGATGAAATACCTTCCTGAAGTGCCTATCTCTCCTGAATTAATCTAGCTCTAAAAATACGAGGATTCGACTGTCTGTTTACAGCTTGGTGAGCCAATGAGGTCACCACAAAGGCTTGATCAACAAGAGAAAAAAAATTCTAGGGAAAACAAAATAGACGATAGCGAGGGGTTCAGTTAACTGACCTCAAAAACACAGCTCTCGCTCTCTGCTCGCTACGTGACCGCCTCACCATCTCGCACGTACAAAGGGTATGTCTGCAAAGAGCTGGAAGACGCTCTGCGACCAACGAACTCCCCTGGCTCCTCAGGGAGGGCTTCTTATCTCCGAGAGCAAAGCCTTCCCTTCTATCAGCACTTAGAGAGACACTCAACTGTCTTCCAACTGCTCTGATGTGGCGATAAGCCCAGAGCACTTGCTGCTCGGCGAGGCTGGGAAACTCCAGAGCCCAGCGCTCTGATCTAGGGCAGGCAGCTTGGCAGCGGGGAGCAGCAAAAGCCCTGCCGTAAACATGCAGAATGGTTGGGGTCCAGAGAGCCGTTAACAACTCCTCCATTTTGACCCAGCTCCTTCCCTGCAAGGGGCTGTAGCCTTCACGCCGTCGCCTGAGACCGGGCAGTGGGGAGCTACCTCGCAAGCACAGGCGCTGAAAGCGGCTCCTGCTGATGCACCCCTTGTGCTGCGTGCAGTACCTGCTGCTTAACTCAGATGGTTCTTCACTCCAGCGAGGGTGTGAGCTTTGTGGAGAAGGGGTTTCCCAGTGGTGGGAATGGCCAGGACCCAGCTGTATCATTTGGGGACACGGAGGATGGTTCAGCTGGGAGTGTAATAGGGGCACGGAGAGTGTGCCTGGTTTGTTCTTTAGAAATGACCCTGAGGAGATGGCAGAAGGACACATGGGGAAGCCAGCTGGCTGAAATAGCTCAGAAATAAGACCAAGTCCTATGCTTCTCAGAAGCCAATGCGTTGCAGAAATCTTAGGTCCTATCTGGTCCTAGCTTTTCCCACAGCAATGACTGCCCAGGGCAGGGACACAGTTCCAGCCTTCTTTATTCCAAGCCAACTATTTGTCTAATTCAGTATTTCTCTCACTGGGTTTGGGATCTCTCTTCTGTGGCTACAAGGGGGTCTCTCCTTGTTTTGGGTATCTGGAGCGTGTTGCAGGTCCGCAGAGGGAGGGGGACAGCAGAGCTGCCCAGGTGAGCAGTGACTCGCATCCGAGATGGCCGGGACTGGCAGCCTGCCGTGTTGAGAGTGGTTGTGGCTGCCAAAGGAGGCAGCAAATGGCTCTAACTCTGCAAAAAGGGCTGGGGCTGAATCCCAGTTCCAGACCACAGGAAAGGGTACAAGAGGATCCGTGGGATTTGTAGGGTTGTTAACTAATGAAAGCCAGAGCATGACAGCAAATCAGATCCTCTGATTCTAGCAGGCAGCTGCTGGTCCAAAGGCGCGTGGTCCTACTACCATGGCACGAAAACAATGAGAAATTGTGGTGTTAAGATTTTGACAAGATTGCAGCAGTAATACGCTGCCATAGTCGTGAGCCAAATTCTCAGAGAGCAAGGGGAGAAGAAAAGAGAAGCTGAAGTGATGACAACCCAACATAATGTGTAGAAAGAAAGAATAATAGCCAGTGGATGATTTAAACAATGTGTTAATTCAAATAATGTAGATATTAAAGGACACCTGTCTTTCCTGCACAACTTGGAAGCAACTAGAATGTGGTATCCTTGGACTAGTTGCTGCTGTTGCAGCTGTGGGTAAGCGTAGGTGAGAAGATACTCCCCAGTGAAATGTTTAGGTGCTTTGCATGGGTTCAAAGAAAGTAAAAGTTCTGAAAAGTGGCTGAGCCTGTAGAAAATCCTTCAGAAACAAAATAAAAGGGCCACCAGACATCTGTGAGCAGTCAGTTCAGGACAACCTCTTGTTCTGGGTGTATCTGAGATGATCTGTAGCTTATTCTACAATTCCTTGGATTCTTTCTTGGGTGGGAAATTATTTCACAGGTAAGTAACAGAGAAATTTCTGTGTGTGGAGAGGGGAGACCAAGGACACAGCAGATCTAAGTCTTTCTCAAGAGAAGCAGCTACTATCAGGTAATGCCAAGAAGGCTGAAATAACGCCAGCTGAACTTCAAAGGGCGATTGATCAGAGAAGCATCATAATTGACATGAGCAGTAAAGAGGGAAGAAATCTTAATACAGGAAGCAAAGAACAGGCTAGAAAGCACTTAACTTGTTATATACTTTCAGGTTATCTGGGCAAGATTAAATTCACTCAACAGGTAGGAGAAAGCTGAGAAGGGAGCCTCCACTAACCCAGGGAAGATGGAAAATGGTGAAGAAAAACGCCAAAGGTTTCTCTTGAAAAGGAGAGTGAAGTTCAGGAGAGAATTATGTGGTGTTGGGATCTGGGAAAACAGTGGAACAAGCAGTGAAACACGTTGTTTGTCAGCACTTAAAGAAGAACACCAAAGAAAACGAGGAACAGGCAACACTAATTTGGCAAGATCCGACCGTCCCAAGCTAAGATAATTCACTTCAACAATGATGTTATGAGCGCTGCACTCCAAGAAGAGGCAATAAATACAGTTTTATGGCTTTTGACAGTGTTCCACATGGTACACGAGCAAGCTAACGAAACACAGTTCAGATAAAATCACTCCAGAGTGGATCCAAGGCTGAGTGACGAGCCCTGCACAGAGGAGAATTTTCAGTGGTTTCTTTGCAAAGTGCAAGGACAGAAGTAAAGCAAGTTTTCAAGAGCAGGTTAAAGAAACGGGTCGGGTACGATGCAACTGGCCCTTGATGGGGCAGGAGGATATTTCTTACCTCTACTGATGGAGCCTTCTGTAGATATTTTGGAAAATAATGTAATTTTAATTGCCATGAAACTAAAAAAATTACTTTTTTTTTTTTTTAAGCAAACAGGCAACTAAAATACACCTTGAAACAAGAAGCTGTCAGCAATTTTAACCAATTAAAGACAACAAAAATGTGGTGCGAAGTAGTTACAGACAGAAAGATGCTTCTAAAAGTGTTAATTCACGGTGAAACAGCTCAAACTGAGCCTGGATGCCTGCTCTCCCAAACAGGGGTGGGACCTGGATATTTCTGCACACAGATCACCATATTGTCTGTTCCTGAAAAATCCCCATTCCTTCAAATGCCGTGTTTCTCTTGGGACTTAGGTCTCTCAAATGTCAGCACACTCTTGCTGAGAAGGATTTTGCTCTTGGCCAAAGTCACAAACCAGAGATTACATGATGTGATTTCCTCTCTGTGAGCAAGACTGGGTTTGACGACCCGCTGAACCTCTCAGCCTTGAAGGTTGAAGCTTATTTTCTTGGGCTTTAACTTGGAACCGGTTCAGCAAAGTCTTTTTGTCCTAACTTTTATCTAAACACAAAAAAAAGACGGGGGAGGATAAAAACACACAGTGTCTTCTAGAAAAAGAAAACAAACTCTACCACTCCCTAATCTGGAGTCTTCCTTCATCAGCTTTCAGGAAACCAAGTGACAGAGGTGAAATAGTTTTATATAAACTATAATTTCCTCCCAGAAAGTAAGCTCCCTGCTTACTTCTCTATCAAGTGGAGCTGAAGTTGGCCATTTTTCACCTAGGCAAGTCCAATGGCCTAATCCTGTATGAGACATGTCACCAGGACAGCAGGTTTTCCACGCATGTTCAGCCGCTCTCAACAGCATCTCCTGAAAGCTTCGCTTCTGCTTCATCCATTTGTTCTCACCCAGGACGCATCTCAGCCAACAACCATCGCTGGTGCGTGGCAAAGGCACGGTGCGGCGTGTATCTGGCAGTACCATCCCACCAGCTCCTCTGGTGCCTTCAGATATAAGCTGAATTAGACAAGAAGAAACGTGTGGTGCTTGTGTTGTTTATAGCATCTTTGTGGCCCACATTTGGGGATACGACTCGCTACAACCACAGTGGACACTGGCTTTGTATCTGCTGTCTACTGCTTGGCCAAAGCCTTCTTCAGGGTCCCACAGCACCCAGCTGGCTCACAAAGACTTTCTCTTCTTGGTTTGTTTTTTTTTCCCTTTTTCAGTTCAAAGTACCTAAAGCACTGAAAAGGCTGTCAGAGCCTTCCTGAGTGGTTTATTTTTAGCATGGCATCAAGAGCACGCTCTGTGCCCTGAGGCATGCCGTTAGGCGATGCAAAGACACTTGAAAACATAAAACTCCCTCTTTTCAACAGAAGTGAGCTCTTAAACCTGCCCGGACTTTCTAATGGCTTAATTCAGTCCTTGTGATCGTATTCCAGACCCGCCTGGCCGCGGTGCTGTGCAGCCTGCTCTGGGTGACCCTGCTTGGGCAGGGGGTTGGGCTGGGTGACCCACAGAGGTCCCTTCCAACCCCGACCATTCTGTGATTCTGTGATTTTTATCTGATGTTTCATTTTCGAGACGTTGCTCCCCATGTAAGTATTTACTGAGTCCCTGAACCCTCTCTAAAGCGCCGAAGTCCTGAAATCTCTCGCCCTAAAGCCTTTGAAGGGGTCCCATGGTGCCTGGATGATCCCAGCGGCGACTTTGGCCCCGCGATCGCTGACTGCATGAAACGAGAACCCCTGATTGTTTTCACAGACGGCGTTCCCGAGCAGCAGTCTCGCAGCAGCTCGCAGCATCTGAGCCCCTCGCTTATGAAACTCTCCGCGTGTGCAGGCGGGAGGTGTTTCATCCGGAGCTGGAACACATCAGCCAAGCAGAATTTCCTTTGAGCTGCAGATAAGCAGATTCTGGTGATAGAGAGGCCCCGCTCAAACAGACAGTGGGCTTCCAGCTTTCAGAACAGCCTCCAGGGCCAAAGGGGAAGGAAGTATTTAATATTGTGAACATAGGGCATATAGAGAAAAACAACGCTTCAAGATGCATCGCCCTTAGATGTACGCCCTGAGCTGTTAACCCATTGCTGCCGAGGGTGAGCATCTCCAGAGCGGCCTCGGAGCTGAGGACACGCAGAAAGGCTAAAGGTTTTCTAAACCTTTGGTAAGAAATTTTTTTCTGATTCTTTGGTAAGAATTCCTCAGGAATCGGCAACAAAGAGTCAACTCATTGTGCAGGAAGCCTTGATCAGCCGTGGAGAAAGCTGATCACGGACTTGCACGTATTGAAAAATGCAGTCGTCTTTGAGGACAACCTGCATGGTCAGATTACAGAAAGTAAATCCCTGCAAAAAAACCAATTCTAGCCTCTTCACTGAACGCTGCAGAGCCCAGGTTGCTTGGTGTTGAGCTGTGAAACATGTCAGGGCACGCACAAGATCGCTTCTTAGAAATCGCGGCTCTTTTCAGCATCAGCAGAATTAAAAAATCTAATAGCCTTCGCTTTCAGAGAGCAAACCGCAGCAGCGCACTGCACTGTGCAAATACTATCAGAAAGATATAGTGGGATAACAAAGTTGTGGTCAAAACCAGCAGAAGATACAGGCAGACTCTTAGGCAGACTGGTTCTTGAAAGAAAACCTTAGAAAAATCAATAACGAATCAAGCACAGTAATGACAAGCCAAGTATTTCTGGAAAAGTGATGGAGAAGCATTTCTGAATTTCAGGCAGACCCACTTGCGCCTCAGTGACAAGCGCTAATAAAGAGCAGAGAAACACAGGCAGAATGTGACACCGTGGTCACAGATGACATAAATGCACAGATCAGAGTCAGCAGAGGAAAAAAGGATGATTCAAGGGACTCCCTCCTGGTTTCCAGAGACACAGGAGAGACAGAGTGTGACAAAACCTCAGCTCGGGGCCACCCGTCACGTTAGCTGATGACATGGCAGAGTGTCCCGTAACAGAGACCTTGTCCAGGGGTACCTGGCTGAAGAAAGGAAGAACAGGGTAACGACCTGCTCTTCAAGGACCTTGAATCGCGAGGTCAGGCTGTATCCTGGTAGTTGCTGGTGGGATGGGAGCTCTTCAGCCTGGCTGGATCCAGCTGAGGACCACAGAGGGACACCCCCATCTGCATCCCCCCCAGCACAGTGAGAGATGTTACAAGTGATGGTCTGCCCACAGCTTCCAGAAACTGCCTCAAGATGGTGCTCCAGCCAATTTTCTGGTGGTTTGTTCTTTTTTTTTTTTTTTTCCCCAAAGAATTTGCTTGTGTTGCAGATGACTTTGCTGTGCAGGTCTTTGCTTAACAGCAACAAACGAGGGTGGACCGGGCTCAGTCCTTGCAGGGAGCCTTCAGCTGCCTCTGCCAAGCCACTCCTCGCTTTGCAAGGCTCATCGCTTCCAGCTCATGGGCTGGAAGCCCCCGAGTGGCTGCTGGGAATGAGTCACAAACAAGGTCCCCATAGGAGAGGAGAACTATGGATTCATAACCTTGACCATCCTGGGTAGGAAAAGTTTATTTGTCCAGCTTGCTTTATAAATAACCCAGAAAGCAGCGGCTTTGTTTTCACCATCTCAGACTTGACATGTGGAGGAACCTCAGTAGAGTGCCTGTCCCAACCCTGGCAGCCCTGGCCAGGGAGACTGGTCCCTGGGCAGGCATTTGATTTAATGACTCACAGCATGAAAAATATTCTGGCAGGATAAGACCAAGGAGCAGGATCCGTGAGTCTGTGTCATGGAAGCACTGTGGGCATGGCACTGGGGACCTTCCTGCTCCCTCTGACCCCTGGATCTGACCAAAACACATCCTCCATCCACACTGTGTTTTGTAGAACTGTAGAGAGAAACACCAGCAGCCTCCCCACGCTGCGACTCGATATTGCTGCGTGACATCCTGAGTGAGAGAAAGGGTTAAAAAGAAACTGCAGCAGTTTTGTGGAGAATGGAAAGAGTTGAGGTCAAAGAGCAAAATGTTAATGGAGGGATCCATGCAGAGGACATGTGGTCACCACACAGGTAACTCCAAGCAGAAACTAAAACCCAGAGAGGAAATTTTAACCCTACGTGGCAAGGTTAACCCTTACATTTGCAGTCTGTCAGCACGGACAGTCTTCCAGCAATCATTTGCTGCAGGGATGAGGAATCAGCGACGTTAAATTGGGAAAGGTACTTATCGTTTGCTTCTAGGCTGGAGAGATGGCTGGCTTCCCACAGCAGCCGACGGTGCAGGGTGCCCTCTCGGAGTCAGGCAGAGATGCCGTGGCTAAGCAGGAGCCAGGCCTCATCCTGACTGCTGTCCCACAGAAGACTCCTTGCTGGTCCCATTCCCAGCACTGGAACCATGAGGATTCCCTGCGTCCCCCCTACAAGTGGTATGGGGACAGAAAACAGCATTAATGAAGAGCTGATCCTTCCATTAGTCATGGGGGGGGGGTTTGAATCCCTCCATCATACAGTGTGTTTCTCCTTTTTGCAGGGCAGGAACAGCTCCAGCTGTTCTTTTTATTAGAGGATCTGAACAGGTGCTGGAAAGGGACAAACGCTCGTTTACGCCAAGCAACAAAGCTGAGAAATAGTGCGATGCTGCAGGACCGGTACTGGCAGACATCACCCAGGCACCTGAGCCCAGCACCGTTTGGCAGGAGACTTTACAGAGCCTGATGGTGGTCAGCTAATGAGCATCAAAATCTTGCGAGCCTTAGTCACGGGCTAAGCATCGGGCAGAGAGAACTTCGCAAAGTATGTGGAAAAAGAGAAAAAGCGGAGGGCGAATAGAAACCCTGCACTCAGCACTTCAAGGATGTTTAGCCTGTTTCTCCCACTGCAAGCTGTTCTTCCCCAGGCAGTTTCGCCTCCCCGACGTCTGATTTGCAGAATGCTAAGGGCTCAAACGGATCTTTCAAACGAGATACTTCCCTTAGCCAGCCCACTCTTCCTTCAGCCCTTATCTGCCCTTACCTGTCTCCACTAGGTCGCTTTAAAAGTCCCAGACACTTCCTTCCTTTGTTTGTCTTGGCCAGAAAGGGAAATGTCTTGTGTGTCAAAGGTTTAGTGCAAATTCCTCTCCAAGCTCTTTAGTACCTCTGGCCTCAGTAAATCAAACTTCTGACTAGGGATCTGAACAGTCATTCGGATGCTCTCCCTCCATTCTCCCTCTCCTGCCTGCACACAGGATCGAGATGGCAGAGCCAAAAGAACAAGGGGTTAAATCCCAACTGGCTGGTGCAAACTGGGGGCCGGAAAAGAAGTTCTGGGTTTCAAATGCATTTGCACAGAGCCAGAGTTTCTCAAGGTCTGTGCCGCTGTCCCAGCTCTCCAAGGGCCTGGCTGAGATGGATGAAGAGCAGCTGGCAGAAAACGAGCCCTGAAGAAGTGGTGGTTGATAGGGCAAATATGAGCTATTAACGGTCAGATTGCAATCTGTGAATGGTCAAAATCAGTGCCTCTCAGGGGGCATCGGGTCCACCAGGACCTCACGGAGACCTCTCGCAAGAACCCTCCCTCTCTCTGCCCTCTCACTCCTCCTGTTGTGTCCACATTCCTGTTACCACCCAGGTTTTGTCCTGTATTTTCTACATCCCACTAGATGCCTGTACCCACGTGGCAGCTCTCAGGACTCAGAGGAAGCTGGAAAAACCCCCATGACTGAAGCAGGCAGAACAGGGAGAGAAGATTTAATGCCCCCTGAGCAGAGTACACGGTACAGGACTCGAGGTCTCAGAGGAGAAATGTCCCATTACCAAGCCATCCAGTGACTCTACGGGCACAAACCTTCCCCTGTGGGTGACGAAGATGCTCAGAAGAGTCCCTGTTCTCCCGGTTTCACAAGGGGAATCAGTCCTTTTTGGAGCAGGAATTTATGATGGGATTGGCACAACCGTTTGGTGAGAGCAGAGGTTGCTGGCAGAAGAAAGCTTGAGAAGCATCGCTCTCTGGCGTGTTGGACTGAGCCGCTCTGATGGGATACAGCACTTCTCTTAAAACTGGCACGATAAAGCCAGGGGGAAAACTGAGTGTCAAGGGGGTAATTTTCAGGAATTTCTGGCAGCTTTCATGCCTGAATCAGCTTCTCTGGGTTGCTTTCAATGAACCGCTCTGGGCTGTGTCCGAGCAGCACGTTCAGAGGGATGGAGTGAACAGATCCAAGAGCATGAAACATCCTTGCCCGGGCTGGGTGACTTTTCTGAGTGTTCTGCTCACCCCTTCCTCTTTAGGGAAATCATCTGGACTCAGAGACTCGAAGTGGGACGTGGGAGTCCTGGCTAGAGATGTGGGCAGGAGGCACAGCCTTTATGCGCTCTGCCTGGACTGCAGCACCCTTTCCTTAGAGCCCGTGGGAGGGAGGCTGACAGCTCCTGTCCTCCTGGAAGCGTGAAAAACGTGGTAAGCCTGAGAAGTGCTCTAAAGAGAGACGCAAGCCTCCCGTTTTCATCCCAGACCTTTGCCTGGGTTTCGCTGAAAAGAAGAAAAAGAGACCTCTCCATCGGGTGAGCAGCTCAGCGGCAGCAGGTGCAGAACAAGAGCGTCAGGCCAAGTTTGAAGCTCACCAAGCCTCGACAGGGAGGGGTGAGCTAGCTAGCCACAAGCCTACCGCGCAGGCAGCACTTCGGTTGGAAGCTCCTTCCTTTGCAGATGAACACCTTGATCTCAGCTCCCCCCCTCTTCTCCTTCTCACCGACTCAGCCCTGTGCGGTCGCTTGAGAGCAGCGCACCTGACTGTGGGGTGCCTGGTGCCAGCAGCTGCTGAAACCACAGCTTGAATGAAGGCAGCCTTCCTCTCCCGTGCTCGAGAGAGGGCTGTGCTGCATGAAAACAAAACCGAATCAGGCTGTTCTCACCCTCAACTCCCCTGGCAAACAGGAAGCTGCGAGCAAGGGTGGAAGAGCAAGTTTACAGGCTCTTGGGTAACACCAGGAACAAACCCCAGACACCACCTGCAGTGAAGTGAAAGAAATGCTTTCCAGGTAAACACATGCCTCTGGGTTTTACCTGTCCAGCTGAAACACTGACATCTGTATCCAAAGCAGGGGACGGGTTGAGCACTTTTGTTCCCCTCCCTGAGCTTTGTCTTCAGACAGAACGTTAAACTGATGCACCATCTGCCAGAGCAGCAGTTCAGGTGCAAGCGGCTGTTGCCAGAGCTGCCGTTGTAGCCAGGGAGAAAAACTGATGAAGAACCAAGAGATTAGTGGCCAACAACGAGTCTCCTCCATGCCAGTACCACGCTAGCTGCTACCAGGTCTTCAGAGTAGGTCATCCTCCCTTGGAGAGGGAAGGTCTTTCCTCCCCCACAATGCTCTTCCCACCTCTGAACTCCTCCAGGAACACGGAATAAGTCCATCTAGGAGGGATGGCCACCTTGTCATGCTCCCAGTTAAGGGTGTTCAGGCTCAAATCTGCGAGGCTCCCTTATCGCAGTTTGTTGTCACAGGAGACAGGGATTGTCTGTCTGTACGTTGGTGGAAAGAGGACAGGAGCAAGCACGCACCCGGGGAAAAGTGACCGAGTCAAATAAAAGCTGTTTTGCAGTGAGATGCACTTGGCCATGGAAATATCTGCTCAGGGAAGGTCTAGAGGGGAAAATGATCAGTTTAAATAAATTGATATTAGATAGTACAAATGCCTAAGGAAACATGCACCCAGCAAAATCCAGGTAGGTTCTACCTCTGTAAAAATGCCGGCACTGATACAAGAGCAGGATTTATCCAAACTAAATGCATCAACAGACCAGCAGGTTCCTTCTGCATGTGCACACTGAGAAGCAACTTTCCTATGCCTGACACTAAAAGTTCAGAGCCCTGGTTGCTATCATAAAAAAAGGCTATACTCTAAAAAGGCTGAGAGAGTTGGGATTGTTCAGCCTGGAGCAGAGAAGGCTCCGGGGAGACCTTACAGCAGCCTTCCAGTACCTGAAGGGGCCTACAAGAAAGCTGGAGAGGGACTTTTTACAAGGGCATGGAGTGATAGGACAAAGGGTAACAGCTTCAAGCTGAAAGAGGGGAGATTTAAATTAAATATAAGGAAGAAATTCTTCACTATGAGGGTGGTGAGGCGCTGGCACAGGTTGCCAGAGAAGCTGTGGATGCCCAATCCCTGGAAATGTTCAAGGCCAGGTTGGATAGGGGTTGGTCTAGTGGAAGGTGTCCCTGCCCATGGCAGGGGGGTTGGAATGAGATGATCTATAAGGTCCTTTCCAACCCAAACCATTCGATAGTTCTATGATGAGCGTTTCTTTTTTAGTCATCAGGTGTTTTTCAGTCTGATGCAGAGGCCAAAGGGAAGCTTTTGTGTGCAGACTGCTAATGCAGCATCTTGCCTGGTGTATACCTCTTTGGTAACTCCAGAATGAATCGCAATGAGGAACAGCAGCATCTTCTGATCGATGCCAAAAGGCCACTGGCTCGTGGGAGTACAGGAAGAGGGACAGCAGTCTCAGCAAAGCCCCTCCATGGGTGGTCTCAGCAAGGCACCTCCCAGGGCTCAGTTTTGGGTCTGGTCTTGTTTAACATTTTTGTCAATGATTTGGATGAGGGGATCAAGTGCTCCCTCAGTAAGGTTGCAGATGACACCAAGCTGGGTAGGAGTGAGGGTATGAAGGCTCTGCAGAGGGATCTGGACAGACTGGATCGATGGGCTGAGGCCAACTGTGTGAGGTTCAACAAGGCCAAATGCTGGGTCCTGCACTTTGGTCACAACAACCCCATGCAACGCTCCAGGCTTGGGGAGGAGTGGCTGGAGAGCTGCCCGGTGGAAAAGGACCTTGGGGTGTTGGTCAACAGCCGGCTGAACATGAGCCAGCAGTGTGCCCAGGTGGCCAAGAAGGCCAACGGCATCCTGGCTTGTATCAGGAATAGTGTGGCCAGCAGGAGCAGGGAGGGGATCATGCCCCTGTACTCAGCACTGGTGAGGCTGCACCTCGAGTACTGTGTTCAGTTCTGGGCCCCTCACTACAAAAACAGACAGTGAGGTGCTGGAGCGTGTCCAGAGAAGAGCAAGGAGGCTGGTGAGGGTTCTAGAGAACAAGTCTTATGAGGAGCAGCTGAGTGAGCTGGGGCTGTTTAGTCTGGAGAAGAGGAGGCTGACGGGGGACGTTATTGCTCTCTACAACTGCCTGAAAGGAGGGTGTAGTGAGGCAGATGTTGATCTCTTCTCCCAAGTAACCAGTGATAGGACAAGAGACAATGGTCTCAAGTTGCGTCAGGGGAGATTTAGATTGGATATTAGGAAAAATGTTTTTACTGAAAGAGTGGTCAGGCACTGGAACAGGCTGCCCAGGGCAGTGGTGGGGTCCCCATCCCTGGAGGTGGTCAAAAAACGTGTAGATGTAGCACTTCGGGACATGGTTTAGCAGGCATGGTGGTGTTGGGTTGATGGTTGGACTAGATGATCTTACAGGTCTTTTCCAACCTATGATTCTATGAGTCTATGTTTCTCCACCTCTACTTTTTCATCCCAGTCCTCTCCTTCGCTCCCTTAGCACCTAGGTGACACATTAGGTAGGTGTATGTTCAGAGTTTTCCACCATTATTGTTCTAAACTTTTCTTTGCCAGGTACGCACAGAATCAATATTGGAGCTCCCTTGATTCAGCATCTGCCTGTTCTTAACTTTAATCTATCTGTAGTGATTAGGATCTGTTACAAAGCCACAGCAAGAAATTGTTGATGGCAATACGAGAGCCAACAGCCATTCTTGTAGGTCTTCCTGCTGAGTCCACCCTGGAGATGCTCCGACCTCTGGCACTCACAGTCTGCCACCGGCCACCATGGGACACGGGTGGGATGATGGATTAGGAACGTGGCTGTGAAATTTCTCATACATTTCCTGCAAGTTTTGAAGTCAGGCCTCCCTGTACGACATCTCATCCCTCCTCTTCACAGCTGCTTCTCATTTTCCAGCCATAGTCTTCCTGTTTTGCTGGATTTTTTTTATTTTTATTTTTTTTTTTTTAAAGGTGGGGGCTGTGCTTAACAGCTGCACACAATTCTCCCCTGGCCATGCCTGCTCCCATCCCTATATATAGCCTCAGACAGGCCAAACAAATGGAGTAGGGCTGGGGTTAATAATCACAAAATGGAGTTCAGCTGTCTCTGAACTGTGATTTACTGGGACCGAGGCCAGGCAAGTTCCTCCTCACACTGTTGCTGTGGAGTTGTCCACAAGGGACCAGCCTTTTCAAAAGGGGAAAAGTTATTTGAAGTGCCTTTTTGCAAACTGAAACTTGAGAAGATGTGAAATGATTCAAGCAGGTCTGCTGTTGGATGAGGTCTCCAGGGAGATGCTGGTGTGATGTGGAGGGGTGTCATGCGTGCCGATGTGCTGTTGTCTCCACCCTTAGAAGCTTGGAGCTGGGAGAACAGGTGAGTTTAACCTGGCTCTTGTTCTTTGCTGGGGCTTGTGGTGGCTGAACAGTTGCTAATTGAAATACCCCATGAGGAATACAGTTCTTAGAGTTGCTCTCAGTCTTTAATTGCATTCCAGTGGGAGGGTCTACTCTGGGGCTAGAGGTGTGAGGATCTGTCAGTCTGTGTCCTCTACCCATTTCATGTCAGGTGTCCGGAACGTTCTTGGTGTTGGATATCTTGCCTGTTGGTTGCAAGGACAGAGAATGGGAACAGCTGTCCCCTTTCCTGAGTTTTGGCCTCATTGGTGTCCCCTGTGTTGGCTGTTGCTTGGTGTTGTGCAGGGCCACTGAGTCCCTGTGGGGTGACCTGCCTGGGGGGCTCGTATCTCTGTTCCCTGCACAATCACAATATTGATGAGAGGAACCTGCAGAGCGTAGCTGGGGCTCAGATCACTTTGTGTAATAATCATTAACAAGCAGGCTGAGCCAGGCTGCTTGTGGTCACTTGAGAGTCTAAAACAAGGGCCAAAGTACGTGGGTAGAGTTTGGACAGCATCCAGTTCTGGGGAGTCTCGGGCACCCCAGTTCTTCCCCTTGGGTATGCTGAACATCACCCCAGGGTGTCCCCTGCAGAGGCTGTAAGGAGGCCGGAGTGTCACCCCTGTGGCACTTCCAATTTTCCTCCAGACACAGGGCACCCTGTGGCACGCTCTCCCAAGCCACCGCTCTTGCACACCCTGGTCCTCAACAGCTCGGAGTATTTTTAGCCGGCGTGCCTTGCAGACATAACACTTCTCCTCCTGAAGAAACAAACCTGCTCATATCCTGCCTTCTATGGTGAGATGTGGCTCCAGGCAGCTCTCCTCCCCCTGCCTCGCACACCCCCAGCCTGCACCCACGCTGCTGCACCCACGCTGCTGTTCCTCCAGCTTCTAAGCTGCTGATGGCCTGCTTAGTGTCTAAGGGCAATTCTGGCAGTCGCCTTCTGCACTCACCTTTCAGGCAGGGAGGTGGATCTCGGGTGATGTGAGAGCAGGCTTGTGGCTGCTGGAAGCAAAGACCAAGCTCTTGTAGCATGCCAGGGCAGGTGGGATGCATCTGGCTTGGCTCAAGACCCTGGGATCCAGCAGCACAGCTTAGGTCTTTGTGCTTTGACTGGAAGAGTTGAGGTCCTGGAGGTGTGCTCAACACAGAGGTACAGGCACCTAGTAGAATTCTCAGCAGAGCTCGTACTGCTTGTTAGCCAAAGGTATTTCAAAATCCATCTGCCCCTTTACACTCCTAAACACCACCTCAGACCTGCTCCAGCCTCATTAGTTACACAAATAGCAGCTACAGGAACAGCAGCATTCAATTCCAGCGTTTGAATGGAACACTGCTCATCCTTGGAGTGGTTTCTAGCTGACGAGGCTGCTGAAATACCTGGCTGTACCTGCGATGTAAAGAACCCTTCCTCTCCTCCCTGTGCTGCCTCAGCTTCCCCAACCCTCAATGAACTGACTGTCCACGCTTCTGTGACCATGCCACACATGAGAGGACACTAGGAGAGAAGCCAGTGCTGGCAGATGTCAGGGCATCTGCCAACAAACGCTGTCCCTGGAGCTGCTCGAGTCTTCTGCCACACGATCCCAGAGGGCAACGTGGCAGGGCCATGTCACCATGCCTTTCTGCTGTGCCCCCGAATCTCCCACTGATGGGGACGCTGGGACTTCCTTACTGGGCTGCTGTACCAGCATCAGGGGGGTGGCAGCGAAGGGAAATCTTGCGCTGAAGGACACCTGCACAGGTACATGCTGAGCCACCGTGTCTGGTGTGCTGGGCCACACAGGTCTTGGGATGGGGACTGTCGATGCCAGGTACCGCCTGAGAGGAGGCATCCCAGGCTTAATTGGGACCCGTCATCTGCAGAAAAGAGGGATAGCACAGCATCAGGCCAATATAGCTCCTCCAGAGCTGTTTCATTGCTGGTCCCAAAGCGATCTGCCATGCAGATTGCAAGTTTGCAGCAAGCTTGCAGGCTGCCCGTGCGTATGCACAGCATCTTCTGGGAGTGTCCCAGATCATCATTCCCACGTAGCGTGAGCGTTCTCCGTGTATGTCTTTAAATTCCTTTGTGCTAGCCTCCAGTTCCTCTGAAATTTCTTGAAATTTTGAAATTCCTCCTCTCCATGTAGAAGCTTCAATGCAGCAGGGTGAACCATCAAGGCAGCTGTATGAATGGCAGATAAGGGCTTGTGGACTACGTGAAGATTTCGCTTTGAGAGAGCTAGGTACGTAGCTAGGGATTTCTGGAGCCCACTGGAATGCTTAAAGGTTTGTTTTTTTCGTGATAAAGCCTTGAAGAAGGGCTCTTGGAAAATGCCAGCACAGATTAGAGCGCTGGGGCTTAGCATTTGCACAACTGCGGAAGTTCAAAGGAGCCAGGCATATGCTTTCCTTCAGAAGATGGGTCACGGCGTGGTTTCTGAAAGCTTTGCTCACTGCCTGCTCGATCCCTGGGTCTCTGTGTTCCCACCTTAAAGTCCACCAGGTGTCACTTTCCAGCTCTTACAGCATGGACCCATCACCCATGTTTGCAGTAAGGGGGTGCCTATATGTGCTCACAGCCCCCATGCACGCACACATACCACAGCTAGTCTACTCCAAAAGCTCTGCATGGTCTCTGTTTCTCCTGTTCTCCTTGACTGCCCATGTTCTTCTTTCAGGGCAGAATGGACCCTTGTAAGAGACTCCAGCTTCTCCTGTGCCAGAGCAGCCTCAGGTCCTCAGACAAGGGTCCTTCCAACCAGTAACTGTGGGAAATGCTTCCTCTGACTGCTGGGGTGCAGACATGCTCAAAATTCTTCTCTTATCCAGTTGACTGTCTGTCCTGCAGGGTAGTGTTCAGAGTCTGCCTTTGGCCTCAGGTTCTTCTGATGGAGACAGAACTTTTTTGGGACAGAACTGATTTTGGGTGGCCATCCTAAACCCTTTAGACACATGTCCCATCATGAACACCTTCAGGAACCTCCTTAGATCCACCATTACAACCACTCCCAGTACTCAACTGCCACACAACATCATCTGGGTTCTCCAGTTGGTAGAACATGAGCTTTCCTGGCTGGTCTCTCGGCCTTTGAAACACAAAGATTTTAATCTTTTGCCCCCTTTCTTCCTCCTGGGAGACTTTGGTCAGTTTTCTTAATTAGACAGGATTGCCTCACTTCCTTAGATACGGAAATGTCTCTTTGTTAAACAAGGCCGTATCTCTTATCTCTGCCTGGCCTTTAAACAACTCTGCTTTTAGCAATTCCTTCTGTGTCCTTACACCTAACATGTAAGTGATGCCAATATCCAGCTAGGTAAAAGTTTGTAACTCATTACAAAGACTTGGCTCGGACCAGGTGCAGGAGTGACCCTGTCTGGGGACACTCAATTCTGCATGGCTGATTGCCACACTCTCTCCTAAGCACACCTTTACCACGGCCACTTCCTTTCCCCTCAGATCTTTTCACCTGACCTTTATTTTTATTTTTCTTTTTTTTCCTCTTTGACAATATGAGGTTCTTTTATCTGAGAACAGAGTCAGAAAAATCCCAAGAGGAGGAGTTGTTTTTTTTTTAACCTGCGGGTCTTCTCCAGGACAGGACCTCCTGGGATGCCCCAGGATGTGACTTATCTGGGGGAGAAAGCAGCCCTCGACCGCAGTTTTCTGTAGTCTGATGGATCCCTCGCAGCCCCCTTCCAGAGCTTGCCCTGCTGTTGCCAGAAGCGTGAATTTCGCTGCTGCCAATTGTGAAGACAAATAAGCAATTTTCTCCCTCATCCCTGTGACAGCAAAATAAACTTTTGCTTTTGAGAAGATGGCAGCTGTTTCTAGTCTCAGGAATGCACATCTACCTGCTAGAGCAGGACTGGCATCACTTGGCTTTCAGAGGTGAGAGAAGGACCACCATGCTCCCTCTTTTCTACTGACACTGTTCCAGTTGGCATTAAAGGATAATTTGTGCTTGGGCTGGAAATGGCCAGGACAGGTTAACGATGATTCTCCAATCCAGGAACAGGGCAGGGAGCCCAAACACCACTCCCAGGAGAATTTGTGTGCTCTCTGCACAAAGCCGGGCAACTTCAGCGGAAGAGGTGGAGTCCATCCCTCTACAAGGCTCCTGGGAGGATTCTCCTGGCCGATGGAGATTTTCCTTCCCTTGGACAGAGGCAAAACCTGAAGCCAGGCCTCCTATGTTAGGCTAACTGCTATTAGTGAAAGGGACACTTGGGGTGGCCATGGGTGAGGCAGGAAGAGCATTACTGTCTTCCTCCTGGAGCCGAATCCTGAAGACAAGGCCCTTCGGAAGGGTGAAGGCTCCAAGCCTTGGAAATGGTTTGGGGCTAGGAATCCCGGGTGGAAGGAGCCACCTCCTGGAAAGCCGAAGGCTTGCAAGCACTGAAGAAGGACAGTCCCTCAGCTTCTCCCCTACTCTCCTGCTTTCCTTCTTGCACTCCTCCTCACGTACTCTTCTTGGACTGGGCTGTGCTCTCGCAGTGAGAGTGAGATGCTCAAAAGCTCAGAGCTGCAAAGCTATTGTGCTAGGGCCTGAATTCCCCATCAGATCTATTGGAAGGTGCTACATCTGCGTCCCTCAGCCTTTTGCATGAACACCAATGGCTCCTCTTCAAAGAGGAGGAAAGAGGAGTGAAGGGCAGGCAGTGATGTGGCCAAGGTCCTTGAGGACTGGGGGAACACCAGTGGGAATGGAGCGAAGAACAGGCATAACATGGAATCCCACCCTGGAGACCTTCTCTGGAGTGACCAGAGAGGAAGCCCTCTCTTCAGCTCCCATAACTTTCCTTTAAAATTGCTGAAAACTTTAGTGAAAATTAGATATAGGCATCTGAATGAGTTCTGTGCTTCTGAAACTTTCACCCAGCGTTATAACCATGTTCAGCACCCTAGAGTGCAGCTGGCTGAAAAACTTTCTGAACAAATTCAAAATAAAATCCTTCAGATGGGACCTTTTTCGCCTGATTTCAGCTGAGTTTGAAGTCTGTATGCATTTCCCTAGGCAAACCCTTGAAAGGGAGGATGGCTCCAGGCAGGGCAGAGATCAGCTCATGGCACAGCAGAGAGGGTGACTTGCAGGAAGCTGTTGAAGGAGCTTAACCTACTCAGCACATCAAAATCCAACAGCCTTTCAATCCATTGTTCCACCGTGTATTTAGTGACACTGGAAAATACTGGGTTTGACTAGATTTGAAAGTGATAAAATGCAGAACAACAAACAATTTCCAGGAGTTGAAGCCAGGCGCAGGTCAAACAAGAAAAGACACTGGTTATGGTGGTGACTTAACAACATTAACAAAGTATTCCTTGTTAGGCTGTTAAATTATTGAGGGGAAAAAAATTGAGAAGCTTGATGCGTGCGTGTCCAGAGCAGATGCTGCTGGAAAACACTGTAGATGCTGGGCCCAGTCACTGGTTGTCTCTGGTGAAAGTTCCTGTCTCGGGACAAACCTGAGGACTTTCAGATGAGGAAGACAGTGCTTTTCTGACCCCAAAATCTCAAACCCTGTGGCCGAGAAGTCACGCTTCGGTAGCTGAGGTCCGTCCCTAGCTGTGCCCTAGGATGTCTGCACAATTGAAGTTGTCTCTGGCCCTCTGATTCCCACCGGCTCTATCCAAGTGGCTGTTTCCCTTGGTCTCCTGCTTAACAGAGCAATTTCCCTTTCCATTTTGGACAGGGAGCGCTGGGTTAATGCCACCCTCGTAGGGCGTCAGCATTGCACAACCAGTTAACCCTCTCCGGAGAAGACCCAGATGGGAAAAGCAAAAGGTTGAAGAAGAAGAACCGAATTCTCTGCCGGTGACACTTTCTCCCAGCCAACAAACAAAAGTTTTTATTAGCTAAACCCGCTCAGATGCTGCATTCCAGCTTGGTAACATTTCGGTAACACATTGCAAACGTTTGACTCATAGAAACTTGGAAGGCTGGAGCCGGGGGAGGGGGAAGAGCGTCACATTCCCATTCCCGGGCAGGGTTTGGTTGTTGGATTTCTTTTTTTTTTTTTTTTTCTCTCTTAAAGAACTGAAACTTCTCCCTCTGTTTAATGAAAAAAAAGTGAGCCGGACGGCTTTCACCGGCTTGCATTGTGTTTGGGAGAGAGGGGCTGGGGGAGGAGGGCTTGCTCTGCCAAGGGTGGAACCCAGGGCAGCTGAACTCGCTTTTCTTCTGCAAGTTTTTTTTTTTTTTCTCCCTCTGTGTTCCCAGGACAGGGTTGGCTTTCTAGGTTTGATAAAGCATTTCCTTCCATTGTCATTCTATACGGCCTCTGGGCCCTTCTCTCAGTCCCTCCCCTTTCGCCGTCCCCTCTCTTTCTCTCTCTCTCTCTTCCTGAACTTTAGTGAATCTTGAGATATAAAGAAAGCAGCTGCCTGCCTTAAGCACATCTTGAACAATGAGACCTCATCTCCAAGGGCTTTAATTCCTCTGGATGCAAGGACAAAGCCAGGGTGAGTAGCCTGCCAGTGACTCTGCCGGTCACTGCGTCTGCAAACGCGGCCGTTCCCGGTGGGTGCTCGCGGCCGTCCCCGCAGCGCCGCGGTCCTCTCGCCGCTCTCGGGCTGCGGAGGTATCGTACAGCACAAGAGCAGATGCTGTAAGCATTAAAACTCTTGAAACCCACCCAGCGCCTCCCAAAAAAGCACGGACGCTGTCCCCATCGGACGCTGTCCCCATCGGACGCTGTCCCCATCGGACGCTGTCCCCATCGGACGCGCGCGTGCTGGCGAAGGCTTTGCCGCCCAGCTGTGTGCCTGGACATGGGTCACCCGCCGGCTCCCCTCCTTGTGAGACTGGGCCAAACGTGGCTCTCAGCAAGGTGGGAGGAATCCTGCTCTCAAAGGCAAAGAAAAACAAATATGATGCAATCGAGCGTGACGCTGGGCTGCGGGAGGGAGAGCTTCCCCGTGGCTTTGGGGCTGCGTAATCCAGGGACGATGCTAAAAGAGGAGCTTGGGGAGGTGACCGGGTGGGAGACATCTCCACGATGCCGGAGCGCTTGGTTTCGGAGGCGAGGGCTGCGTCGTGCGGATGCTGCAGACCTTCCTGCCGGTGTCCGTGGCATTTCTGCCCTCTTGCCTCCCACAGCCTCGTAGGAATTTTCCAGTTTGTTTTAAATGGCGAAGTGAGAGATGGGCTGGAGCGCAGGGGAACTTCTGCTTGGCGCAGGGGATCGGTGGCTCGCAGCCGCTGCGTCCCGGGCAGAGAGCGTGGCCGATGGGGCTCGCTGCAGTCCGTGCTGGGGACCGCAGAACGCAGGCAGAGGAGCAGCGTGTGCTGGCGTTGTGTTATCTGGAGTCTGGTTTTGCCCGAGTGATCTGTTTAGATTGTTTCGTGCGCAAAAAGCAGAAGGCAGAATACAGGATACCTCAGCAGAAGTGTGATGTGTGTTAATTAAGGGAATTTGGGACAAGTTAGGCAGCATCTTCATCACTTGCAACTGCCAATACGGGGTCCCAGCCTCGCTCTCCCAGGAAACTGTAACCGATTCACATGGGAGACCATGATGGACATGAAGGCCTATCCCAGATAAACCTTGAACATCTTCCCGAGGGATTCCACGCCGCAAAAAAGCACATTGTAAACCTGCCGGCTCCTCCTCCAGAGCGGCTTCCCAGGACGCTTGCTCTGCTCGACGCGCACCAACACAGCTCCGTGCTCCTGGCGCTTCCCCGCTGCTCTTCCTGGCAGGCCTCTGCAAGCAGCTGAAATACGCTCCTCTCGTGAAATCTGCCTCTCGAGGTGCTTGCATCCCCTGAGCTCTCGCGTGCGCTGGCGTACTCACCGGTGTAGCAGCCCCCCTCTTGCCTCTGCTGTTAATCAAACTTCTTTTGCTTGTGGTGCCTAGGTGAGAATGGGGGGAAAAAGGAGCAGGGACCGTGACTCTGAAGGATGTCCAAGCTCAAAAAGTCCCCTCTCACTTCACAGAATCACAGAATAGTAGGGGTTGGAAGGGACCTCTGTGGGTCATCTAGTCCAACCCTCCTGCCCAAGCAGGGTCACCCACAGCAGGCTGCACAGGACCTTGTCCAGGCGGGGCTGGAATATCTC
>Ga0065711_1034848_pt1 | contig 23154 bp, 11 predicted proteins | sample Hoacrofraction12_FD_59098 | JGI IMG/M metagenome (GOLD analysis project Ga0065711, IMG submission 59098) | Hoatzin crop microbial communities from Cojedes, Venezuela - Epithelial fraction 12 v2 (version 2) | ecosystem: Host-associated > Birds > Digestive system > Esophagus > Crop | place...
AAGTGTTCCTAGATAGCATTTTCCACAAATAACTCTTTAAAAAAACCCTACAAAACAAACAAATATTTAATCTTGTATTATCTCACAATGAATTTACCTCCTAAATCAGAAGAGAAAAACTACAGATATATAACTGACCTGCTTCATTTAGAGCTTTCTCCATGGGCAGTTTGCTTAGCTGCACAGACAGGTCTTCACCAGTGACACCTTTTAGCTGTGATCTTGGCACTAGAAACAAGGAGCAACACAACAAAGTGCTTCAATCCAGAGGAATAATATTCAAGACTTAAAGTCTAAAACAGATCAGAAAAAAATACATAAAAAGCAGTGGTCACTATAGAGCATCTTCTAATGAAACAATTTTGCACAATGGAAGATTGCACACAGTTACTCACAGCTGTTACATTTTGTAAATAGCAGCCATCATCAGTTAAATCCCAGAAATATCAGCTATACCTAAACCCCCCATTTGACAACTTTTATCCCTAACATTTTCCCTTTATCCTAGCTCCACATCACATCAAGAGCAAGGTAGGCTATACCTGTTTTCCAGGGACTAGAGAAAACCTGATTCATTCCAGACCAGAACTACTATAGGCTGCCCCACTAACTGCATTTAAATGCATCAGCTGTCCTTTCTCCTTAACAACCCAGCACCATCCCTCAGCGAGGTAACTCAGCACAGCTGCCCTGCACCCTGCAGAAGGGCAGCACTTGACATCAGCCGAAACTCCACCCCAGCTCCTCTCTGGCAGCAGCAACCTCCCTTCAAACGCTTGCCCTTATGGCTGCCAGGATGCCGTGAAGCCGCGCTCCCGCTGGCAGCGGGGCCCCAGGCTGGGCTGGATTTGCCTCTGTCAGGTGCTCTTCTTGCAGTCAGCACCTGCAGGAGGGCAGAGAGGCTCAAGCATGGACAGGAGCAGAGGGTCTGGAGATTCAGGACAGAGTAATGCAATTTGGGTGCCCCACGCCCAATCCACAACACGGTCTGCAACATTTTCTTGCTTAACATGGCTATTCCCTATTAAAACACAGCTACACAGAAACTCTTTTTTTTTTTCTCTCCCCTCCCCCATCGCCGTAGTGTGTTTTACTCCTACAGGCTTTCCCCCAAGAAATGCCGACCTTTCAGCTGGACTTTCCTCGTGTGTTGGCAGGTCGAGGACAGAGTGACAGGTATGGTCTCAGGGTACCACAAGTAAATGTCTCTTTTTCTGATTAATTTTTATGAATGAACAGGATCAGAAAGTTTCCTGTATTTTTGAAGGGACAAGCATTTCTGCAAAATTTCTTGCTGGAATTTCATATGCAAAACACTAGAGAAATCACATCTGGATGGTGCATGCAAGAATTTACATCGGAAAAGAGGCATGGAGGGGCTTATGGAGGTGATCAGAGGAGAATTTTTTCATGACAGAAGGCTAGAAAACTTGTCTCGCACAGTAAAACACAGACTGAAAGAGGAGAGAATTGCAGTCTGTAAGGCATCCAAGAACTAAGTACCAGGAGAGGAAAAGAACTATTAAATTTAATAGAGATAGTGACATAAAGATATTAGATGCAAACTTACCGCAAACACATCCATCCCAGAAACTGGAAGAAGGATTCCAGTTATTATGAGGATGAAGTTCGGGAACTCTCTTCCCAAAAGTCATCTTTTACAAAGAGGCAAATGAGGCACAAAAAATTAAGCCCTCTATTGAAGATCACACATAAAGTTTGTGTCAAAGATGGGAATCAGATACCAGAGACATAAATGCCAGGCCAGGTCCGTTAAAACAAAATCAATATTCTTATCAGTGGGGGTCAAATGTGGTTAAAAGATGGGTTGCTGCACCAAAATTTGCAATCTAATATAGTTGAAGTGAGAAAAGGAAACTAGTATGAGAAAACAGATTAGATTTTTTACAGTATTGTTAAACTGTTAATAAATAATAAATAAATTGTTAGTGGTAAATCAGTACCACCAATCTCTGGGGTGATTAAAAAAAGATTTAAAGAAAAGATTTGCATTTCTGACACAGGACATTACCTCAGGATACTGCAGAATTAAGCAAGATGCTTATGGATAGTCTTTTCCTTCTTTTGCATGGCAGAGCAAATAATTTATTGATATCTCGATGTAATCTGTTCTTCTGGGTTGTTGTTTTTTTTCTTTTTAAATTTTGCTGTTGCAGTTATCAATACGGTCACGTCCTTGGGGAATAACATCCCTGCTTGTAAAGTTCTGTTATAAACAAACAAGCTTAGACACTTCTCTTTCTTCTGAACTTCTTTTGATTTGGGATTACTGCCTGACTGTAATTTATTTTTTTCCCTCACACAGTGCTTGTCAATCTGTTGGCCTGGCTTTTTCTTTCTCAGTGTCAGAAGAAATCAATGAGAGTTTCCACTCGGGGATTCCCAAGGGTGTTTCCCTTATTATCAGTTTCATTGCCATGACTGTTTTGTCTCAAGCCGTATACACTATTTGCTTCACCAGATTTCTCTGAATCCTAATTCCAGTACCAAAATCCCATAATTGTTATTTCCTAGTTAATCCTCAGATGCTCACTTTATGCAAAGAGAGAGATGTATTTGCTGTTCTGGAGCAAAGATTTTTTGAAGCGCTTTTTGTTTGGTTCCTCAGGTCCCTGTGGCCTCTCCCCGCGCGGGGTGCAGGCACCATGTTCCAGCTGTAACCATGTTGTCACCATCGCCAGGAGGGAGACACTCCCTCATGCTCACAAGGATGTACATCACCCGTCTCGGGGACCTGGATTCCCAAACAATATTAAAAATGCAGTCCCAGCCTGCTTTCCCCCTTAGCCTTACATGCGTCAGAATCTTTCACATTTTTGGGTTGCCCTAACTTAGTAAAATGTCACCGTTCTTCTTAGCTTTCGATTCACACTTCAGTTAGAAAGTTACCTTCGGTGGGAGCAAGTGACTCCACACTCTCATCCTGACCTCCCAAAACTGGAACCAGAGCGTGCGCTTGCTTCGTCCAGTCATCAAGGTGCTGGATGACATTTGAAAGAGAAGTGAGGGGACGTGCAGGCGGCTTTTACAGGACAGGTTGGTCCTTGACGGCTACAACCACACTATTTGCGTTCCGAGCTTCTCTGCAGCTGTTTCTGTCCTCTGGCAGCTCCTGCCAGCAACATTTCCAGCCTCCCACAAGAGTTAGGTCTGAATGATGCTGTTTTACTGCTTTTTCTCTACTTTTTCATACAACATCAAGACTCTTCATTTTCCCCTTTTCCAGCAAAATAGAAGGACCAGCTTCTTACACTCAGTACCTGGGATTGGAATGGCAATTCCTGAATATAATGCAGTCTTAAAGCAAGTTGTGCCAGGATGCCGAGGTGGCAGTTATTCCTTTCTTCAGAGAGTTGCAGAGTTAGTTAGCTCCCCTGTCTCCCTGGAAACATGTTTACAACTTCTCTTTCTGCCTGCTTGTCTATCAAAGTGCTGCTGTTGACACCCAAATGCCCTGCCTTGGCACCTCCTGAACTCCGATGACTTAATAACCACGACAGCTCTGCAGAGAAAAACACCTGAGTAGAAACACATCAGTAAAACTTGAAGGCTCAGCCTAGCAAGAGGTGCTTATGTGGCCTGAGCCACGGAAAGATACCAGCACGACCTTCACATCACCCACCCACATCACTATAAATCTACATAGCTTGCACACATTTCTGCCTAAATATCTTTAGAAAGCTGGAGTGGAAAGGATTTAAGGATGTCTTGCATCAACTTCTTAGGTGATTTGCAGCATTTCTCCAATACAGCAATGCTGAACTTAAGACTTTCCACGTTAACTCATGGAACTTGTCTGAGCATCCTCGCATGCTGCACAGCGTTGTCCCAGCACGAGGTACGAGCTCCTGGGGACTGCTCAGGGCCTCCAGCGCAAGAGCTGCCAGCATCTTCCAGAGAGGCAGGCTGCACTGGGAGCTATAGGACTCGCGTCAGGACATGACGACAGGAGGGACTAGGGGATCAGATTGCTCCAGGCACTGAGGCGAGGGGGGCCCCCGTCCTCTGCTGGTCCCCAGGCCCTGCAAGCTGTGAAGGCACCAGCGTGTTGTTCTCACAAGTGTGCTGGGCAAGCGTGGAGGCAAATTTCGCTTCACTGCCTGCAAAACTTGGTGTCACGCTGGCGCAGTACCACAGAGGCAGAGCTCCACTGCTCGGCCTGAACTGAGAATGAAACGCCGTGCTGGGAGCTGCCACGGGGCGTGCTGAGCTGTCGCTCTTCTAAGGGCTTGGGTTGCGTAAGCGGACCAAGGGAATCACTAAACCACAGACAATGAAAACAACTTTAAATGAGAGACTAAATGAAAAGAAAAAAGTTGTCAAAATGTCAAGGTTAATGTTTTCATAAAACTAACCAGGGAATGGCTAGACGGTATGAGTATTAACTTTAAACTTAATTAAAACTTTTAAAATGCGAATACAAAACTAACTTCAGTCTAGACAGTCAATAAATCTATCCTCCTTAATGAAATACTGGTCCTTTTGGTATTTCTGGTCAATTTTTTTCCTCATCCTTGCAGCTATGTATATGTGAAACTCATATTCCTGTCTGTCAAAGTCAGAGTAGCCGTGTGGAGCAGGACCACAGCCTCCTGCTCCACATACTTCTGCGCCTGTGGTGGGGCCAGCGGCTCTGCCCCCAGCCTGGCTACAGCTCTGGGATGGGCAGCAGCCTCCAAACACATGCACACGTCGAGCCAGGCAGTGACAAATCTCTGCCCTGCTCCTTAGCTGGGCCATGATGACTTCTCAGAGATGGTTTCCTCCATCTGCAAAGCGCCACAGCTCTGCCCGGGCTCTAGAGGCAGCCCAAAGGAAAGGGACGTCCTCGTCTTACAGCCTGGCAGTGGCTCTGCTGTTTGGACAACTGGAGACAGCAGAAATGGTGTCTGCAGTCCTGTGAGAAAGCCTGGGCCTGGCAGGTCTCCAGCAGATTTTAAGAGATCAGTGTAGAGAGCTCTGGGATCTTGTTTTCTTGCATTTTGTTTTTAGTCCGCATCATCATCCAGTGTTAAATTCTCTACTTAGGCATTTTCTTGATCTCTCAAGCAGTTTTGTTCTTGAAATAAAATTGGTTTTTAAATGATTTTAAGAAATAAAAAGAAAATGGTAAGAATTCCCCATGATCTCAAATTGCTTGGTTGTTAGTGGCTCAGGGCATGCTATACTTATACATACTATCCCTCTTGGTGAATGCTAGAAGGAATGTATGTGTGTGCTGAAAACACACAGGGCAGTTTTCCTTCCTTCCTTCCTTCCTTCCTTCCTTCCTTCCTTCCTTCCTTCCTTCCTTCCTTCCGCTCATTCTTAACTTGCGCACACAAGCGGAGTTTGGTTAAATTATCAAGAATTTACTTGAATCAACACACTTTTTGCTGAGACATTCAAACCTCCCTAGATAACCTCTTTTTCTTCACCTTTCTAACCTTCAGCATGTCTATCATAGTTTTCCTTAAAAAAAATTCCAATTTTGTGACCAATGGGTCTTTTTTTTTTCTCTTTTTAAAAACATGCCTCGTTCAGGCACACATTTTGCAGCCTGTGCTGCCAGCACACTGCAGCTTTCCCTGAGGCAGGATCTGGCCTTGCACTGTGCTAAAAAACGACGGAGTTGGGAAAAAGGTGCAAGGATGATCAGCATGTTCATAATGAAGATTGAAATCACTGGCTCTGCCATCTGCTCCGCCCTATAGTCTTACACTTGGATTGATATTTACCTTCACCTGTCTGACTCTACCTCAGCATGAACTCCACAGCTGTACTCCTGAGAAGTCCATTAATATCAGCTCAGTGTTGTGAATAACAGAACGCTAAACTAGTATTACGGCTCCGTAACAAAATAAGGATATTGGACTCTTACATCAAAGCCATCTTGTTAGGGAGCCATAATATCAATTTAACGTTCTCTCATTCCCCATACTGAAACAATGCTATTTCATGTGGTTCTCTCCACAGAGAGCATACAGACACAATCAGCACTTCAGCTGCACATAGGAAAATATGATTCTGGATATTCAGTAAGAATAATCATAACCAGGAAGAGTACAGCACTGAAAGTTTTCTTCAGGAAGGTCACAAACCAAACAGATTAGGTTGGAAGCTCATGTTTTTTCTATACAGAAGAGACAATCTGAAGTTTAATTTCATTTTCGTAAAACAAAAAAATCAACTCAGCATATAAAGCCAAAAGCATATTGCAAATATTCCAATCGAAGAAAAGCATAAGCTAGGAGCCAGGATACTTCAGATGAATGTCAAGATATTTTGACTTTTTGTAGTTTTTAAGTTACCAAAGCTGCCTCCATTAAAACAATGTAAAGATCTTACTTTCTTCCCAAAGAGACTTCAATATAAGCCATTAATTTTTTCCTCCAGTACATAAAATAATGGACTTAGTATAAGTAAATCCTCTCTGCTTTTTCTCAGTTACTGGTGAGGAATCTTAGACATGCAACAATGTGTGACAGAGCAGTAAAGAAAAATAATAATCTAACTCTATAGGAGAGATGTCCTGGCATATTAAATCAGCACTGGATGTTCCCAGGGCTGCTGCCTGCATTCATGGCTTTCTTCTATTTTACAGTGTTCTGATAAATTGAAACCTGATGATGTTTTTTAATTAAGACCTTTGCTCAAAAAGATCTTTTCCTTCTTTTTTTTTTAAGATAAAGATCTGCTTTTCCTAGCTCTGATGTCAATTCTGTATCATATAATCTGCCTGGATCCATAGAGTTGAAAAGCTACCCCCACCACTGAGACATACTTCTAAAGAGAGGGGTCTGTGAAGGTGACCTGCTCCAGCCCAAGCACATTGGTTAAAAGCAGAGAGCAGTGCCAGAAATATAGAAATAACAACAGCTCCTAGAAATTTTGGCCAGAAGGAGACAGGATGAGGAACCTGTAACTCCAGCGAGGGACACCTAGCAACACCATTCAGCACATGCAGAACTTTGGACAGGAGGCACCCTGAGGGGACACGGTCACTGTTTTGCTGCCTTTGGCATGGGGCTGGAGCTCATCCTAGAGAGATCAGAGCACTGGTCACGACCCCAAGCCTCCGCACCACAGGAGATGCCTGGTGCCTGACAGTGCTATCGCAGTGGATGCTCTGTCAACCCGTGCAGCAGGACAGGTTTCAGAGCCCTGCCCTCTGACCCCAGCATGTCCATCCCTGAGGCTGATTGTCAGTTTGACAACAGGATTGAACCATTAAAAGCAACTGCAGCTTCCTCAGGAACTGCTGCTGCAGCAAGAAAATACCAGAAAGAAGCAATTTGGACCCAACTTAGTGTGAGTTCAGCTTCTTTACCAGAAGAGCGAGCAGCAGAGCAGTAGAAGACCACGTACATGTGAGAGACTGGCAGCTCTTCACTCCCCACCGTTGACCTCCAGCAGGACCCAGCCATGGAGGTGGTTGTCAGCTCAGCTTCTGGGGCTCACACATACACTAAGCCATCTTCAGACCAGCCTGGGCTGTGGGCAAGACTCAGTGTTACCCTCCTGGGGGAGAAGGACCAGGCAGAGAAAGGGAGGTGGTGGTGAGTCAGCGAGTGGAGAGCTGCCCCTGGTGCAGCCCAAGGCGGGTGAGAAGACGCTTGCGAGAGACACCCCAGACCCTCTCTGCCTCCTGGCAGAGGTGAGGCCATCGGGGCTGTCTCACTCACCACCTTCAGCATCCTGATGTCCAAACACCGCCCGTGCCGAGAGCTGGCCTGGGACACATGATCACTTGGTGGGCTGAGTTTTGCATTTTGCTTTACTAAGAATTGCTTGACTTGGGAGAATTTATCCTTGGATATTAGAGAGACATAAGCAGCCATAAAAATTCCAGCTCTGCTTGTATGAATGATCCACTGATGTGTGTTAAATGCACTCTATTGCTGCACTAAAGTCAATTTGCAATTGATCATATTGCATTTCTAGTGTCAGCAGATATGAAAACATGTCATTTACCAATGCTTAATGAACCTCTATGCTGACAAGACATAAATATCAATAAGCAGCTCTCCAGTTAAGGAGGTTAACCAGCAAAGTACTCAGTGAAAACATTAAAGAGGTAATCATCTGGCAATTGCTGTATAGATGGAGCAGCTGCCCTCAAGGATGACTAAACCTATGCAAAGGACTATTACAGGAAAAAAGGAGAAAGAGAGAAGCAATTAACTCCATGTTATAAGCTGAAAAATTCTATTTGAATGGAAAAAGTAATTGCCTTTCTGCATTGCACTTGTACTCTTTTCCACAGGTACTTGAGGTAATCTACTTAGTAGGGCTCTTTGACCATGCTGGATATTTGGAAAGGAAAAGGCAAAGCAGCAAGTTGCTCCAATGTTGTCTTAATTATTCCTGGTAGTGCTGATCCTTCCTTTTCTCATTTTTGAATCTTTGCATTGCTTTTCTGGGTATTTTAATCCTAAGATCTTCCTTTTTTTTTAGGACAAAGCTTTCAGTTTCCTGTAAAGTTAACGGAATGCAATAAAGGGAACATTACCAGTACTTGGACGCACTTCATGAAAGTAAAACACAGCAGATTAAACTTTGCTTTATAGTTAATGGAGCAATTTAACAGCAGCTACATTTACCACTGGACTGAACATAAATTTCAAGTTCAGTTCAGATTTTAAGCAGATGTAAATGGTGTTTATATTTAATCTATGAAGCCCAAGGCAGTGAGAGTTTTCTGAGCAACCACAGGAGTCCAAAGAAGTTTAACCTCTCATGGCCCAGATTTACCCACTACTCGCAGGACAGAATATGCATGATACCTCTTTGGCAGTTTTGCAGTCAGCTCTGCCCGCAAAATGGGCTTGTTCTGCGCAGTCAAGGAAAACGACAGTGCAATTCAGAGTGCTGTTGTCAGGAGTCACACCTCCTGTGTGAGACCTCCTGACCAGGGCATCCTTTCCCCGTTTTACATACAATTCCCACTGCCAGTGTTCACACAAAGTGGCACTGATTTGCCTCTAGTCGCACCTCTCAATGTGTAAATGCCAGTTTTCCATATGCAATTAAAGTGAAAATCTTCAAAAATGGAGCAAAAAAATAATTTGCATGGATACTTTTAAACTATGATTATTTTTTTAAGCATTCTGTTAACTTCATGATGGCCAAGCTCCAAACCTCAAATACCAAACACAAGATGTAAGGGAGATGAGACAGATGTTTCTGACATCTCTATTCCTGTATGCATTAACTGTTGGTGATGAAATTTTGTAGGTGTAATTGTAGAAATGCTTCTCAAAGGGTTTCAAAACGTGCTGAAGAATGCAATATACAATAAAACAAGATGTCACAGAAGCCTCCATTTCCATTGTGAACAGTCACTTGTATCCCAGAAACTGGCCAAGTACAATTTGAAACAAACATGCAGAATGACAGACTTGCAGTCAGCAGCACAATTTTAATATTGAATTAAATATATCCTCCACATCAACAGCGGTTATGCACATACTACTCGGGAGCATTCCATGTCACACAGCAGTACTCTAAAAATACATCTGCTTTCAGCTAAGATTATAGATGGCCGAGCAGTTTCTTCTTAACTCACACCTGAACTTCAGAGTCTTTGCCCACTACAGTGAGCTTTAATCAAATGAAAAATTTGCTCCCAGGTATGATTATATCTCAACCTTACAAAGATATCTGATTATTGCTGCTTTGTGTAAAGGAAAAAAAAGGCTTTACGTAACTCTGTGCTTGATTTGTCAGAAATGAAATAAAAGAGGAGGTTTCATTTGCACTGAAGGATGAGATTTCCCTCTGCATTTGCTGCCCTCTAGATATCTTTCAGTATAAAAAAGCTGTGCTTTTAAAATGGATTTTGCAATAATCCGCCTATCTGAGGATGCAATGGGGAGGGGACAAATAAGTATAAAGGCAGGGAAGAGGCAGTGTTTTAATAGATTGTCAAGCTGCTTTTTACAAAGATAAGGTGTCTTGAGATGATGCCAGTTGTCCAAAGGAAGGGGGGTGGTTGGATGTGTCTATGGGAAGACAAATCAGTGCTAAAGTGCTGGGTGGTTGCTGCTGTGGGACATCATGCTCCATTTGCTCTACAGAAGGAGCACTGAGTATTAGCACATCATTCCCACATACTGCTCTGCCAATGGGCGTTAGTGCTGATGTGAGAAAACTTATGTGTAGAGGCTTATTTCTTCTCCAAAACTCCCTCGCTATGTGTCTCTTGGATAATACAGCTCTGCAAGCTTTTTCGCAGGGCTGCCAAGCTCTGGGTTGGTTAGTGCACTCCAGACATTCCAGGTTTGTTTGATTTTCTCTGCAGCAGAGAATGAAAATGTTTTGGAGAATTTGACAGACTCGTGTTAGCTAAGTTCTCCATTTCCAGCCCTGTGGTGCTTCTGATCTTTCTGGTAGGGAACTCCAAAGTAAATTTTTAGTAGAGGGACGTGCACGAGTGTACAGGTACATAGTGCAACAGGAGTTTAAGAGAAAAATGTCATACAAAACAAGAGCAGTATTGGTGATTCATTATAAGATAATACTAATAATATGAGGATTAGGTAAGCAGGCCAGCCTATAAATAATAGGTAACCATAACTGAATTCTTCAATTAGTTCAGAGCCAATTGGGAAAAAGTTGTTGTTCAGACTACCTAGAGCAAAAAGACCTCTAAAGGTCCCTCCAAATGAGAAGAGACAAATAAATTGCTTCCATTATCTCTCTATTTTGTGTCTTAACCAGGGTTTACTTCAGGAAAGACTTTGGGAAAAAGAAGAAACACTTTATTATTAGATGGAGAAAAGAACCGCTTTATCATTACAAGGAGAAAATAAGGCCCAGCTTTTGGAGCCCAAATCATTATGCATGTATCCTACCCAGCTTTGAAATAATTTGACTCATAAACAAACACTCGTGTAGACTTGCCCTCAGACCAAATCCTTTAAAAAAAGTACTTTTTTTCTCAGCCTAGATGTAAATAGTCGTATTGATCCCAAAGAAAAAGCCATTGCAGCAAGTACTGCTTGCATTTCACTGTCTGCAGGATCAGACTCTGGGATCTGACAGCTTGATAAAATTATAAGTTGGCATGTAGAAAGTGCCATTCATCAAGACAAACTAAGGGAAAAAACAGTTATTAACTCTCAAGGTCAATGTAGGGTGATCAATATTATTAATCGCATGTGGATAAGTTGAGACAGCAGTTCAGCACTTCAGCAATTATCTGAGATTCAATACAAATATTAAATACTCACAGTATTCAATCATGAGTGGTTAAGAAAAGAAGCTCCTAATTCGGCTCGCTTTTTGCAGGTGAAAGAAGAGTTCCTTCAGATTAAAATATCGCTGGATACCCTCAGCCCTGTGCTCAAGACCAAGTGTGTCTGGGAGTCAGACAGCATTTTGTCTGTCTTGTCTCTCTTGACACTGGAAACAGAAATCTCCAACTACCATAAAATGCCATGCCTTGGTGACATTTCCAGCCTTACCAGCAGCTGAAAACTCCCAAACACACCCAGCAAATCTGTTGCCAAAAGATTACAGTATGACTTTATCTGTGTTGGAACAGCAATCAGCAAATACACAAGAAAACATGCAGGCACAGAAAAGCAGACTGAAACGACATACTTGTTTACAGAGGGCATGGCACCACAGACACTTCTAACTACAGTCCTACCAACTAGTCAGAAAAAAGTCTCCTCTGACTTTCCTAACTTTATCATATATCCAATCCCAAATCAATCCTTTTCACTTCTCTGTTCAATATCAGTTCTAAATCCTATAATGTTTTTCTACTCAGGTGGTAAGAAAACATAAATTCCCAATTTTTAAATGCATGAGCCTTTTCTCACTATTTTGTCATAACTAAAACGTTATTTCTGTCCTATTGTCATGCCTTCAGCTGTCTTCAGACTTTAATTTATCTGATCTAATCATTCCATTCCTGGGCATCAGCTTCTATGGCTAAACGCTTTGTTATGGACATTCTCTTGCTCTGCGGCTTTGGGAAATCGAAAGGATGCTGAATGCTTGCCCCGTATTTGATTAACATGGGCCAGCCAAGAGCAGAAAAATTCCCAAACAAAGATAATTTGTATTAAATTTTGCAAGTGTCCTTAAAAATATCAAGTACCTTTTTAAGTCCTTTAGCCTGAATGGCCAGACCTTGGCTGTTCTCACCAAAACTGCCGGAAAGAAAGAAGCAGCATTACTTGGCTGTTACTCATGCCACTTGCTGCTTGCTGGAAAAGTGCGCATTTGCTATGGTGATAAGCAGAGATGAGGAACCTGAACAGAATAAAAGTCTTGCTCTTGATTTGAACCAGAATTACAGGTGGATATTAGTATTTATAAATTCAAAGAAATTCAGAGCTAAATTTCAGGCACTCATCCAAATTGAAACCAAAGCTTAAACCTTTTGACATGAGCCTTCCTCTCCACCAAGCATTTGTGCAATTAATACATCTTTTTTTTTTTTTAAAGCCTTACAAAAAAACCCCCAAAACACAAAACTGTATCAAATGAGCTGGAAAAGTACAGAGCAAAGGAGGCATTCAGTGAGAGCCCAGAAGCCATAGCTCTGGCTTACATAAGTGAAGGACAAGCAGTATCTTCTGTATAGGAAAGTTTATTTTCCTGTCATGATCCAAACTAATAATGAAGGTGGGTTCACTTGTCAGATGTATTATTCCGAAAGAGGGATGATGTTTCCTAGTGGCAGAGTTAGCCACCCCTGATGTGCACCGAGCCACAATTCTCCTCCAGATCCTCTGTTCTTCCCACTAGCCCAAGTGAAATCTCTCCTTCAGCAAATAGTGCCTGCGCAGGCACCTGCTGCCCTGAGGCAGAAGGACTGATTGATGAGGTTGCCTAAGCTTTGTGCTGACGTATGAAAGCCATGACAGCATCTGGAGGAGTGAAGGGTTGGTAAAATCTACTCAAAGAACTACAAGACTTGATAAAAGTGTATGTGAAGGCAGAAGTGCTTTATTTCTGGTCTATTTTAATCCAATTCTGTCTATGGAAATTTGCAACTAAGAGATTTCAGTGCTGGTTTAAAGAAAGAAAGATGTACAGAGGGCTGAGCTAAGGGAGGCACAAACGTGGAGGGGGAGATGGGAAATGATCAGTACAGATTCATTAGAAGTGTATTTTCAGTCACACTGCACAAGCCGGTTATGTTATCTCTCACTTCAGGATGCCAAAAGTATTCCTCTCACCTTCTGTCTGTGCGCTTACCTCCAGCAGCTTCTCTAGGATGCGACATCCTCCGGAGTGTTCCCAGGGGACACTGGGAGCTCTTCAGCCAGCACAACATCCTCTGCTCTGTTCCAACTTCCAGACCATGACAAGGAGTTAGACCAGGGAACACGGCTGGACCTGTCACTCTGTGTGGCTGACCACTGATGCCAGGGTACTTCCCACCAGCACAGGGTATCTGACACAAGAGTGTTCCTCAACCAGGCACAAACTCAGTAGTTTGGTGGCCCCAGATGAAAGGAGTTCAGTTACAGGTTCGTGCTGCAATCGTACCCTATTCACCTAGCAGATCTCCAGACCATCAAGCAGTGATGGCATCACAGTTTATTTGCACAGAGCAAACCTTGGTAATAGCTCTATATAGTATACATGTATCATATATGCATTAGTACACAGCACTCCTGATGACAGTGACCAGCAGGTGTGGAGAGAAACCTGGACTGCCTAGATGACTCTGCTACAGAGTCTTTGTGGTGCAGAGCTGAAACCCAGGAATCTCGACTCTGTTCTTGCTTTTGCCACAGAGCTCTTGTGCAAATCCCCTGCCAGGGCTGCACTTCAGAACCCTGGTGCTGTTCCTGGCATTATATTAGTTGTGACCCTCTTTTCGTTATGCCTTGTAAGGTCATTCAGGATCTTTATAATCATGGCACCACAGGAATACAAACAGCAAATTATCAGTGTAACCTTCTTGCTTGCTTTCCTTAGAAGTCCATACAAATACATACGCCCCTCTGCATGGATCTAAGCACAGAATAGTAGTGTCCATGAGGAAACTTCTAGCTGCCAGGATTTGCTTGCTCTTTCAGCCCAATAGCTCTATGCACTCTACTTGATAGATAAATGTGCATTTTTCTATGTATATGTAAATCAAGAATAAATAAGTGTTATCCATTTAAAGTTCCAGTCATTCTCATCATCTATGCACAGATAAAAAGATAAACTAATCAAAGCACCTGCAGAACATGACATTCTGGACAATTATGGAGGCAAAATAACATTTTTTAATGACATATCAACCTGATGCTATCACCTTCTCACCAGAGCCATCAGCCCACATTAGTGAAAGCTGGATTCTTATTTGTATAAGTGAAATTATTCCCACTGGATTTAACTCAGTTTACACCAGTTGAGGATTTACCTACTACTTTGCTGCAATGAATTCCACTTCTCCAGGGTGATCGGTGAATTGTGGGTTCATACGGTCCCTATGGCACTTTTCAGACATTCATTTTGTCCGCTTTTTTTCAGTTGTCCCAGTTTTTCCCTTCCCACTTCCTTTTAAAACTTCGACCATATAATTCACTTAAGCTTCTAAATGAGATATGTCTATAAAGAGCATCTGGGTCAGCCAGCCTTAATTTGAAAATGTCATTACTCCCACACAAAACTTCCCTCATCAATCCCACAGCAGCCATCACAGCTTGTATGCCTCCCAGACCAACGTTAGTGAAGTTGTGGTCTTTTCATCTTTCAAAAAGGAGGAAAATAGGGGGAGGAGATAAGAAACCACTGCCTGGGCGGTGAAGACTGAAATTGTCCAGGGAAACAGAGTGAGGATGTATTCTCATTTCCACAGATTTTTTGGGCTGCAAAGGTGTAAAGTTTTATTTGGAGAAGGGCAAACAGTAAGCTTTCAGTTTATGCTTTGCTCGATTCCAACTGTCTTTAAGTCAATTGCATTTTGCAAAGTTCAGAAATATATAGGATGCTCCTGAGGTTCCGAATATCATTACCGGGTCTCCTGCACACCTCTTCCTGCAGATAACTGAAGAAAACTGTTTCTGGGTCAGCAGAGTTACAAGGATTACATTTAAACTAAAGGTGGGATGCTTTTTCCTTTCTTAACCTGAAAGTTAAACAGCTAATATGCCTCATCTTTCTCTGCAGTCAGTTTGACGAAAGACACTTTCAGAGGGCAATTCATTTCATCCTATAATAGGTATTAAACCCAGGTTGAATACATTGCCCTCTGCAGCTGCTTACCTAGATATTTAACTCCAAATATCCACAGGAGCTGGACCTGTATCTTTATCTACAGAAGACTGCATTTAGATGGAGGTGAAGATGCCTCCATCCAGGTGTCTAAATGCAAGTGACGTGTCCACGTTGCCCTCGCTGGGAGATTTTGTCACCACCGTAAGCAGACCCTTGAGAGCAATTCAGCCTATCCTCAAGTGGACAGCTAGGTCTGATTGAGTAAATTGACAGCTGGAGGTGTCCGGTGGCACCTGCAGCTGCCAGTCCAGAACAGCAAAAGTCCGGTGCCAAATCTCCAACTCTCTACGGATGTCCCACTTACTCCAGGGCACCTCAGATGGCACCAGACACTGAAGTTTAAGCAATGGAACTGAGCCCCTGGTGCTTGCACAACTCTCTGGATCCCATTACCAGTACTGGTGGATCATCATTGACTATGATCAGAGCACAAATAGCCATTTCACACGTAGAGGCCTCCATGTGGATGGCAGTGTTTGCCCAGCCCTCACGTTAAAACCCACCCAGGTTTTACACACCACAGCAAAGTGCTTTTTAGCCTGTGCATCCCATTTCACCAAGGGGACCAGAGAGACAGCACTAACAACACTAGAATCACTGATCACTTGTCACTGGTGCTGCAGAAACCGTCCCAAGGACAAACCCTATTCAGTGGGTTAATCAGTGTTCATGGATCAAAAAAATTAGGTTAAGTCATTGATGTAATGGGAAACAGAACCTAAGCCCTGGAGGAAGCATCTCCAGCAGAGTCAGTAACGAAGCCTAGAGTCTCACCATTCCTACTCCGGTATCATGACCATAGTTCCCCCACAAACTGCTGTAAGAGGTCAGTGTCTCCTCCTGAACTGCTTGCTCTGCCCTAACCACAGGGAGAAGAGAATGCAGTGCTTCTTTGAATTTCATCAGAAAGTGTACAGACTTGTATTATTATGGCTACAAAAGTCATACACATTTGTTTAGCTCCAGTGGGGCTTATCAATCAAAGCAGTTCTGAAAAACAGTAAATCACTTTCTTAACAGCTACTCCAAACTTTGGATGCTTTCAGCTACACTTCAGTGTGGCAAAGAAAATAGGTACTTTGGGTTCAAACTTATCATCATTCAACTGCCTGTTTATAAAGCAATGGTAGGAGACATTTAAAATATGAGTGCAAGTAAGTGCTCTTCAATCTCATGAGCCAGTCTAAAGTTAAGTGAGTGAATCACTCATCTGAAGACAACTAATAGGAGAAAATCAATTCTGAAAAATCAATTGTAGTTCTATATCTCCATCCTCCAGGGCTTGATCTCAAAGTCAAGCAAGTCCCCAGACACCAGTCTCCGGGACTCACTAGGAATGTACTGCATGGCAGAATAGGGTAAATTGGTTTTCAGAAGATTTAAATGGAGACATCCAGACTGAAAAATCAAGATGGCAACATAGCGTGGTCAACTGGAAGTAGAAATATAAGAACTAGAAGGTAAAATCTCAGATTGGCTTCAGCATTTGAAATTCCAGTCAAAGCAGGACAGTGAACAGAAGGAAGTATTAACCCAACTACTGATACAGTAAAACAACGATTTGCCTACCTAATGAAATTCAAACCGATAGGTTCCTGTTGCCCTCTCACGATACCAGCTCCCAGTACACCGTAGGGGGGATGTCGTAGAGCTCCATCATGCACTCTTTATGATTGCCACAAGAAAAATGAAGTGTCAAATAGTAATCTAGAAGGGCTCACGCAAGCGTCCTGTTTGGGGCTTCATCATTTTATGCTGAACTCGGGGACTTCAGTTCCTGGTGGAATTCAGTTTACCTCAAGGTGGAAAGGACTTTAAGCAGGAAGGTTACAGTACTTTTGATCCCTGAAGTCCTTTAAGTAAGAGGGTCCCTCTGAAAGGGAGAGCCTCTATTTCATCCTCAGTGCCAGAATTACTACATAAACCACCACAGCCCGCTGACTGGATTTGGAAACCCTGATTTTCAAAGCAACCAAGCACCTAAAATTCTAGCTGAACTCAGCAGTTCTGGACAACAAATTCACAATAATGGACCAGACAAAATAACACACCTCTTCAGAGAAAAACTGCCTTTAATTTTCTTTTAAGTTTGGCTCTCCAAATAAAAGACTAGATAGCAATTTCTCCTAGACACAAGATCTGAAGTTTCACTCTCCCACTCCAGTATTTCGGGAGGTAAAAAATGAAAAACAACTCATCCACCAACCCGAAGACCCTACCTTAAGCCATGAAGGGAGGGGAGGAGTCACAAACTGCATAGTTACAATTTACCTTATTCTGCTTAGAAGATATATCTATATTTTTCTGCTAGCTGGAGCCCAGCCAAACATTCAAAACTTGGACATCTTAGAAGAGTGCACAAGATGTTATTGACAGTTAATACAAATCTTTTCCACAGACTGTGCCTATGTCTATTTCTCACTCCATAGTCCTGCTACTGAGGAGGAAAATTTTCTTTGTCTTAGTGATGAATAAAGCGGTTTTGAGAATTGTTCTAGGCAACCATCACCAACATCTTATCGTGTTATCCAGCCCAAAGTAGTTTTGGGTATGGGAAAAGACGTCAGAGCTGTCTGCTGTTCTGCCGGTGCAGAAGTAACAAGATCACTGCATGTTGGTCTGAGATTCAGGCATGCAAACCAGTTCTAAAGAAACATTTGACAATGGCATTGATGTACAAGTGATTCAAGTGTTTTGCAAGGTCGTAGTTCTCTTCAGCTTTGACAGTTATGAGTGCTTTCATGAACGGAAACGAAGGACCAAAACCTACTGACCCTGAAGTGTTAGCAATTCAACTCTACGTGGATCTTGCATCAGGAAAAGCCCAGATGCATATCATCAAACTGTCACATCAAGCAGCTGAATTACTGTGTGACGACATAAGCCACAGCATCCCACGGTATTAGAGAGGAGACACCTTTCTTGTAGAAGAGCACTGAAAAAGCTGAGCAGTAGGACCCTCGGGACTGTCAGGAGCCAAGTGAATCAGCTCTGCTGCTCTGCCTCATGCTGCCATGGTGAAACTGATTTCACATCTAAATTTGCTGCTTTAAAATTGTCCTGGGCCCCTCTGCACCATCCTTTCTTCCCTTCTGTGACTGCGTAGAAAATTTAAAGGAAAAAGTGAAACATGTTTTTTCTAAAATCTACCTTTTAGTTTATCACCAATAAATATAGTGTTTCTCCAGACATCTTGTGGCTGATGTCGCTGCAAATACCCAGCGAAACACTAGAAATGCTGTACACTGGAGCTTACTGATATGAAAATAATCGTACAGAACAGAGAAGAGAGAAAACCAGTAGGGTTGTCCCAGAAGCTTGTAAATACTTTTTTTTTTTTTATTTGTATAATTTCTGTAATACTATAAATCAGTATTTTCTAATCAGCAGAGCACATTGTGATTTTCAGATGTACAGATCTCGAGAATAAGACACAGCATCCTATGCCTTCTAATTAGCTGTGCTGGCATAACTGACTCCAGCTGGGCACCAGTCAGTACAGCTGTGAGCTGACAATACTATGAGGAGGCAGCAGTAGGTATAGAGGAAGATGAACAACAGCAGCATCACACACCTGGGGAGAGGGAGGCAAGCAAGGGGAGATCCTAGGAATGAGGGAAGAATACATGGAAGCAGAGATCAGAAGAAATGGAGGAGGAGGACTAGCAGACAAAAACAAAGGATAAAGGAGAAGTGGAAACAAGGAGGTAGTAGCTCTGTTGTCTGTCTAGAAGAGCAAAGAACCACCGGTTGAAGCTGATGAAAACTGCTGATTTTTAACAAAGGTTCTGGGCATGAAATATTTGTGGGTTTGGTTTCTTTTTTTTTTTAAACTGTTCCACAGAATCCTACTGAGATTTTTTTTCCCCAGGTAACACAGGCAGTTTGCCAGCCTTCGCTGGCAGCATGGAAGCTGGTGGGTACCTCTGCAGCAGCGCACGGAAACAAAGAACATAATGAGGAGGCCACAAATCATCCCAATTTGCATAAAATCAAAATATAAAACCCACATTGTTAAGGGTAAAGGTATGGATTCTGATGACATTTTCCTCTCGGCTCATCCAGAGTATTCACTATAAACATACAGCAATGTTGTTAAACCATGTAACAAGGAAACTGTATCTAATTCATGCGTGGCATTGGGGGGTGGATTAATACTTTCCCTCTTCTTTCTTCTTCTGGAGTGAGATTCTTTGCCATGTTCATTTTCTGTTCCCCTAGTACTAAATTCCTCTTGTTACTTGGCTAATTCAAAATATCTTTTTTAAAAAGACAGTACTATACACACTTCTAGTGAGTGACACTGACAGTGGTAAAAAGGATTCAGCCAGCCCGCTCCTACTTAACAAGTTGGAGGGTCTTAACTTTTTTGTTAATGTTTTTCTTTCCCCATGTATGCTTCCACCACAAGGCTGCAATCTCAGTGTCACCTGCAGGAAGGTCCCCCCACCAGAGCTGCCACTGATGCTCCTCAATTCCTAGTTTCTGTCATCATGCAGTTCCCCAGAATGGCCTTTACAACCTCTGTAGGACTTAAAATTTAAAAGCAGTGTGTCAGCTTTCTCAACAATACTCAACTTTTCCAACTCCTAAACCTAACGGGCATACAGAAATAACCTGCGGCTAATCTCTCTCAGAGCCTGAAAACAGATCTCTTATCCCCTTTCTCCGTTTCTCACCTCCCAGGGCAGCTGAAAGCAGGGCTTGGTGACATTTGGGTGGGATTTCACCACCACAGAGCAGGAACAAGTCATCGCATTGATGCGGCATGGAGATGCCAAGGATGGTCAGGGCTTTTTGGACATGCAGCCTGGCACGGTCACATCAGCCAAGAGACATCCAGGAAGATCCCTTCACTTTGATTCACAGTACCCTACACAGCCAAAGGTCCTTTGAGGTTTATCTAAATCACAGTGGTTGCTTCTTCTTTGTCTGTGGCAAAACTGGTCCAGCTGGCGTTATAACAGATTAATGATGAGGCATGACTTTTCTTTGCAGAAACCTTGCTCTTTAGATCCTATCATGACACCATTTTCCCTTTTTTTCTTTTTCTTCTGCCTTACATTCTGTTTTCAACCAGTTAACAAAACACAAATGTATGTCTGGGTAAAGAGAGTGTGTGCTTCCTTAAATTATCTCAATCCCGTTTTTAAATTCAGGTATAATTGTTACCCTCCAATTCTCCAATGAAATAGCTGATTTTAATTATGGAAGGCATATTTTGCTGCAGAGCAGCTATTTCGTACTAAGCTCATTCAGAACTTTTCAATGTACCATCTGGAGCTGATGATTTGTTGCTTTTTAAATTATCGATTTGTTCCAGCTCTTCTTCTGACACATCCTGATTACCAGAAAAGAGCAAGTCCCAGTAGGTATTGCTGTGATATTCTCTGTGCTGATGAGTGACACAAAGAAATAATTTAGATTCTCAGTCTTTATCTTCTTTAATTTCTGCCTTTAATCTTCAGTGATCCAGTTTCTGAACTACCAATTAATTATTCCTACTCTTCTGACTGATAAACCTGAAGGATTCTTATTTTATACCTTCAGCTGTTTGCAGTCTACCATATTTCCCTTTAATTTGCCTTTCATCTAGTGTTTATGCTAATTAATAAACTAAGGTATTGGTAAATGAAGGTTAGATTTTCAAATCTGGAACGATTTCCATTTGACTAAAAAAAGCTCTCTAGCTCGGTTGTACTGGTTTACTCCTTGCCTGCCTAGTATTATTTTTGTTAGCAACATACTTGCTCTCCAGACCTTATGATTGTTCTTCAGTGGAATTCATGGCAACTCTAAGCATTTTTCTTCCTGTACTCTTCTCTCAGGAGCTTTCTTGACTAATCCTCTGAACGTGACCGAAACCTAGATGTTCTGAAGTTCAAATTTCAGTCACTTTTTAGTACTTTATTTCCCACTAAGTTACTGGACCATATTACATTTATATGTCTGTTAGCAGCTCCAGATCTAATCTTGCCTTGAATTCCTTTCTGCATGTTCCTTAATACTAAGAACGAAAAAGTAGGATATCATGATTTGGGCACCTAAAAAGGTGAATTTTCATCTGAAATTCCATACCTACTTATATCTCTGGCCCAGGCTGAAAAAATAGGCACCTACCCCATGTTTCAGATCTGCCAAAGGCAGAAACCAGTCTGTAGCTGGCAAACCTGGAGTGTGTAATCCATACCAGTAACAACCTGGTGGTGGAAGCCTCATTTCTGCAACAGCGCAGTGATTGTAGTACTTGTTTCCAGACACAGAAAGGCCGTGTGCGAGGGAGGTCAAGCCAGCATTTCCAATCTCAAACAGCGCACCCAGCAACAGGCATCATGCCAGAAGAGATCACACTCTCTCCCGCTTGTTGGGGCAGGGTTCCTGGCTCAGAAAGAACCTCAAAGCTTCTGAGGTAGAAGGAAGGCTGACACTATAGCTTGGTGGGTTGCGCTCTCAGAGGAGAGAGGTCTTCGAGGTTTGAATCACTGTGTTGATCCTTAGCACTTTTTTTATCCAAGAGTTCAGTGCAAAATGGTCCCTAAAACAAAATATGTAACTTACCATCTGGTGCCTGCTAAGGCTCCCCTTTAATACGTTGGAAGATCTTATTTTTTTGAGACAGAGACGTGCAGGACCACATTGATGGAGTTAAAGTTGTTGCCTGAGCCCTAAACCATCTCCTGCTCACTGTACTCGCTCCTGAGGCTTGGGCTTGAGCAACGTCCAACACTAAAACTTGACAGTTCTTCATCAGAGCGAGCCAAATTGTACCTCAAGTCCACACGAAAAGTGAAGGTATTTGAACAGACTTGCTTCAGGCTACTATATTTCTGTTATGCTCCTTCCTAAATCATTAGAAGCTTCTTTTGTATTTTCTTCTGGTTTCCTGCTGCTGACACACCTAATTACTGTTGGACAACAGAGTTCCTCAACCCCATCCTTACCCAGCTCCCTCCTCACACACTGCCAAATAATTTCACATGCAGTAAAATCCCCCACAACATGTCAGCTGAGTTTTAAATCATTTATTGTTAGCAAGTAGTTGGGGAAAAAAAGATAAAAAAGCCAGCCTACCTCCAGTCATGGAAAAGGCAATGAGAATTAGTACTGCTCTGCCTGCCGCAAGCGCTGCCAAGGCTAAACACTGAATTGCTGCTCTCTAGTTTAGGAAGAGAGGAGATGAAATGCAGCACAACAGACATAGTCCTTAAATCCTTTACTGGCCTCCCTGGTGGGTCCATGCCACGTGTGGTTTGGCCGTCCTCCCCACGAATGGCTCTCTGCTCGCCGAGCACTTCACCGCCAGCGGTCACGCTCGCTTCAGCCACAGAGCTCTGGGTGCAACAGCTCACAGTGACTTTGTAGCAGAACGGCGGCTGCACTTAGCGAAGCCTTGTAAACCATCCACATACCTGCAGCAGGCTGGCTGTCTGCCTCTGAGCCTGAACGTGAAAAGACCTCGTTTTGGTAGTGCCTGGTCGGATAGGAAACAGCTCAGGTGGAAGACTTGGGGAATTAGAGCCACTGATTCGTATCTCGTGCGAAAGCCCGGTCGCTGTCTGGTTACGCACGCAGAAACACCTGTAGACATCAGCCCTCCTGCAACTGGGGAAAAGGCCCTCACTGAACTCTTCCATCAAGATGCCCAGCCTGGTGACTTGGTGCTGCTGCAGCCACCGCCAGGGCATCCGCTGGCCCGACCCAGCTCCCGCCGTTCTGCTCCGGCCAAACTCGAAGCCTCTGAACCCATGCAGAGGACGCCAACAAACGGCAAATCAACAGAAAACGCCACCAGAGCCCTGCGCCCTCTCGCTCTGCTGCGACGCCCTGGCCCGAGGACCCCCCGCGCTCCCCCTGGCCGCCTCGCACCTTCCCGCCCTGGTGCGGCCGCAGACCCACGCGCTCGCCGCGGCCGCCAGC
>Ga0065711_1034849_pt1 | contig 23154 bp, 14 predicted proteins | sample Hoacrofraction12_FD_59098 | JGI IMG/M metagenome (GOLD analysis project Ga0065711, IMG submission 59098) | Hoatzin crop microbial communities from Cojedes, Venezuela - Epithelial fraction 12 v2 (version 2) | ecosystem: Host-associated > Birds > Digestive system > Esophagus > Crop | place...
TTTTTTTTTTTTTTTTTTTAAACAAGGAAATTTCAGTAATTCCGCTGATCCACTAAAAATGAGGACCCAGCTAGCAGCTGCTGGCACTAAATGCTACTAACTTTTTGCACATTCAAAGCGACCTGACCAGTACTCAGCAGCTGAAAGCTGAAATCTTCAAAGCTCCAACTTAGGAGGGTGACACCAGCATTGACTTACACCAACATGAAAACAAAAGAATCCTTAAAGGATCCCTATTTGCAGGAACTTGACTTTGAATGGAAGTCAGAAGCAGGGACAATGCCATCCTCTGAGCCAGTTTTCTGCCAGAGTGGTTATTTTACAAAATTAAAGGTTCATATTCTTCTCCCGATAGCCAAGCCTGTACCATTCTGCAAAAAGCCTAAAGGTACGTTAAAAAAGCAACAGAATCATCACATCTCAAGTACAGGCATTAGTTTTATTACGAGATGCAACTCCTCATGCTGCGAGCAATCACCTACAGTCACCCAGTCAGTGAAAGGTAATTTTAGAGCAAGCTGAGACTCGGAAAGGCAGGCAGCATTCATAGCTTCTTTCACGCTACTCTCGCTTTTGCTCCTTGATCATGTGTTTTCTTCACAAGTTCTTTTGGTTTCATTTTATGGATTTTACACACACAAAAGCAAGGCTGGCATTAACTCTTTTCTAAACCAGTCTAACAATTAATTGCCTATCAGCATTATAATCGAGCTTGAAAGAACCCAAGCTTCTCCATAAGAGAAGTAAATTTGGAATAGTAAGCTTAAAGTACAAAGAGGCTCAGAGAAAAAAAAAAAAGCAAGAAAGACCTTTAAAGAAACTTTATCCAAGGCATTGTCAAATACACATGTAAGAACCACAAAGATTTTGTAGAACTACCACATGACGAGTGCCCTCTGTCCTTTCAGGACACTCCCAGGAAAGCGCTAGCTGCTTTGCTGGAATTCCCACAGACCAGCTGAAGGTGCTCAGCTCCTCCAATTCACAACCACCTCATCTCCAAATAAAAGAGCTGGAGCACCCGAGGCATGCAAGTGCCATCTGTGACAAACCTGCCAACTTCAGCTTAAGACTTTTGTCCTTTCCTAAATCTTGAAGTCAACATTAAAAGGGCGTAGAAAGGTTTCTTATAGCTCTACAAACAAAATCTGAATCTCCATTTTTATTATACTTCCTTTTAAGCACAAATCTCAATTTGAAAACGAAAAAAAAACTAAACATTTTTCCACCAGTACTCCATTTAACTTCATATGTTTGTGCACACATCTATTAAACAGGCTTTTTAGATATACACAAAGAAGCAACTGAAACATCTGGTATGGCACAGGTACACACTAACATATGAAGATATGCATGCATTATGAACAAATGTAAGTTAATTAGGCCTCCAATTATATAAATATAATATATGTCACTAAAGCAAACAGAGCCCATGCCAGACTTTGTTTCCTAAAATTAAGTATGTGCCCAAGATGACACTGGAGAAATTGCACTAATCTTACGTAAAGTTATAAGGACAGTAATCAGTTCACTTTCAAGGCCAAGGGGTGGGGAGTATCCCAAATCAACTTCATTTGAGTCGAAAGACACGTTATCTGATCATATAAGCCGAAGCATTTTATTAACATGCTTTAGAGTGCTGTAAACCTGCCTGTTTGAATTTTAAAAGACAAGAAATTATCAGTTTCAGGAATTTTTGGTTCTACCTAAAACAAAGAGGGATGAAAATTAATCTAAAGTTCTTTTCCAGCCTTATGTTTCAGAGTAACTGTTGAGATTGCTCTGGTATGTTTTTAAAATTGATCACTACATCTTTGTGTCCACAACTAGAAACCACAAAAAAAGTGCATGTTTTAAAATATCCGAAGTTTACCTCCCTTAGAAATGAATGAGGGGAAAAGGCAAGAAATAAAATGATTATGTCAGCGTGGTATACACAGCCATATTTATTAGTTCACTTCCAATTACACAAAGAGAAAAACCTGAAGCCATACACAAGTGCTGCTTTAAAATAAAGACAGACTACTGTTTTCTCCAACAGTTTTATTTCAAAAAGTACACAAGTCTGTCATGGAACTACAGCATTTTAAAATTTTGGATTTTTTTTTTTTTTAAAACCAATTCACTCACAATACTTGCATTTTAAAATACTATTACCCCAAAAGTGTGCATATAAAACCTCATATTGAAATTCATATCAATATTCAAGTCTATGCTTTGTGCATGAGAAGTGTAACATAACATCATAACATTTTGGATTCCAGGAGATATTATTGCTCTAATTTCAATCGAGCTGTGCCTCAATGCTAGAGGACCAATAACCAAAGGGTCCCATCAAGCACCTATCAAGTGTATAAAACAAGGTTTAAGTGACACAAATAGTATTATGTCTTCAGACTGAAACAAAGGTCTGAAGTGATCCAGAATATACACTGTTAAGAACAAAACCAAAAACTTATCATGGAAACCAGTAACACACAATACTCAGCATTACGGAAAAAATTGCAATTAAGAACTCTTACTTGTACTATTAAGCAGGAAGCATACATCCAACATGAATGCGGCTATCGGAGTTGATAAAGATGTATGCACTGTACATTTCTCTCAAAAGTCACGATTTACCCCTCCAACAAGGCATTTCTGTGCGCTACACGGTTTTGGAAGAAATATTCATTTTTAGGTAAAGAAGTTTCACACAAATATCTTTAAATACCCATTTCAGAAAGTTTATGAAAATGCTTGTAATGTATGGACAAGTGTCACGTAATCTCTACAGTATTACAAGTCTAACACTTTATTCACACCATGCTAAAATGGAGGGGTTTCTTCTATATATAGTAGTCCTCAACAGGCAAGTTTACAGTCAAGACATTAACTAGAGGTTTCTTGAGTTCACTTAAGAGTATTTACATAATGGTACCACCATCCTCCCCCCCCCTTTCTTTTTTTAATGAGACATTAAAAATGCCACCTTCTAACTGGTACATCAGCTGCCATTACTTCCTAAGAGAGCTCTGTTAGCAGAGTTATCTGCAAGATCGGACACCTCACATGTTTAACCAGTTCATCTCCTACACAGCTAGAAATCATTGCTAAACTATAGTAGCTGCTTTTGGGAATCATAATCCAGTCTAAGTGAACAATCTATCGACAAAAGAAATAATTTGTAATAGCAATATTAGGTTTTCATAGTAGCGTTGGTATCCATTCAAAAAGGCATGATGATAGCAACTTGAGGCAAAGTTTACCCCAAGTCAGAGGTTCTATATTTCAGATCAGGACTATGTCAGCTTCTATTTCTTTTATTTTCCATGCAATTACATAAATAGACAGACACTGTCAAGGCTACTAAGCCTAACAGCTAGGCTCTGAGGGCACATCATGCTGTCCTTCTCTTCTGCCCATTTATTATGTTGTACAAGCTGACAGAGCATTAAGCGTGTGTAAACTCTGCTCTGTACGCTTCAGTGAAATAGGTTTCTGTTCTTGAGTGTCCTAGGGTTTACCTGACTGTAACAGGGTCTCAGGCTAAACAAATAAACTAAAACAAAACCCAAAAGCAAACAAACATAAAACAAAACCCGCATCTAATCTCACATATGTCCACAGATGGCTAAGAACCATATTCAGTAGGTTTGCTGCCTGGTTGCTTAGGTTTATAGTTATCTCCCAGTCTGTGATTCAGTTTATTTTTGCTCTCAACTTGTATTTATTATAACTATACCCTTTTAATTAAGAAAGGCCTTAGTTTCAAGGTAAACAATCAGTGTACAATTAAAGTCTCAGAAGTCTCTTCTATCACAATAATTGGATGCAAGATGTCTCCTCATCTATTGTTCTTCATACACGTATGTTTGGCACAGTTACTAAACCTATTATTTAGCACACAAGTAAAAGTCAATTATTCATCCCATTGATACAACAACGGAACAGTTTCCAGGAGTATAAACACTTAGTTCATCATTAGCTATTGAAGAAGTAACTGACATTTTGAAATACAGAACAATACAGAGAGAGAGACTGAAATCACATCCAAAAAATAGGCATGAAGAGGTACAAATAGTACAGAAGAATTAAGAAATCGGATCACAGTGTCATGTTTTAAGAACTGTACCATCATCTAAGCACCTGTTCGAACAGTAAGTCTAGGCACCAGAAATTTCATAAAAATGGAAGTTACAATCAGGCAAAGTTTATTGACAAGGCACACATGAAAGATAAAAAAATCTGATCTGTATCAGTTTACAATCCAAAAAAAGTCCCAAATGTGTCTAGACTGTAAGTCTAGAATACTTAAGAGCCATTCAAGTTTCTAAATTCAGGATGAAGGGTACGTTCTCTACATTAATAGTGCCAGCCAAAAATTGTGCACCTAGCTACAGACAGGACAAACATTTAGTAGTAAGCCAAAGAATTTATCACAGATATATAAGCAGCTACAAAAAAGCAGACACTAAACCTAAAAGTTTGGGGAAATGTGTTCTCTTACACTGTTGCTACATACAAATAATCGTAACATCTTTCAACAGGCTGTTCAGATACTTCCTTCATCAACATCAGTGCCACACACTATCTGCCTTTAGAGTTTTCCAAAATACCTTGCAGTTTAACATCTATAGCTAGAATTAGCTGAAGGGACTCCCTCCCTCCTGCCCCTCAAGCACAGGATGAAGAATAAAGTAGAAAAAAGAAAGGAAGAAAAAAATATCCACAAATATTCAAACTGCAATAAGCTTTAATTCCAGCTTCCACAGCTACATAATAGCAGTCATCAGAAGCTATCAGAAGTCCTTCAGTATGTGTGAAATTAAGATCAGGAATTGTTCTGTTCCTGCTCTAGTGCTTTAAGTTTGCAAAACTGAGAAGAACGGCTTTTAACCTTAAAACATTAGATTTGTATCAACAATTCTGAAAAACTTATCTCCTCTCAGACTCTTGCTGCATGAAACTCTTGCTCTTAAAAGTCTAAAAGTTTGTTCATAATATTTAGCAGTGTTGAAGAGGCAAGGAGAAACAAGCTTTCAACTCCTTGCAAATTCTCACAGGAAGATACTAGCACCTTAAGTAAAGGCTAACTATTGCTTACACGTATATGGGAAAAGATGTTTCCACGGTGATGTCAGAGCAAGAGGACAGATATCAAACACCAGTTACTTAACCACTTTCATTAAAACCTTGTCGAGCTTCTAGATAATCGGTTTGGAAAAAAGTAAGAGCACTGCCTTAGAATCTAAACACGCTTTGGAAAATGCAAGGTACAATTAACTTAAGACCTGTATAAAGAAAAATAATCATTCTTACTGTGACAATAACAGTTGATCTACAGATTTTAAAGCTTAGATACCTCTACCAACAACCTGATAGCCCCTCTTGCATCAGATAGCGTAAGTATTAAGTTATCTGACCTGACTAGAACTAGTTATTACAGAAAAATTCACGTTTTCAAAGAGCTTGCAAGGTCTCCTTTCACATTTCCACTCTGACATTTTAAATTCAGAATTGACTCACTAAATTAACTGAACCAATCAAATAACTGGTAGCCCGTGAAGCAAGAGCTCAAGAAATGCTCCAAACAAACATTACCAGGTTAAAGAACTGCATAAATACTCAGTTTGAACAGAATTCAAAGGCATCCTGAGTATTTTAGCCCCCTCTGCAATTACATCAGACAGTGGTCAAGTTCAAATATTTCTGTTTTTCCAAAATTGATGATAAAGTTTCAGGAACTCTGAGAAAATTCATGCTCTACATATGAAATGCTTTCGCTGCTTCTCACTTGGGTCTCACTGTTACATATTCAGAACTGCACATCAGCTAACAGTGCCTCTTCAGCAGCCTACCAGAGGTCCAAATACCTTCAGTGTCCAATATTTATTTAGGAACTTCAATGTTTTTAGCAAATAGTTCAACTGTCATATGCTAATAAGTTTAAAATTAAAAACGAGAATTGGTGGTTTTCAAACTAACTTCTTCTTCAAGGAAAATTGCATGCCATTGTTTAAATGAGGGATGGAACACAGTAGTTTTCTCTAATACTTACAACGAACACTTAAAAAACAGTGTTTAAATTAACGATATTTTATACTATGGACCCATCTTTGCTTTGTGCTGGAATCATCACAGGAACAGCTCCCATTCTACTTAAATTAGGTGCAGCTACCTTTGAAGGTGCAAAGGTTGGGTTTTGACCAGGAGGACGTTCAAAGTCTTCGCTTGGGACTTGGCTATATGGCGTTTTGGCATATCCTTCCATATTTGAAGGAGACATTGAACCCAGGGAAGAACGATTGCTGCCTATGTAGCTGCGGGCTGTCGAACTGCGACTTTTTGGAGGTGGAACATCTTCTCTGAAATACACAAAAACCAGTTGCAGAACAAAAGCTCAGTCACCATTACTATGTGGGAGCTTCCAACATAAATTTTCAGTTTGTTTCTTTCTGTTCTGACACAGTAGCTAAAAGAGGCTCCATATTACTTTAAGTTGAAAACATTCAAGTATTTATTGCCTTTAAAATCTTTACTGATTAAATTTAAAAAACCCTAATTACTAATTAGAAATGGCTACCACCTACACCATATTTAAAACAAAAAGTTCTCTGACAAGCTGCTAGCATGTTAATAAGCTTTACAGATTAAGACAGAAATCTCAACTGTTAAGTATCTTACTTGCAGAAATACATGTTTAAAAGTTAATTTTCAAATAATACTGCTCAAACTAGAGACATGTCGTTACCTGATATCATGATGTACTTCTTTCTCATATTTCTTCTCTCTATGTTTCTTACAGCAACAGAAGATGAGAAAAGTCAGCACCGAAAGACCCAGCAGAGTTCCTACAATAGCTCCAACAATTATACCAGCTGTATTTATAGCTAAAAGAGACAAATAACAACACTGTCTGTAAAGTGTCAAATTTATAAGACTAACTTCTTTTCTCTTAACTCAACATTAAACACAGTATGTTTCCACATGATCCAGGTTAGCAGTATATCACTGAATCAGAGAGAGTATGCTTCAATTGTGCATTTAAAACAATAGTAAGAGCTACAGCTTTCTGCATAAAAAGCAATGTTTTGGGAAGTAAAGACTTGAAGTGGCAACCATCAGTAACACAACAAGGTTAATTTTTTAAACTTTTAGGAGTTTAGAGAAACAAGACTATTCAAGTCTTAATACACAAAACACTGTGACGATTACACAGCAAACACTTACGGGGGGTGACATTCAGCTCAACAGAACATTCATCGGTGCCAACTCTGTTTGCGGCAACACAACTGTATATACCAGAATAGTCTCGAGAGGCATTTTTCAAGAGAAGTTCCCCTGTGTCTTTATCTACAAACAATAAAAGGTAGAGGTTTACCATTTTCCAAAGTTTAATTCCATGTTCAACACCACAGAATTACTAATCCATCACATACATGAAGTCTTAACTAAAAAAATGACATATTAACAACATCCAAACAAAAGTCTGTCATCTGCAAAATACAATTATTTGTAAAAGTCTTTCACTTTGTTAAAAATACCAGAGTCAAATGTTGTGGAATAGATTAAAGCCTACAGACTAATCGCTCTGTCAATGGATAGGAACAGCTGCTTATAATGGCCAATTCTCTCATCCTAACATAGAATTCTAAAATACAAAAGATTAACCACACCCCAGAAGTACCTCCTTCTCTTCTGTCTCTCTAAACCTATTCTACACAATCAGCTCAAATGCCTGTAGAACCCATGCTCAACACGAGATGGATCTAACTTGAAAGCTGCACTCCGATAGTGACCAATTAAGTCTAGCTATGCTGACAGCAGCAGGAGACAATCAGTGAAAACAAAGAATATTCCCCCCATGGCTTTCAAATCCATTGACAGGTATCTTCGTGAGATTCTACTACATGGACTTCGATTAGCTTGCATGCTTTAACTGCAAATAGATTTGCCATCAGCTGTGCAGGAGACTACATCACAGGAACAACGCATCACAGAAATACTTAGCTCTTCCCACTGAACAAGTTAGGCAGTGTCTAGATTCTTGAGAACATGTTCAGTGTCCCCAAACTCACATTCACAAGCCCAAACAAAACATTGTTTTATCAAGTTACATGCCACTTCTGCATACTTCTACACTCATTCTTGTCCAGCACTAATCTTGTTAATTGATTTTTTTGTGACCATGAGACAAATTTGGGATGTCACGGAAGAAGGGGCATAACAACACAAGCTTGAGTGGTACAGAGAAGGACATTAGTGAACAACTGCTCACTGTCAAAACAAGAAATAAGAGGTATAAAACAGAACTACCAGGAGGCAAGTTCAAAAGGAAGAACAGTATGAGGTTCTTCATATGTAGCTCATCAAGAGAGCTGTGTTCTAAGATATTAGAGATTCTAACTGACTACAAAAGTTCAAAGGAAACTGGAGAAGTTCATAGAAGTCAATTTTTGTTTGTTTTGAATCAATTAAACTGAAACTACATCTGAAATTCCTGAGGCATAAATTACAGGAGGCGAGGGGACACCTACGAGGACAAGAACAACACAACTTATTCTCTCTCCCCTAGACATCCACTTCAGCTACACTTAGAAACATGATACCACTTTGTGCCATAAGTCCTACACAACCAGAGTTAAAATATGCCTATTTATAAGTAGATTCTTAAACTACTTCATCTACAAGGAAACTCTACCATCTCAAAGTTTAAGGCTTTCATAACTACAAAGATCATCAAAAAGAACAGGTACTCAGCAGTACTCTTCCAAAAAATATTTCAGAATAACTTTCACAAAGCCAAAACCCACAAATTATTCTTCTTCTATAATGAAGTTCTCACAATAAAAATCCAATACCACCACTATAATAATTTGGAATCCATCAGCCAAAATTCAGAATATACAACTCTTTCCTGTATGTCAGCTCTTGTACAAAGAGGGTAAGCCTTTTCTTCTCTGTTATTCTTGACAAGTTTTTTTCTCTAAAGACATGTACCCCTTTTCAAGCAAGAAGTTCTGTCACTTGATCAGGAAGTGAAGACCTCAGTTCAATCTCTAATAAAATTAAAACTTTAATCTCCACTTCCCTGAAGTAGGAAGCTCTAACCACTAATCTAGACTCTGTTCTGACTCTTCCCTGCTGTCCACTTGAGCACAAAAGCAGCCAACATCAGCAAGCAAGAGAACTCAGGCATGGGTGAGTACGATTCTGTAGCCTAACGGTAAGAATCTCAATTTAAGGCTTGAAACATTTTCTAACATTATATTAAGAAAAAACCCAACTTGTTTCAAAGTCAGTTTTATTACCCAGTGAGAGGGCAGAAGTAACACTTATCTTGACTACACTATACTAATAATAAGCATGAGACGGTCACAAGTCAAGATAAGCCAAAAATACGAATGCAATCTTTATTAAATACTTCAGAGTAATAAGTTTGACAGTACTTAGCGTGGAAGTGGCAGGAAGTTCCTGTGTGCCAGATACCCTCCTCCAGTCATAAGACAAAAGTGGGGATCCTTCTTGTGATACACATTTCAAGGTAACGTCTTTTCCAATCTCCTGTGATCCTTCAATGGAACATTTAGTTCTTGCAGGCTTTACTAATAAACAAAGTATCATTGAATTAATAACAGTCCCAATCAAAATGCTTACTAGTTGTGTTCTGCTAGGTCAGTCTGTTTTGCTAAACAAAGCTTGTGCAACAAACCATTTCTATGCACGGAAAAATATGAAATACAAGCCAGGCATAGAATTTTTTTAAATGCTCATTATTCTGAATATTATTCCCTTCATTCCCCCAGAACAGACTGATGTCCACCCCTCCCAAAGCCTCAATAATTGATGCATCATCATAGATTCAGTATGACTTTGCTTAACAGAAGTTTTCATTTCAGACATCAAAGACAGGATGGAATAAACACATAAAAAATGTCACTGAAAATTCAAGAAAAGCATAATCTTACCAAGTACAGTCAACTGTATTTTCTGGCTTTGAACTCCAGGAGCCTTCTTCACTTTGCACTGGTACGTGCCAGTGTCTGCTGACTTTAAATTCAGGATATCCAACGAACCATCACCAAATTTGGGATCAGGATTAGTAAACTGCATCCGCCCAGTCATAGCAGCATAATAACGATTATAAATCCTGTCTACAGAATACATAATTATCTACAAAAAAAGAAATACAATTCAGAAATCCACTTGGCATGTAAACATTCAAAATAACTTGGTATCTTAAGATTCTTGACAGTTCTTTTTTACTGTTTTAAAAATCCCAGAAGTATGACAGAGCCAAATATCTCAATCTTCAATACCACCACACACAGCACTCTAACAAATATTCCAACCAAACACCTGCCCAAGGAGCAGTATGTCAGCATTGACTTCTAACTGAAAGAAAACTGTTTAAAATTGCTCTAATTTCATTCTGCAAAACCTGTCTACTAAAAGGAGTCATCTTCTTGATAAAGCTTCCACAGAAAGGAAAGAGTTAATATATTTAAAATTAAATCTTCATAAATCCGTTTTCAATCAGGAAAATAATGCAGGTACAAAAGCATAGTACGTTTTCTGGAATTGAAGAGCATTTAATTTAAGAGTTTTTCTCTAGAAGACAAGTTTATAGTGAGAAATTTGTTCACTTTTCACACTTCATCTGCTGTTCCAAAACTTCCACTATATTTCATATGACTGGTGCTTCAAAGTAATTTAAGACCACAAGCATCCCAATCTGAAAAGGTGGAAGTTTAAAAAGACAGTAACAAAGTTCACTTGTCAACTTAATCAACTGAATTAACACTGTCCAAAAAAAGTCTGTACTTACTATTTGTTCCTTCTTTTGATTATCTGCTGGTATCAATACCCACTCAATATCTAGTGGGCCCTCATCATCTTCTGAGAGTACAAAAGTACATGGCAATGTAACTTTCTCTCCTTGTGCTTTTTCAAACGTTGATTGGTCACCTGAAGTTATACTCAGGCTTCTTGTTAGACCTATAAAAATATATTTTTATGTTTTAAAAAGAATTCATGTGCAGTTTTCACCATAAGTATTCTATTACATCTTGGTTTACATTCAAATCCATGATATACACCTTTCCTGTACAGAAGTCATACCACCAGTCATACTTGTCACTGCTTAAGTGATTGTGCAGTGTGTTACTGAACTCAATGCGAAGTCATGTACTGCTCATTTGGAATCATATCCAACAGGTAGTTACATCTTTCAAACAATAAAAATTTTTTGTACCATTCAAGTCCCATACAAAGCTAAACCAAAAATTTTCAGCAGCAGGTTTTTCAAGTTATTAGATAACCCCCTTACCACGACTCCCCCACTGTAAAAAGAATGCATGGAATAGTGACAAAGTCTGCCAGGATGGACAGAATTGTTGTGAAGTCCTGGGTTAGATCAAGTTAAGTTACTCTGCCTTGAGGGGCTCTTTTATCTACAGGGAGTGGACAAATGAATCCTTTCCAAAAATCTCAGTGAGTTTTTTTTTAAGATTTGTATGCCCTTTCTGCTTGTCTTACTCCTCAAAAAAGGCTGTGTAATCCTTATCTGCGTGCCCCTAAGCAGAACATGTTTCCAAACAACAAATACTCCTCAATTCAGCCCTGAAAAAGAATCTATATAGTGACCCAAACAGACTTACTCAAAAGGCCTGAAGCAAGATCCCCCTCCCCCTTTTTTTTTAAACAAACATAGGCTTCACTCATCAAGTGTGTAGACCTGTACATCGCAGTCAGGAAGTGGAAAGCTCACTTTGCTTGTTAGGGAAACAGGTTTGGCATTTGTGTACCCAGTTTTGTCCACCTTGCTGGGTACCAAACTCAAGATTTTCACAGTCATTTCATGTGTGTAGGTTGCTGCTCATCATAGCTAGACAGTCACAGAGATGTTAGCACAGCCACAACAGATGCAAGGCCACAAGAAGAGTAGCCAGTGAGAAGACAGATCATTCTGGTGCATCTGTAGAATCCTAGCCTCAGATGAAATAAAATTAAAAATTATTATAAACAGCGCGTTTATGCTCTAACTTGCCTTCTGGGCTAGCTCAAGTTATTATCTAACTTGCACTTCTCCATATAGCAGAGAAGCTGTGGTACTTTTCTGCAGCAGATCAGACTGCACAAGCTATCCTTCTACCTTACTAAAATTTTGCTCTGCATGAAGTCTTTGGATTCTCCTCCTGATGCCAACACAAAGTACCAAAACAAAGGGATCTTTAACAGCTATTAAAATATATATATATATATATAATTATTGAGAAAGAGAAAGCACCTGACATACTAAATTCCAGACAAAAGCCTGCAAGGAAAGACCTTCACAAATTTTAATTACAAACATACCAATTAGGTAGGATTATTTTGCTTCCTACCATTCATGGTATTATAAGAGGAGGGGAGGAGAGGAAGAAACATCAGTTTGAGGTACAAAAAAGATGTAGGTGCAATGTTTCTTACCAACGCATGTACATCTTTTTGAAGATAATTCTAAAAGGTTTGTATCGCCTCTACTTTGACCATAGTAAACATATCTGAGCAACTAATTCTCTGCTACTAGGCTGAATTAATACTATTTCCTAAATCATACCGATCTCCACGAATACCAGTTGACTTGCCACAGATGCAAACCCCTTCTAAATGATCCTTTCAGATTTCCAAGTGTAAAACTAGCCATTCTTAATCTCTTAAAAAGGTCATTTGACTAGTGAAATATATTACAGCATTTACTTAAGTTTGGTTAACTTTGCACATACAAAGACAGTATTACTACTGTCTTATAGACATCATCTGCAGAAATGGGCAAATTCAGAGTACATTCATGGTTTCATAAAGCACAGTAGCAAAGAACACAAATTCCTAATCTGTTTTTCAGTGACTTCCACACTCTTCTGCTCCCCTCCCCTGCACTGTCTCATCGGGGAGCTGTAATACAATATTCTCATGTTCACGTCCCAACTGCATTTCTGCGTTTTCATTTTACTGTATTAAAGAATTGAGATGGGATGTCAAACACAGTTTAGTGAATGATGAAGTACACTACGATGTTACTTCCTTAACAGCCTCAAGTCTATAACCTGGGAAATAAAAAGCAAGAGTTAAACAGTGAAGCAGTACTTGTGCTCCCGTAACAGTTACTTTGCCATTTGAAGTTCTACAACAGATGACCACAGAACACGTTTTCTTTCCCGTCCTCACGAGGGGACCTGCTGAGGATTTCACAAAGTGTTCAGTAACTCAGGTAAGAGGAAAACAATGATGTCTGCCTCTTCACAGTGGGTAGTGGGTAACAGAATTCATACTTTGAAGATGCTACGACATAGCTGTACTACTAAAAAGTATAAAAACTCCAATTTTCAGTTGACACTTGCCAAAACACACAACATGGCCAAAAAAAACTGGACAGATGAGTATTCGTATGTTCATTTTTTTTTACTAATTGTCTAAACAAATGGGACTTCTACAGTCCATGTTTTGTTTCTCTCTCTCTTTTGCCATTACTTGTTCATCTTTGAAAATTTCAAACAAATACCAAAGCAGAAGTAACAGCCCAGTGCAACCATAAGTCCCTAAAGATGTTCATTTGTTCTGACACAGCTAAGAAGCATACAGACTATTCAACTACCTCTTGCCTCTTCATTGCCAGACAACTCCATGAGAGCATGATTTCAAGTGGACAGTACACAAACCGTTTCTTGTTCAGATGGCAGAACAGTGAGAAAGGGACACTGGGAATAGGGAAGAAAAAATATGTTAAAGGCTGGAAGTACTACATTTCAGAGACACAATCCTAGGAAAAGAGGCCCCAATAGACCTGCCTATCACATGGCAGCTTGCTTGAAGTGCTTCAAAAGCCATAAATAGCAAGTAGTTCAGTATGAGCTTCTACTACAGTATTAATTTCTCTGATGCAAACATACGAAACAACACAGTAACCATAAGCCAAATAAAAGCAGAACCCAACTCACTGGAAATTTATCCCACACAGAAGATTGTTACAAACCTTGAAACTTTTTAAGTGAGTAGTACATTCATGCACATTGACCGCACGTAAACATGTCAATGGAAGATGAAGCACATGAGGCTCAGTATAGCTCTCAACAGTCATTCCTGCATGTGAAGCTCACAGCACACATTAGCTGACACGAGAGGTACCCAACCATTGGTCTGAGCCTTCTAAGTCTCACAAATTTTTCATAAATCTCAATTACTTTCTTACTGCACATCTCCCAACACCTCATTTTTACTATACTTGTGCTCCACAGTCTCTTTCTTACCTTAAGAACACAAGAATATAAAGCTGTTTTCCACTTTATTTTTTTTGTTGTTAACATTCGAATGACAGGCAGAAGCAGCAAGCATCTCGATTAAGGTAGATGTCAGAGCTAGCTGGGCTTGAACTAAGCATTAGTGACACAAGGGAGTGGCAGGTACTATTCGTTGGCTATTCCCTTCTGCAGAGGAGACACCCACATTTGCTGCCAGATATGCTGGTGAAGGAGGTTTGGACAGATTCCGGGTGTTAGAGAGACTGCCAAGGGCACTCTGACCCTTGGACTATTAACCGTTAAACTACTACCCTTTATTATTATAACACTATTGCCTTTTTTGTCCCCCCCGCCCCCCACTACTACTATTACCTACTCACACAGGCACCCATGCTGTTAACAAAAGGAGACCTGGAGCAAATCAAGAACGACTAGAAAACTCCAGGGGCAAAGAAGGACATGGGATCCCAGGTGACATTTGTTCTCCTTGCTCTTTCATGTGAAGGGGAAAAGGCTTGTGCAGACACATCCTGCAAGTTAACAACTCACTGCAGGCAGTGTTTTAATTTTTTTGGCCACAAGTACCCCCAAGAAACGAAGGCTGTTAAATTAGAAATGGGATCCTCTTGACAAAGTGGGTTAGGAACATTCTCATCAAATCTGGTGATTTATAAAATCACTTTACATGAGAGGTCTATCAGGGAATGGCAATAGAAGTTTGTGGTTAAGGGAATGAAGGGACACCGGAGTAACTGAGACATGTGGGACAGCTCACACAACTGGAGCTTTGTCACGGATGCATACAGGCTTTAAGAAAGCCAGGAAGGAAAGAACAGCAGGTGAATCGCCCTCCACCTGAAGCAGCAGCTGGAACACAAAAAGCTGTTCTACAGGACAGACAACAGGCTGGTTGAGAGCTTGTGGGTCGGGATTAAAGGAGAGGTCCATATAGGCAACATCACAGTCGAAGTTTGTTACAAATCACCTGATCGGGGTAAGAAAGCAGATAAAGTCTATTTCAGCAATTCCATAAAGTCTCTAAAATCCAAGATCCTGGTTATTGTGGGAAACTTTAACCTCCCTGACATCTACTGGAAGGGCAACACAGCAGGACACAAATGACCTAGGAGGCTTCTGGAAGATTTCAGGGGGAAAAAACAGAAGCTAAATGGGTCAAAGCATTTGACACTTTCTTGGAACTGCTTTCAACAAAAAAAAAAGGAAGAACTTCCTGGGGATGGGATCAACAGCAGCCTTGACTTAAACAGCAGATTTTAAAATCCTGAGAGGAGTGAGGAAGGCACATGCAGTAAAGAACCCACACTTCAGCAGGACAGGCTGACTTACGTAATACGTAGAATTCTGCGGAATCTAGTTCTGAAAGGCAAAAGAGCTCAAGAAAGCTGGTGGGTATTTAAGAACAACTGCTTCTAACCACATGAAAAGCACACCCCAACACTCAGGAAAATAAGCAGATCAATCAGCAGCTAGGCCTAAGGAAGAGGAAGCGAGAACAGACTACCAAGGGAGGAATACAGAAGTATTGCCCAGGCATGCAGCATCCCTGCTAGGAAAGTCAAAACCCAACCAAAACTGAAAGAAGCAAGGGACTTCAGTGCAACATGAAAAGCTTCTGCTAGTACATGAGCAGGAAAGATTCAAAAATGAAAACAGGACAAGTGATTTAGTGACAGCTGACACAAACAAGACCAAAGTACTCCATGTTGACTCTGCTTGGAGCAGAAGGTTGGATGACTGAGGTCACATCAAACACAAATAATTCTGTAACAGCATTAAAGACCTATATGAAGCCAACACACGTAGTGACGACATTTTCTCCAGGCTCTCCCGAGCCCTACCTCCTTCAGTTTCCACTCAAATCAGGAAGATTCAATTTCTTTTCACTCTCCTAGTATGCTCCTCAAAACATGAGTGGATCAACTGTGGCATCTACCTGCCAGTATGTGACAGGCAGACATTTTATCAAGCTGACTGAAGATCTGTATTTGTTTTGTTAAGTAGGGTTTCACAGATAAAATTTCACAACTTTTTCAGACTTTTTAACACACCAGAAAGATGATGCTTCCTCAAGTCAGTTATCCCACTTATTCAAAGATGCTTAGCATTAAAATATCTGCTTTTTAATTGCAGCAAACAAATCGCCGCAAAGCTTAGACTCAGAAGCATGCAACAGATTCTCAAAAAACAACTGAAAACCATCAACATAGAAGTGCAATTGGTCCAAATGCATGTACATCATTCCCCAAATATTTTGCAAGGAGAATACATGCCATGTTCAGCTGGGACAAATAGAAGAACGAACCTTTGTGACTGGGTGACAAGAGACAAGTACCACCCCTCAATGCAGGATGGTATTAGCCCTTATAAAAATTTATATTAGAAGAAGGTAAGGGGTCAATACACATCTTGGATTCTGAGCATTCAGATTTAGGTTTCTTCATGTGAAATTAAAATACTCTTTCTCTGGTAAATTGACCCTAAACAGCATTGCAAACTGTATCTGCATGACTGAAGAAGTTTTCTGCATGATTTCTGAAGGGGTGCAAAGTAGTACACCATCTTTAGAGAAACTATTTCCTTCTGACTATGTGCACATACCTTCAAACACCACTCTAGTGGAACACAGCTTATCAAACTACATTATTAGTATTTTACATAACAACCTAGGGAAAATGAAACTTTTGACAGAATTAGTATAAAAGAATCTTTAACACAGAAAGCAGATGAAAAATTAAAATGGAGCAAAGCTTTCTCCATTCCAAGACAGATACAGAGCTGTCATATCTACTAACAAATAACAGAACGCAATTTTTCATTAGATTAATTATTTATGCATTTAGTATTTTCTAATTTAAATGAAATAAAGTTAAAAATTCAGTATACACTGAAATTCTGGATTGCTGGCTTACACCAACTTAAGCGTAAATTTAAACCTGGCGTGATGAACATTCCTGCCATCGGACAGCGCTGCGTTACAGCAGCATTACATAAGCCATGGGGCACAGTCCCTCCCGAAATGGGTAAGAGGGGAGGAACAGCGCAAGTGGGAGCAGCAGAAGCTATGGCAGCTGCCATACGCCGAGGGGGCAGGAGCAAGGGCAATGCACCACGAAGGCAGGACTGCTGCCAGGTTCAGACTGATGTCTGAAACGGCAGTCACGAAGGAGCACAACTGCAAAGATGCACAGACTACTTCTACACAGGGTAAGAGTCGAGCTCAGAGATTTTGGTGCCCTGAAAGCCATACGTGATCCATCCACAATCTGCACTTGCGCAGTACTTCAACTTTACCAGCAGGCTCTCCAAAAACCATCCTGTTTGCCAATACCCGCATGTAAACAACGAATGGCTGCAAACACATAAAGGCTTTTCTTCACACAGTGAGGCCTTATGCCTTAAGAAGTAAATAACAATGACAAGCAGAAATGCATGTTAGTGCTTTGAGAGATACAAACTATAAAATTCACTTCAGACTCTTCAGCTTTGACTCTTCTTTCAAATATAGATTATAGATGCAGCTGTGATCCAATCTTTTCACTTGACAGACTTCAGTCTCAAGAACCACCTCCCCACCATCCCCATTTTATTTCTGAATACACCTCTCATACACAGTTAATCTACTTTTTCAGCTAGCTCTAAAAACATTTTAAAGCAAAGTTCCCCAACTCTTCCCTTTCCCACCCCCACTCAAAGTCGTACAACACCTTATTTCAAAACTGCATTTCTGAAATAAGGCCCTGTAGAACGCAGCAAGATGACTTAAAATCATACCCTTGGAGAGCTGGGAGTACACACCAAGGTAGGTAGGCACGCACTGAGGAGTGCCTAGCTGAGGGAGACATCCCAGTGTTTACTGGCTGAAATCCCCACAAGCCACCATCTCACAATCTTCTCTTGCCTCCTCACTACACAAAACTTCAGAAACCTCAAATGATGCCAAAGCAAGCCTCCGTTAGGCAGGGTGCTGCTAATTAAGTGGATTAAAAGTTGACTTTGCAACAACAGAGGGAAAATAATATTTGATATTACTCATTTTAGTGATTTTTACAGCACCTAGGAGCTGAGTCACATCAGCACAGCCAAGACAGCCACAAGCTACAGAGTTTGCTTACGCTGTTTTGCCACAGTTTACTGTAACTGGCTGCACCACGAACTGAATCCTAGCTTTACCTGTGCAACCCCCAAAGGTCAAAAAAAAAAAAAAAATTCACCAGGCAGAAGACTGATTAATCCCCAAAGACAAAGACTTAACATTCACAGAAAAAATGTTCACACCTGCATTTCATACCTCCCAGGATAGCGTTCTCTAAGCTAAACAGAGTCACACACCTTAGTGAAGCCCTTCTACTGTGCAGAGAAGATACAGTTTATGGAGCCAGAGAAAGTAAAGACAAACCAGGAATAAAAGCACTCACCTAGAAAAGAAGAGATCTGGCTCCGAGTTCTTGCTCCAGACACTGTCTCCTCCTTCCTAGTCCATTTAGTCACAGACTAAATATAAAAATAGTTCAGGAAACTAAATCCACAAAGCAATTTTTGGAGAAAAGAGCTTGAGTTTTATATGGATGCTTGCGTGTTAGTAGAGGTAAGATTTTAAATCCCTCTCTTTCACATTTCATCTCAGCTGCCTTACCAATAGCAGAATGAAGCTGAGTGACCAAACTCCCAGAGCTCTGGTCTGGCTAAGTTTTGAGGACATGTTTTCCACAGATGGTGCAGCTAAAAGACTTCTGTGCATGGAGGCAGGTTCTGCCATAAGCTCCAAAGAGAAGGCTGATGGAACAGCAGGAGCATTTAAAGAAAACTACGGAAAAAAAATGCATATCAGATTAAGCCTGGTAAAGTCCTACAATCTGGATAGTCAGCTCTGCTGCTGCTGGGTCTCGTGACAGTGGGTTTGTATTTCCAAACTTCACATCCTCTGAGCAACCGGGGAGGAAGCACCACTTTTCTGAGGCACATTTACTGGTCCAAGTCTCCCAGCTATACTTACCCTTAGAGTAACCAGTGTGCCATTACTTCTTCAAATCATGGATTTACTTTCTCCCTGCCCATTTGTGACTTCTCTCATTTCATCTGCTTCCACAATTAAAGAGCACTCCACTACTAAGTCTTCTATTCCTTTCTACTGTCTGACCCGCAGAGTCACAGAAGAAACATGGTTTTCAGCAACCACCAAAATCTGACCAGTTCCAAAAACTGAAGTTTTGCCACCCTACTGTCACAAATTCTCCAGAACAGCTCAAAAAGACCTATTCCCCTTTGGAATACCACAAACACCATCTTAAAGTGATCTGGCTTTGAACAGCAGGCAAAGCTAAAGCAATCCTGCATTGGCCTAGCCTGAAAAAATCTGACAAAATACTCCAACAGTAACCGTTAAGTTACTGAGTATCTATCAGAGTTCACGTGAATCCACAAATACTCTGTCAAACCACACACACACACAAAAAAAAAAGAACCCTATATCAACACGAAACAGGCTAAGCATACTTCAAAGATGGGGGGGGGAAGCTTTCAGTCTGGATGTCCTCAAACAGCATTAAATGAATTACTAGCTCTCACTCATGTAGGGTTGCATACCCATGTCCCAGTTTAAAAACTACTCCACAATTGAGTTAGAAGTTACTCATCCTCCCAATCCAATTAAAAAAAAAAAAAATCTTAACTTTAACAGCCTCATAAATAGAACTACAAATAACCCCAACCCTGCAAATACATAGCATGAATCTAATTCCACTCCCAACCACAGTTCACTGGGATCAGCTGGAATAGTTACGCAGCTCAGAAAACCTAAAAATCACAGGTGAAAGCTTTACTGATCTTTTACTTTTTTGTTCCCCACAACTTTTGCTCTTCCTTGACATCCCCTTTGCCTTCAGATTCTATCCGACATCCCTCTCCTTTTACAACTGTCCTTGTGCTCCTTACTTGTTCAGCACATTCTTTAAGCTTTTTTGTTGCTAAACCCGATGTCACCAGCCGAGTATCCTAGCAACTGCAGCAGTTGATGACCTTGCTCGAGAGGGACGTGCTTATCAAGTTGAGAGAGGCAGCATTTGTATCTCATTACTGAAGGAAAGGATACGCTTTTGGGGGAGGGCGACATAAAGGGGAAGGGGATATTGTTACAAAAATTAGGATTAATCTTAATTTTAAGCACATTAGTACTGTTTAGCCCAACATCTACAGAAGATCACTATGAGTTCAGAGTTTTAACGCTTGGTCACATTGAAATGATCCAGCACAACCTAATTCAACGTGCAGTATCAAGGGAATGACAACTAAAATGCTTTGGATTTGCTGAGGTCCTGCCCTCTCATCCTCAGGTTTGATCCCGTCACCTCCCTTTACGCCCGTACAGCACTGCATGCAAAAAGGCAGAAACCCAGGACAGCTAGCTGACTCCTCTGAAAACTGACACCGCATAACAAGTTTTGCTTTTTCTCTCCAGGTGGGCTTCTCTGAAGGAGAGTCCCTGAGCACAAGGTAAGCGGCAGGAGCGCAAAGCCAGAGCCAGAAGAGCTGCGAGGCTGCCGTAGCTGACGCTACCAGAGAACCCCAGCCACAGAGAGCGATGTCACATCGCACCCACACCACACACGCTGCTGCCAGCTCTCGGAGCCGGCAGTGCTGCGCAGCCACGGAGCGGAGTGGATTCGTGAACTCGCCCAACAGGAAAACAACATACTCCAAAAAAAAGTTTTGTGTCAGCTGAATGGACTTTCGCAGCAGCTGCGCGATGAGCGAGGGAAGAAGGAACCCGACAGCATCACTGGAAGTAGCAACAACCTCAACGGACACATGAAGCTACACCAGATGTAACCGCATTACTTCTGTAACAGGGCCAGGTGTAATGGGAAACTGTTCCTTCAGACTGCACTAAAGAGCCATTAAGGAACCATCTAGAAACAGTATTAAGAAGTGTAAAATTAAATGAGGACCAACCATAAAAGACATTTTTCAGCCAAAGCAAAAAAAAAAAAACACCAAAAAAATCAAAACCCAAATCCTGACACAATTTAGTCATACAAAAGCCTGCCTCTCCTCTACCAAGTCTACATCAACTGCACCAGTTGTTTTTGCTTTTAGCCCTGCATCTCACTTATCTTGCCATTACAAACTGATATTGAAGGTTTACACAGTCACTAAGCAATCAAGTCACGTGACTGGATCCCTCCCCCCCCGCCAATTCGATGGCATTTAAAAGGAAACTGAATAAAGCAGCCCTTTTGCAGTGTGAACGTGTTAGGCACATCTGTCAGTCAATGCATCAGGGAGTTAAGTACAATCAAACACTTAACTGAGCAGCAGCCATATTATTTTCACTTGAGTAAAGGGGTTTTTGCTCTTACGAGCTACTGAGCAAGCAATGCTTTTTCCTAGCACATGCAAGTTAAGATCAAAAATTATTTCATTCAGTAGTACAGGGTTGCATTTTTTGGTTTTGGATTATTTTCTTGTTGCTGTTTTTTTTGAATAAAAGGTGAAGCATCACAATGACAGAAAGAAGTGGCTGTCTGCCTGCTTTTGCTACTCCCTCTGTTCCCCCCTCCCCCCAATAACAAACAGCAAGAAAGGAATAAACACAAAGAATTTGAATATCCACCCTAAATAGCCACAAAGTTTACTAGTCGTTTAAAAATTTAGGGAGGCTTTAAAATATATGCACACACATATTATTTTTGCATGCCTTAGAACAACTGAGATGAAACATTCCTTGTAGCTTATGCTCTTAATACATCTGAAAGGAAGAATGCAGGATCAGTGAATACACGACATTTCAACTCCCCATACATTTCAACTCCCCATACAAACTTACTCTGCACAAGTTAAAATAGTTGTGAATTTATGAAATTCTCATCCTTCATTCTACACACACCACATATTTCCTGTTGATCACCTTTCCATATACTCAGCATAGATTTTAGCTATAGGGCATGAAAAACATAGCTATTAAAAAAACACAGCAGCAAGTGCAACTGCAAAACTTGTGGCCATTGAGTACCTGAGATGCTTAACAGCACCTAAAATACATCACAGCACTGGTGAATGGCTCCAGCCTACAGTCAATGAAGCTCCAAATCTTGCCTCTCTATCACATCACAAGTTTTGATTATATGATCAAATATACAGGTGACATGAAAAAAAAAAAATTCAATAGCAATATACTTTACCCACGTGGGTTTGAGGCTCCAGCTGACTCTCTGTTGTTACAACTAGGACTCCATCTCATTGGGTTGGATTAGGAGGAGGAACAGGTAGAAAACTGACCTTAAAAACACTTAGTATCTTTCGGACTTTGAAACCCCCTGAAGGAGCTCACCGTGGAGGCAAATGAACACCACCTACAACACGAAACAGGATACTAAAATAATCTTTGAGGTAACATCTAGCCATTCCACCAACTGCCTGACTTAGCAATGTTGTCAGACTCCCCCCAGGCCAAGGTTATACAGAGATTTCTCTCCTGTGGGAGAATATTGATCAAGCAGAATAGGTTTTCCTCCTACTGCTCTTCTGCCACCCTTCCTGTCACTCATTCCTGCCCTGTACACGTTGGCAAAATTCTTTCTTGTTTCAAATCCTGCAATCTAACCGGTTGAAAAAATTAATGAAAGTTTTAAACAGCCTCAACTTGGGCCCATTCACCACGCACTCACACCACCCAGGCAGTTGTACAGCCAAGGAAATCACCAGCAAAGATGCAGGGGCTACTTATGTTCAAGCTGCTACTCAAAACGGGTTTCCACAGAACTACAGCTTCACTGCCACCTACTCTCACGGCAACAGGCTGAAGCTGCTCTTCTTACAACCATCTCCTGAAAGATGCAAACTGGTAAAAAGAGGAATTCCCTGAAAAGGGGGGGGG
>Ga0065711_1005348_pt1 | contig 23153 bp, 8 predicted proteins | sample Hoacrofraction12_FD_59098 | JGI IMG/M metagenome (GOLD analysis project Ga0065711, IMG submission 59098) | Hoatzin crop microbial communities from Cojedes, Venezuela - Epithelial fraction 12 v2 (version 2) | ecosystem: Host-associated > Birds > Digestive system > Esophagus > Crop | place...
ACTTTTATATAATTTTCTATTTGTTTAATGATGAAGGTGGGATATTTTCCATATAGGCATTCTTTTGTACTATGGCTGCATATTTTATACTATTTTTTATTGCCTGAAACGCCTTATATTTCTTGCTTTTAATTAGAAAATATTTTCACATCTGCACATATAGGTGAAAAATTTCATGATCTGTAATGCATAAGGTCATTAGACAAGGTTGAAGCTTGATTGACTTAACACACATTCACAAATATTGTCTTCACTCTTTTCTTGTGTCCTTAATGTTATCAGGATAGATATCGATAACTTGATTATTTTCAGATGATATGAAGCACCATGAAGTGAAACATTGATATGCAATTGCTATATCAAAATATAATAACGTGGCATAATGTGACTTTAGATTCAGATTTTATCCGAAAAAATAGTAGTTACATCAGGCCTGATCTGGCACTGATGACCAAATGAAAACTACCCTAAAGCTAAGAACTCAGTATCTTAGGTTGCACTGTTGCTTCTTGGGCCAGATGATGTGGGTTGATTAGTTAGCACTAATGGGCTATTGCTTGTGAACTTTTGCCCAGAGTGAGAGTGCTGTACCGAATAAAAAAAGCCTTTGTAAGCTAGAGACCACCTCAGATGGCAGCTCTTTCAAAACTGCTTAGATAAGTACAGTATTTCCATTCTTTAACAACAGTCTTTTGCACTACTAGTAGTAGGGAACAGCCAATGTAAAGCTTCCTATAGATGTCCCAGACAGGTAAAAACTTTTTCATAATGGAATTAGAGATGAGAGTAGTTTTAAAGTGTGAGGACTCTCTTAAAATTGAACCTCATTTTGGATGTATGACATAAGGTATTAAACTAGCTCTAGCTGCCAAAGTAAGGTGTTTCTAATTTACTACCTCTAGCAGTCAAATGACGTGTTTTCCTTCTTAAAATTCTCTTTGGAAGGACTTTGTCTTTTTCATGTGGTATAAAAGGCAATTAGGTTATGCTGTTGCTGTGGTGATCCTGTCTAATAAAAATTTTATGTCCCTCTGTCCAATTGGCCCTGTGCAGCTAACAGCCAGAGCTGGCTGTCTTTAAAGCAGACTGGCTGAATCCATGTTGAATAGCACTAGTGGGACAACTCTGGATGACAAATACATCTCAGACAGCTTTGTACTTACTCCCTCATAAACCTTTCTAGCATGTGTAAAATATACAACATTTCTCTAGTTTGTGCACACATCATGCATTAAAACTGAGCTGACCCCTGGGTACCACCAGTTATCTGTTACCACTCATGATAGTTGTGACAACATACCACTGTTTCCTGCTCCTTCTGCTGTGACTCCTGCTCCAGCTGTTTTCATTAACCTTGTTCCTGTATGCTGTTGAATTTAGCATTACACAAGTATGCATAGCAGGGCAGTCTGACCTAATTATTTGGCTACAATATGTAGTCTAGGATTAACAGAAGACCAAGACGTTGACCAGAGTGGCTGATACAGGATCGTCTAATGAAGAACTACTGTTCTTCAGAACAAAGTATATCTTGGAAGAAATACGTAAGCTAACCAAGATGTTTTTGAACAGTTTGGAATGAACAGCAGAAGAATGATAGTGGCCTTAGACGAACTATCCTTATGATACTAAAAATCACACCCCCTGTGTTGGATATGCTGGCCCGAGCAGAGACCCTTCTTCACAAAACATGCACAGTAAAAAGGGAGGATGCTTTGACTTTAGGTGGAGATGAGACTTGTAAGGACCAATGGGGAAAGAGGGTGATTAAGCATAACTGTGAAAGTACCGATAACTGTTGCTCGAAATGTATAAATCTTTACTGCATGTTAGCCAAAGGGTGCTAGCTTTGTGGAGTTACAGCCTGGCACCCATCTCTCTGCATCCATGAAATGAACAGATATCTTGGCTCTGCGTGCGTATTGGATGTTGTATACAGGGTAATGAACTCTGTTTGTGAGACAACATCCTGATGGGAGAGACATTCTCACTGTTTCAAGTTGAGGAACCCAACTTTTCAGGATTATGCTAGACAAGATGCTGTAAGAGGGGTATAACTTGTAGGAATTGGTATCCCCTGGCCTACGACATGTAGAGAAGACAAACAATACATATGTGATGACCCATCACTCACTGTATATTAGTAGAGAAGCAGGCTGGGTCATTTGCAATAGGCATCTCCTTTTTGATGCTCAGTAGCTGCTGATTTCATAGAAACAACTGAAAATATCAGTGTTATCAACATTCTTCTCATACTAAATCCAAAACACAACAGCTACTGAGAAGAAAATTAACTCCACCCCAGCCAAAACCAGGACACTGACAAAGCAGTGATGTGCAGTGATGCACATCTGTGCCTGGTGATGTGTCCTGATCTGAGAGAATATACTTTAAAGTTTTAACTGAAAAAATTAAAAGTGCGTATTATGTTACTTTTATAACATTTCTCACCATTTTCTGTGTGCAGTAAGGAGTGTAATGTGATTTATTCTACTGAGGAGGTGTGCTACTGCACCAGGATCAGGATTTGTCTATATGTTGTAATTCTGGTGTAATTGCTGCACGCCAGTGGAGCACAGCCTTCTGACCCTCACCACTTGCTACAGCAGGGTCATTTGGTTAAGCTCAGAAACTCATGCGAAACTCACTGAGGTGTGAGTCAACACATGGGCTAAAGAGATGTGAAATAAGAAAAGTTTAGAATAAGTAAAAGTAAGTCAGCAAAGACTCACAGAACACCACTAGCGAAGGCCACCGTACTAATGCTTAGTCTATCTCATTAAACCTGGCTATCTTTTTTATGTGAATTAGCCAACGAATGATTGCTTTCTACTGCTTAGGTGGTGTTTACTGTTCTCTCAGAGTGTCTTCATACATGGGAAAATGTGCCCAAGCAAAAGTGACGCCCCCCAGCTCTCCAAGGGGGATTACATCACTGTGCCCTGCGGTCCCCTCTGGTCTGCTTGGCTTGTACTCACAGGATACACCACACCTTGTGCATTGCGGAGTGTAGAGACAGCTTAGCAATCTGATTTTTATATCCACAGACAAGTATTTGGTTCAGAAATATTTTTTCAGAAGATTTTTTAATATATTTGTTATGTATTTCATATAATTTATGTCATTTAATTATTTTCATTTTAGAAGAAATATACCTGTTAATGTGATCTGTACACCTGGTTTGGAAAAACTGGACCATCGATTAGTTCTGTGTAGGCCAGAAACTGACCTTCTGTGGCAGTTATATCCTGTTGAAATTGGCTTATGCTGTCACTGATTTAGAAGCTTTAGAATCAAAAATTGCTCTAAAAACTGCGTATTTCTCTACTGTTTCATCTGTCTTAGTTGTAAACTCTAAAACACTTCAGTAGGATTCACCCTAATGATAAAGTCTCCTGTCTTTTAAAGTATTTGGGGATTCATAAAAAAAACGCATAGAAGTTAGCTGAATTGTAAAGTACTGTTTTGAATAGACTATAGCCCTGTAAAAACCTCCTGAATTTCTAAAGATACTGGTAGGTTATTCTGTGTAGGCTTATTTGCAAATAGTGTTTATCTCCTGTGTGGAAAGCAAGCAGGTTTCTGTTCAGTTTCCGAGGTCTTGCTGCCAAACTGTACAAGACCAGCTTTTCAGTCCATCCTCTAAATCTACCAACAAACTATAAACATCCTTCAAAGGTAAACTTCTATAAACAGTTTCCTGTTTTATAAGGGAAGCACTGTTGCTTGGAAGATAACAGAGGATACAGGACAATGAAAGAAGCCAATATTTCACATTCAGTTGACTTTGCTGCAATAAATAAACTACTGCGTGTTTGTTTATGTAAGCAAGTTGTAAGACTTGCAAGCTTAATTTGATAACTCTTGTGGGAAGAGGTGGAATCAGAAACAACTCATGTCTTTAAAAATAAGCAAAATTATAATTTCTCTTTTTTCAGCTATTAATAACAAAGGCATACAGCCTCTAAACTTCTTTCTTTCCAGCATAGGGGTAGGGAATTCATTTATCAATAACTGCATAACAGTTACTGTACTATGAAATATACGTGGAGATGTGTAAAACCTTTAAACTGTTTCTACCAGAGATTAACTGATGATGTTGTGCAAAGGTATGTTAATACACAAGAGCTGAACGGAGAAGTTCAAACATAAATGGCTGACTGGAAAACAAAAGTTATGAATTTCAAGTTTGTTTCTTACCTTTTCCTTAAAACCGAACTTCAAGGTTTCTCAGAACAGAACATGCAAACCTGAGCTATACAGAGAGCTGTCCATATAATATGATGATTATGTGGTAGCGCAGCTCTACCAGAGGGAAAAATCCATGCTGGAAAGAATACAAGTGACTCGATGATAAACTCTGTATCCAGAGTTAGCTTCCTTACGGCTACACCTTCAACAGCTTAGCATCTAATAGGAATTACAGGACATTACTTAGGAGTTTTATCTTCCTCGGAAGAGATGGTTATCATTTCCAGAAACAGGCGATTGATGTCATAGATCGAGACAAATTTTGTAGAATCAATTAAATACAGTCAAATAATGGGGAAATAATTTTATGGTTAAATATCTTTTTAGTGAGGATTCTGATGTTATATATTTTTTCAAACAAGTATATTCTTTTATCTTTCAGCTTCAGCTTTGTGTATGCCTTGGATTTTAGTCACAGATCTATAGTAAATTTGATTGACCTCTTAATCCTCCAATTTACCTCTTTCTTTAATTTTGAGCGTGCTTTCTCCTTTCATACTCCTCAGAGGTGATATCTTTACTGTTAATCTGTTTGTTGCTGTTGATTTTAAGCAGGCAGGTGCACTTCGGTTAAAGATTGAACCAAATCATAGTCAGAAAAGAGAGAATTTTTAAAGTCTGAGATTCATAAAGCTGGCAGCCAGCCAGCCCTCTGACACTGTTCCCTCAAAAGCCTCACTCTGTGTTTGTTGAAACTTTGTTTCAATTTTACATTACATGATTTAAAAGAAATGCTTTTAACAGGTGAGAACTTTTTTCCACAGTCTTTTTTTGGTTTTGGATGGGAAGTTTTTGGTTTTCTCCCCTGTTTGGAGTCAGGGCATGCTGAATGTGCAGGATTGCTGCCAGACACGCTCTGCTGCGAGCAGCTGGGCAACTGCATATGTGGAACCCAGCATGCCAGTGCCCGTGGTGCGCAGCTGCGGCTCCAAACTGGGCACCCTGCGCCTTGTACCACCCTGCCAGAAGGAGGCCTCCTGGGAAGCTCTCACCCAGGCTCATGCAGGACAGTGGAAGATAGACCGCAGCTGGAAAAAGCTCATGGAAATGAATAATTTCCTAATTATCCTCTACTTTGCCGTCTTCTTGTGTCTTGAAGTATTATTTACCCCTGAACCAGTATTACGTGTCGACGCTCTGGTACGGTGGCATTTTAAGATCTTTGTGGACAGCCGCACGTGATTCCACAGTGGAAGGGGTAAAAGAAGCTCCAATTCTGCCAGCCTGACATTGTTCTTTCTGACTGAGTTTCTTCTAAGCCTGTTGCAGTTGAAGTGAGAGAAGAAAAAATGAGATTTTGTTATTTTTTGCCTTTTAGGGGTTCTCCCATTTTCACTGGGTTAGTAGGTCAATCACTGTGTTTGGCTTGCTTAGTGTGCCACTAATAACATTTTTATTAGACAATTCTAACTGCAATCTTATAGTAGGAGCGATTTATGCACTACATTTGAAGACTTATGTGGTTTTGGACTGTTCTCAGTGTTCCAGGAAGAGGAATGGTTAGAACTGTTCCACAGAAAAGGAAAGGGATGACCTGATTAAAGTATTTGGCTTTGAACGTTAAAATGTTGTTTTGGGAATGATCTATACTGTTTTTTACCACAAAAGTAAATATTGGGGGAAAATAAAAGTAGATCAAAACAAGGAACCTAAAAATGAAACCGTTTTGAAGGTCTATTGCAGTTGCTGGCAGCATAAACAGTTTTGCTAACACATGAATATTTATTAGTTTCTTCTCCTGAAGCCCAGCATGAAACAGACGATTTATTTTTATCGAGTATCAGTGAAAGCGATAACACTTACTGGTTTCATTGTATTTTCTAAATGCAGTATTTCCTCCCTATCCTTGTCTGAGAAAAAGGCAACCAATATATGGATATAAAAAGAATTCTGATTTTTTTTTTTTTATTTATTTGGAAGTGTGAGTCTGTGGTTGTGTATATATGAAGACATTCTCACTATGTATATATGGTCTATACAAATATAGAAAATGAAAAGGAAAGTTCATTTTTAAAGCTTTTCTGACATTTGCAAATTATATAGCTATGTTAACTTGGCTAATGTTCTCATCAGATTCTCTGAAGAAATTCACACAATTTATATAGTGTTTTTCATGCAGGAGCTCTGTAAAATTATGTAAGCGTCTGTTCCTGCAAATGCTTTTGGAGACATGTGTTGAGTACTCGGATTGAATACAGTAACAGTATGCACACGCTAAAAATAATGGATATGTTAAATCTTCTCCAAATAAGAGATAAAGATTGATATTTTATTTGTATTCTAAGGCCAATATAGTCATAGCAAACTTAGAATTGATGACTGTTCAGTGAAGGCTGGTTTTGAGACAATAAACTAACATTTTTTCATTGCCCTGCTACTCAGTATTGGGTGGCTAACTTTGCTTTCTTGCATGAATGAAAATAGAACATACAAAGAAATTCTCCAGAATTAAAATATCTGCCCCTCTTTCCAGCTGCGGGTAGCTAGGAGCCCATCCAATACCAGGTATTTTTTAAGCAGCAAAGAAACCGAAATTCTGCTGCTTTTATAATTCCCACAACAAGGTTTGTTTGCAGGCAGATCAGACAGACAGATCTAACTTTCCTTTTTTTCAAACTCATGAATCTTGTTGAAAATGCAAGCAGAATTTTAAACTATTGATTAATTGCTGTGGTTTTGGAGCATTTTAAGATGTATAGTTGATAACATATCTCACCTGTAAAATCACAAGCCAATTCTGTACCAGACTGAAAACATGGACAGAAAATTAGGAGGTAAAAGTGTGGGCAACAATTCAACATGTGGAAATATTGTGCAGCCAGTTAAAGAAAATAAATCCAAAGGGTGGGAAGAAATGTGGAAATGAATAACACTGAAGGGTATCAAGTTGAAATTGTATAACACATTGACAAGGGATTTTAATATGACCTGTACCAAAAAAGGCAATTGTAATTTTTAGCTGCTTTCACCAATGCTGTGAATTAGAGAAGCAATAAAACTTTTTTAACCACAAAAATTCTATTGCAGCTGGGTTGTTGCCGTAACTTTTTTACCAGATCTTACCAGAATGCTATTCATAAAATGGAATCAGGTTCAGAAAAGAGCAATGAAAGTTGTTGGGAAGAGGAATTAATAGTATCTGGAAGGAGAAAACCAGAAAAGATGGAGAAGTATGTGTTTCATTTAATTCTAACAAGCTCAAACACACATAATTTATTAAGTATGAGCATACATGATTCAAATATTCAGGTGTTTTGGCAGATCAAAAACTGTTTTAGGTAATCTGGCTTTTATCATAGGAATGCATGTGCAGAGTAATCTACAGTACCATTTTTTGCTACAGGAATCACGACTGAGTAGAAAGAACAATGTTCTAAGAGGTATTTGGAACTCAATTTAATTTCATGTCATCATTCATTCTCTACTGCCATGCCATATTTTACTTTATACCATCTCTATATTGAACTGCCTAAAGAATAACAGGTGGGCTTTTCTTCACAAACCTTTATTCATCTTGAAAATTCCTCTCCAGGAGAGGTGAGAAATACTATCTCCATTTGACAGATGGACAACTGGCACAAGACAAGGTAAAAATCGTTCAAAAGGTCCACTGATTTTCAATCTTAATCTGAAAGGACAAAAGCTTTTTTTTTTCGTGTAATATACCATTTTGAATAGCGTTTAAAAACTTTGAGCTACTTCAGTTACAGCCATGGGTACTCACCAGGCTCTGTCAGTAAGTTCTGCATTTTGGTTATTTAAAGAAATGCAACATCAAAATGTTGGCCAGTTATGTGAAATATTACTGGTAAAAAATGTTGTATACTATTGCACAGAAATTTTGAAAGAAAAGACAGCACCTACTTTGCCAGTACAAAGTGCAGCTGCCCATATCTGTAATGCATTTTTTCTGTTTTGTGGAAGGTTTTTTTTAGCATCTTCCCACTGTAAATAAATATCTCAGCAAGCAGGCTGTTCTGTTCCTTGAAGGTCACCCATTCTATGTATGGAGACATTAAATATCTGCAGAGAATTGACTATTGAGTCCTAAGAAAAATGCTCATTAGAATTGGACAGACAGTTTTAATTCCAGTGTTCTAAAATTTTGTGATCCTTGGTTTTGTCAGCTTTTTCATTGATGTTCTAAAAAGGGTCAGAAAATTATGCATTTGAAAACTTTGGCTATCGTAAGAGCTATGAGACACTTATGAGATTGACAGCTACTGGCATAGGTGGGGAAAGCTGATGTTCACAGATCGCAATTTCTAGTTTAGAGTCAGAACTTTTTGTGTTTAGGACTACTACTAGTTGTAGTCTGTTTTCCCTACCTCTTACATTCATTTTTGCTTCCTGCTTTCATGCTGGTGTAGGTGGTTTTCAAGAGGCAGAAGCACAAGAAACATGGGAAGAAAGAGTGCAGTCCCATGACAGCTCTAAGCCAGCGCCCTCTTTGCTTTCCCACCATGTCTTGAATGTGTGTTCATATAGTTTTTACTCATGCTGGTGCTGGCACAGACATTCACGGGTTTGCTGAAAACAAACAGTGCTAAAAAGCTTTTGTCTGGCTGCTCTGCACCCAGGCTGGTGTGAGAAGGCAGGCAAGAGTTCATGGCAGAGCCTAGGACTGCCTGCTGATTGGCACAACCAAGGCTTTGTCAGTTGCCAGAGCAGCCATTTCTGGAACATATCATTTTTTGGTACATGTGGAGAGTCAAGGTGAATGTAACAAGCTCTTCACAGGCAATCTGCAGAGGCAGAGCATGAGCAAGGGTCTACTGCAGAAACATTCTTCTTGGGTACTGATTTCCAGAGGAAAGGCAAAGGCTGCAAACTGAGAACTGTGTGCTAAATTTCAAGCTACTAGAGCTTCAACAAAGCAATTGTGAAAAAGCAAAACAACAACAACAAGTTTATGTAGTATTTCTTTATTGTAATTATGGCAAGAGCATCTTTTTCTTGCTACTTTAAAAAAAATGAAGTATTAATATAATGAGGTAAATACCTACCATGGAAAGTTTCAGCCTGCATGTATGAAGTTTAACAAAATTACAATAATCTGAAAATGGATCCATATATTGGAAAATGACATACAGTTTAAGTGACCTAATACGTTGTAAATTGAACAATGATCCAGAGAAAATATATACAATCTGCAGATGAAGGTGAACCTTAATTATTAGAGAAGGTGATGTAGCCACATCTTTTCAAGAAAAGAAAGAATAGTAGCGTAATTTATTTACTCTCAAGGCATATGACATTATTTTTACCTGACAAGTGAGTTTATGATGCAATTCTTGTGACTTTATTTTGAAATAAAATTGGACTACGTAAGGGCTTATGAAAAGAATATCTAGAAATTCAGCATTATTCAGTTTTGCCTTTCATATAATTCTGAAACAGCTAGGTATACTGTTACTCGAAGTGACATTATGGTGTGAGTCTATTGCTGCTTCTGGGGCATGGCATGACATATGCACTACCTCTCCAGCACTGTATATGCCTGGAACTGCTTTGGGCATGATTGTTATAGTCATATTCATGGTGCATCAGAAAAAGTATTTTAAAGATTAATCTTGATATTAGTCAGAATTTATTCCTGGGAGACCTTGAATGATTAAATTAGTAGTTATCTGAAACATTCACAACTCTCTTGGCTTCTGATTTCTAATACAAAAACTTATTTATTTTGGACGAAGTCCTGTATTGTTAAGCTACATTCATGGCAGTCTAGAAGGCATTAATAGAGTTCTCTTCTGAGTTGCATCAATATGAACATGAGTTTCAGAAGTGCTAGAAGTGCTAGGCTAGTGTAAAAGCTGTTCAACATTTTTTTTTTAACAGTGTCACAGCAAGTCACAGAAGCCTTTAAGTGTGTATGCCTACATCTGTAGTTGTCTCAGTTCACTAGCAGGAACCTTTGTCAATGTAGAGTATCTCATGCTGTCATGTTCTGAACATCACCCAGTGAGGGAGAGTTCCTGGAGAAGAGCCTAAAGCCTACAAGTTTGGTTCTGTTTATAATGTGAAGATAGGACCGTCAGGAAAATATCTAGAAAATTAAACTTTGCCTTCTTCTAGGTGTCTGTTGAACTAAAGAAAGATAAACACTAGCATATTTATAGCTCTGCATAAGGACGTCTTTGGCCATCACTGTCAAGGTATGTAAAACTTGCCTGGAACACAATGAAAAGGCTGTGAAAAAAGAACAACTAGGCCTGTTGTAGACACAGCAGCTGATTCCAGCTCTTATTAACAAGAGCCCTTAGTACACAGAGCTACTATGTGGTGTTCATCATGTCTTTCTTAAAAATTCTGAGTTTGTGTTGAACCATGATGGCCGTCCTATTTAGATACTAGTATTCATTGTATTGCTATTTGGAGTTTTCTGGCAAACAACAGAAAAGCATTGAAATTTTGTACCCATCAGTGCTCAGAGATGATTATTGTTTTAGAAGGCTTACTCTTTGGATTGGTAGGAACTCAGAAAAATACATGATCTTTGCCAAACAGACCACAGAAGATATTGCTTGTCCGCATGTGCCAGAGATAATCCTATACATTTTGAATGAAAAGATCAGTGATCACAAATTCTAAAACATTCTCCAGCAGCATACACAAGTATTTGTGCAATCAAACAATATTCACTGATTTCTCGTTTCTCCCACATGGAGTTGTGTCAGTCCTCCTAAATCAGAGTTGTCATATTTCATCTGCTAATCATAGCATTTGTCTTCCGAAATTTGGTACCGTTTGACAACATTTGAAATCACTATGCGACATTTTCCTTCCTCAAATTAGATTAATATGCAAAATAGAGAGGTTGCAATGTATTTTCTCTAAAAATTAATCAGAGTGGGATGGGGAATGTAATTCTTGATTGTGTGAGTCCAAGAGATTTCCTTCTTTTTCAACTGTTATTTTTCCATGCAATTAAATTAAGATATTTCCAGCAGCCAGAAAAATTGGACACACATTACATTGACTTTTTATTGCCTAGAAGCAATGCAATCTGATTAAGTAATAGCTAACTTACTGATCACATCAATATTCTTCTGTGAAAGTTGTGTAAAAGTCATCATTTCAGAGTAGTAACCTATTAACTATGGAAATGATTAGTATGCTGGCCACTGGCTGCCAGAATCAGACCATGCCCAAGTTAGGAAGGTTTTCTTTTATGCAAGTTTGTTCTCTTTTGTACTGTCAGGAAGTTCAAATAAGATACAATTTCTGAAGAATCTGGTGAAAAAGGTCTGCTATAAATTTGAATTGCCTTCTTGATCACATTGAAGAGCATCTGACAGGCATAATAGAGATACAACTTGCAGTGTCACTTGTGATTCTTTAAAATTTAAATTGGCTTGTTGAAATATACTGTGAATGGTTGCGGATTTCTATTGTCACTTTGGAAGTTTCAATTTAGCATACTCCTTTTTAATATCTTTTCTAATTTAAGCTTCATTATATTAGTTTAAAAGAACTTTTTCTAAATGTAGAATTTCTAAATAATTGTGTAGATGCATACAAAAAAATAATTCCTAACTACTGTTATTCTCAGAATCTTGACTGTCAGGTGTCTTATATGACAAGCAAATACTGCAAAATCCTAGAATATGATTTTGAGAGGAATCAGTGGGGAATACATTATTAGGTGTTCCATAATCTTTGCAGGTAGTGGATTTGTCTCCTCAGAGTAGAAATCGTATTTCAGAGCAAGTGTGCATGGATCAGAGGATGCTGAGCTGTCACTTAGGGGCATAAATATTCACAAAAATAGCATTTTATTTTTAAAGCTAAAAGCATAACCACAGCTTTGTCTTTTCTGCTTATTTAGAAATGCATACTTTAGAACCTTCACAGTTACCAAGAAAAAAACTGTTCATGAAATAAAAGGATCTATTTTTCATGCTTGAAGTAAAAACTACATAAATTACAGCAATTAATCATATTAATTCCACAAACCATTTATCACATAGACTATATTGCAAACAAAATTCTTCTGGCCAGTGCACTAAAAAATTAATAATCTTTATATAAGATTTCCCCCTTTCCAGAAATTTAAAAAGTATTTAATGATAGATAATTATTCTTTTTCTAGATGAAGTTCCTTCCTTTAAAAATAAACAAATGAACAAACACAAAAAAAACCCAACAAAAAACAAACAAACAAAAAGTAAAAAAGAAACACCTTCAAATAGGTAAGTGATGTAAAGTGAGATAGAAGAGTCATAGCAGATACTGAAATTATTCTGTCACCATTGTTTTTATTTACTTTTACTTGGAAGACAAAGATGGTAAGGTAGGGAACATGACATAAGAGTAAGAGGGTGAAGCAGCAGTGGGGAAAGTGTGAAGGAGGAGAGTTTGCAAGCAAACAGCCACAGAATTCTGGTTTTATAGATCCATCTCTTTTAAAAAGTTCTTCCTGTATCTTATAAAAGCTGTGTTTCCTGCTTTGGCAGAGCTTTCGTCCTAGAATATGCATCTGGATCCTGTCTTCTGGTTTTCCTCAATGACATTTGGTGAAAAAGTGATATACTACAGCTATGTCCTTCCCTTAGAAGCTCTCAGTGTAGCAGTAACACTATTTTCTTATTCCTTTGCAATGCGATAAGCTTTTCTTTACCTCATCTTTATCCGTAGACTATTCTATGATACCCTGAGAGGAACTCATTGGTCATACTTTCTCATTCTTGTGTTTGTCAATGTTCATCATTGTATGATCAATAATTTACTGGCTGCATTCCTATAACAACACAAAGCAGTGGCACAAAGACATCCCAGGAATGTCTGTTGTCATTCATGGCTCCCTCAGTTGCCCACTGTTATTGTGACATCTCAGCAGTGGTTTCATATATGCAGTTATCATGCTGCTATCATAGAGCTTTGACCCAAAGCTATGCTTTCATTTGGAGAAGTCACCAGTGCCCATTTTGCACAATCCATTTTATTAACTGAATATACTATGTGCTGGGAGAAGTGCATTATAGTGATGACTGACAGGGCAGAATCTTGAAAAGAACAAAATCTTTTTGCTGTTGTGTTGTAAATGCTTTCTAGCTGGGAAACTTTTGCATCATTTATTTTTTTACCTTATTGTGGTGCTTTTGTAGTAGGTGTTACCTTGCTGCATGAATGGTCTGAAACTATATGGGACAAGAGTATTCTCAGCGTAGAACGGCCATGCTACTGCTCGTTTGTGTAGGAGGAAGAGCTGCTCTGGGGAGAAATGTACTCCCACAGGAATTACAGACTATTGTAAGCATCATCTGTTTCATCTAAACAGATAACATGATTTAGAGATGAGGGCACCTCTTTGGTTGTGGTTTCTTTAGCATAAGCATAAAACAACACAGTTTGCATATTAAAAAAATAAAAGTCAGCAGTATACCCTTGCAGTGAAGAAATGCAACTGGACCTTGGGCTGTATTAGCAAGTACTCAGAAAGTCAAGGGAAGCAATTCTTCCCCTCTAGCATTTATATAAGACCATGTCCACTTTGGGACTCCACAGTACAAGACAGTCAGTGACACACTGTCAGAGAAGACCACCATGATAAGAGGGCTGAAGCACAACAGGAGAGGCAGAAAGAGCAGGATTCGTTCAGTCTGAAGAACAGAAGGCTGAGGGGAGACCTTATTGCTGTATAGAAGTACCTGATGGGAAGGTACAGAGAAAACAGCCAGACTCCTCTAGAAGGTGCACAGTGGTAGGATAAGAGGCAACAAAACCAAGCTGGAGCTTAGTAAAGTTTGGTTAGATATTAAAGAAAAAAAACTTCAACCTGAGTGTGGTCTGATGCTGGCACAGGTTGCCCATACAGGTTGTTGGATCGCTATTATGGAGATATTCAAAACAGAACAAGACAAGGCCTGAAGCAACCTGGTTTAACTAGACCTGCTTAGAGAAGGAGGTTGGTCTAGATGGTCTTCGCAAGTATTTTTCAACATAAAAGTCTTACACATCAATGACTGTGAAAAAAATCAGCCTAAATTAAATACTCCAGTATATGAAAAGAAGGTGAGAAAGAGAACATGACAGAATTTTACATCCAAATTGTCTAAGCTGTGTAGCAGATCACTGCAGCCAGTATTTGGATCACAAAAGGAAACATAAAACCCATTAAAATTTATAAATATGTAATAGTAGAGAAGTTTACCAAATTTCTTTATTATTATCAAAGTAGCTAAGGAAATAATATCTCATCACTTATTTGGTGCATCTGAGATGTTTTCATTGTAATTGTGGTTGTCATTGCAGTACATTTACATTGCAAGTGATGTTCTCAGGTTAAGGTTCTCTGTGGCTGCTGTACTGGCATAATACTTTATCTTATTTGTCATCCACAGCGTGTGATATGTTATGACATGACATAAAGCTGTGCAACATGAAACAAAAAAAAAGGCAAGTCATCCACTCTGACACAATGTCTGTAGTGCAAAACAATTTTTTGCTTCTAATTCAAGCCTCAGAACCAAGCACAACATATCAGTTGTCAATCGTGACTTGTGTTAATGCAAATATATTACTTCCTAAAAGAAAATAAGGCTCCAGAAGTACTATTTTTATTTTGTTGCAAACAGTTTTGTCCTTGGTTTTTATTATGTAAGGCTATTAGACTTCCTACATAAAACGTATTAAAAATGCACTTCCAAAATTCTTTGTTTTAACAGCATACTTTTCAAATATTAGGTAAGTTTTTTTTCTGTCATGATGGCTACTATGACAGTAGAAACTAATTGTATACATTAAATGCTAAAACTAGCAGATCAGGTCAGACTAACTCGAATCACAATAGAGCCTGAAAAAATAATGGAATTTGAAGCAGCTTCTCTGATAATAACAAATAGCCTTTGAAGAAATAACGTCAATATTTTTCCTCTTCTATAATGTGCATGATTACAGTATCCAAGCATCTCGCATATGTCTATAAGTTTTTCCTCACACGTGCATTTTCAGAAAGAATTGTAATGAGTGTTTTTTGATTGCTTACTTCTTGATCGACTATCCATAATCTACTGCAGTTCTTATGTTCACAGTTACAGTAGCTACAGGATTTGAAATTTTTCTGGAAAGGTTGGATATTTATGTACTTACACAAAGATGATCTACCACTTCTAATGATTTCTTGAATATGCAGTATTTTAAGGATTTTATTGGCAACAACTTTAATGTCATTGTAAGTGTTGTGCTGATAGATTTACAGTGTCTTCATAGAAGCTAGCTCCTGTGTTTAAAAGATAATGCTCCTGGTTGTATAAGAAAGATTGGCTTTGTAACCTTTCCACTGAATGAAGTTTTGTGAGCATTAGTGTGGCTTTCTGAAAACTTGAGATGCGAGAACCCATGCAGTTTTTTTGTGTGAATAAAGTTATTAATAATTGTCAAGAATATAAATTGCTGATACTTCCTTAAATACACATTGTGTACAATCAATTGGTGTGTTGTATACCCAGTTTCAGATATTTAAGTTTCTGTCCTTCCACATATTTGCAGCTGTAGGTTAAAGGAGAACCAAATACTTGTATTAGGCACAGACAATCTCCAACCAGAATGATAAAGAGTATCAGAGAGAGGAAGAAATTGTCAAATATCTTCTCTCAATAACAACAATGCGTGCAACCTAAGGTTACATGTGTGAAGGTTTAAATAGCTCTTCTATCCAAGAATCATGTGTGGACATAATAAAAGACTATCATCACTCTATACTGGATTTTAAATTTAAGGATTTTTTTTCTTAAATCAAGATACAAACTGGTTCTATCAAATAACACAGGTGATTTACTAAGTAGTAAAGTATTGTTCTAAGAGTTGTCTTGGATATGTTTAAAGAATCATAATTCGCATTATAGAGTCTTGCATACTGTCTCACAGTTCTTCTCTGTTAAAATTGTATGTACTCTTTTTTAAAGAATATATGAGAAAATACATCCTTTTATGATGTAGTCTCTTCTTTGACAGTCATATTTTCCACAATGAAGCTGTGTACATTTGTTTTTGAAGGGCAGATTCAATGAGGTTAATTTTTGGCACAATAACATGATAACTCATTGAGTTGCCCTGATGTGTTTGTAGTATGTACTGTTCTCCTGTTTCATACTGAATCCTACATCATAGAAGATATGCCAGGTTCTAAGAAGCCTGGTATAACCAGTTTTTATTTTTGTGTTTTTGAAATTAATTACTTTTTTATGAAATGGACTGGAAATGTACCCTGTGTATACTAACATTAATGTACTTTTCTATAATAATGTTTTATTACCTTACTGTGGGAAAACTGCACCTTATAGGCAGGAAAACCTTCTGATTTTTTGGCTTCCAATATTCTGTTTTTGTCTGTGAAATTTCTCTGAAACTAAAAGTCTTTCTCTGTTATTTCTTCCCCTGAATTTCTAATGGTTCATAAAAATAAGAAAAATATTAAAACAAAGCAAAAGACAGAATTATGTATAAATTTTTATTCATTGAAGGTTTCCTCTTCTAATTTATGTTCTGTGTTTTCCAGCTGAAATTTCAACATTTAGATGTTATTTCAGTGAACCCCGTTTCCTACAGTCCTGTGCCCCCTTACCTGGTAGAGTTTGGGAGATGTGGTTCATTCCCAGTCATGTTTGGGTTATCACTGGGACCCGTTGACTCAACAGATGTTCCATTTTCTAATTTAATAATGCCTAACCATGTAGATCAACCAATTCTTTGGATAGCTTTTGGAGAATGAGCTCTATATTGTTCTGCTCTTCAGCTATGGGGCTTTCTAATCACTTGCAATGACAGAGCTACAGTTGCACTTCTTGAAAATTTGATCTTCAAAGAATCAGGGTTCCAGAATGATCCCATTAAGTGATCCAAGTAGGAGAATAATGCTGCTTGTGAAGATGCTAGTGGGGAAAGCTGAGACAAGCCTACGAAATATGTCAGAGATGAGCAGAATTTAGAAGACCAATTCATAAAGGCATCATTGTTGCTGTAAGACAGTTTTTTTTTTTCTCCATAAAAAACACATTTAACAAAGAAAACAGAGCAATGAAAATTAGGTGGGTTGACCTCAGCTGGCATCTAGATGCCCACTGAGCTACTCTTTCATTCCCACTCCTCAGTGGGATAGGGGCAGAAAATAAGATTAAAAACTCATGAGTCAAGATAAAGGCAGTTTAAAGAAGGAAAGTAAAGGCTGAATGCACAAGTGAAATGAAGCAAAGCAGTTATATTCTCTAGCTTCCATCAGCAGGTAATACCCAAGCACTTTTTGGGAAGCAGGGCTCCAGTGTGTGCAACAATTGCTTTGGAAGACAAATGCCTCTATAACAAGGTCCCTCCCCCTCTTTCCTCCTTTCTCTTAGCTTTTATTGCTGAGCATAACATCATATGTTATGGAATATCCCTTTGGTCACTTTGGGTCAGTTGTCCTGGCTACATATCCTCTCAGCATCTTGCCGATCCCCAGCCTGCTGGCCTCTGAGGAGAGGTTGGAGAGACAACGTCGATGGCACGTGAGCACTGCTCAGCAGTACCAAAACATTGACATGTTATCAACACCGTTCTAGCTACAAAGCTCAGCACTATGAGGGCTGCTATGGTGAAAGTTAACTCCATCTCAGTCATACCCTATAAAGAAACTTCGGAAAATTGATAGTTATTCATTGCCTATAGAGAAAAGGAGACTGAGCCTAATATACTAGAGTGTTAGCTGAGGAGTCAATCACTTTTACAAGTTCATCTCTTGCCTAGGCAAACACAATGTTTCTTCATGTCGATCCATTGGGTGCTGACACCATATAATTTTGTAAGCATTTCTTTTTCATCATGTTACTCTTCTTTGTCCATCCATTCACCAGCTCCCTTTAATTTTATGATAAAGTAGTACAAGCCTCTCACCTTCACTTTCAGGTTTCTTCCACCCTTCCTGTCATCTGTAATTCAGTGTCAAGAAGAATATTGCTGCAGACTACCAGTCTATGCTGACAGCTTCTATTATGCTCCTCAGATAAGCACAACCTGATAAGGAAGGGAAGTTGGCAGTAATTTTTGTTTTGAATATCTGTTTTTCTTGGAGAAGTCCTTCAAATGGGCTTTGTGTCAGCATTCAAAAACTGTTATTAACAACTGTATTGTTTTCATTGCTTATGTACTGAGGGAATGTAGTTAGTTTGCATAGTTTATAAATTGGAGAGAAATAAATAAAAGAAAAAAGAAAACAGAATTGGGAAACAGTCCATGTGTCTAAAGGCATTTCCAAAGGCTTTCTAGCCTGAAGAGTATTAAAAAAAAAAAATCACCAAGAACTTTTGAGACATTTTAATTTCAGTAGAAGATAGCTATTACCAGCCTGAGGAATACTGAGTGAGAGATTAGGTATGTTTACCAGCTTGAGATCTAATTAAAAATCTGTATGACAAAAGAAACGAAGGAGAACTTTTCTTATAATAAAATTCTCTAAACTAAATCAGAGACGTTGACAGAACTTGGACTAAGAATAAAGCTGAGAAGCTACGCTTTCTTTGAATACAATGTTCCAGTTAAAGACAGACAGGTAACAATGTTCCAGTCTATGCCAAACATATAAACCCCATTCTTTTATATGAAAATACATATAGCTATTTTCTCTTGTCACCTACCCACCTACAGCAGAGTAGACAGGTGTTTACTTTTTTGAAAACAACTGAGTTTTGAAGAATTACCTTTATACTCAGATTTGGAACTGTCAAGTTTTTGCTGCAGCAGTTGAAAGGACACTTGAGGGGTTTCAAAAGATTATCAGCATTTTAAAGAGTTGAAAATTTGTTTTTCACTAATACATTAGAATAGTGAGCCTGATTTCTAAAATTTTGCCAAATTCAAAAAAAATCAATTAAATACGCAGAAGATAGTTGAGAGGAAGATGGAAGGTCAGTTCTTTGAGGGAAAAAAAATAATGAATTTTAGGGCACAGGCACAGGCTTTTCCTCTGTTTTTCCCCCCTGCAAGTGTACCATTAGATTACCTCTGCCCCAGTTTGTCTGATGTTTCTCCAAGTTGCAAGTGTCATGCTATCTCATTGCAAAAATTATCACAAAGATAGCAATGCTCACGGTATCCTATACGGTGTCATGACTAAGTTTGGTAAGTTCTAGTGCGAAAGTTGCGTGAAGCACTTGCTTCAGTTTTTTAATATTCTCAACTGAATGAACATTTTAACTTTTTCCCATTCAAACTTCACCTATTCGCTTATTTTTCAGAGACTGCTCATTTGTGAGCAGAAAAGATCCTTGTAGTCTCTTTCATGAATGCTTCAGTCTTTTTGTGTCCTTTTTTTTCCTTCAGCATCTTTTTTTTAAGCTTTTTTTCTCTTTTATTGTGTTTTTTGTCGTTCCCTGTTTCAAGTAGATGCACCCAGAGGTTGTATGCTTTTTTGCTCATGAACATTAGTTTTTGTTTTCTTCAGCTTCCATCATTACAGTTCTACTAAGTGAGACAAAGTTAACTGCTATATGAAAGGACTTAATTTTATCTTTGTTTCAAACACACAAAATTTAAATTATTTGTTTGGCTCTCAATGTTTATAAGATAGTCTTCTAAAATCAAGATTAATGCATACGTTGTAAATAACATTTAAGCAACATGTGTTGGTGAAAACAAAGTACATTGATGGAAAAACTCATTGATATTAGTGTTGTTAGACGGGATACATATTAGAATAATAATTTTAGCTAAAATAGATTGAAAATAAGCCTATATTAAAATGAAGCCTAATTTAAATTAATTTCAGAGCAGAACTTTTGGTAACAACTTAAAGAGTTTGTTTCTCTTAGATATCTTTTAAAAGGACTATAGTTGAGATTTTAGACTCTGTACCTAGATAATACTGCAATATTGCTGAAAGAGTCGTTCGAATATTGTCTTGAACAAATAAGTTTGCCAGCTGTTATATATTGATTTTAATGTGTTATGTTAAATGTCACAATATTATTAAAAGATTTTAAGTTTACTTTTCACTTCCATAAAAGAATCGTGGAGGAACTTATCTACCTTAGATCTAGATGGCAAAATAATTTTAGCCTAACTACATAGATTAATGTCTTTATTATGTGTGCAGTCACTTTCAAAACACCTATAATTCTTGGATAATTTAATAGTGGGGAAAAAAAGTTGGCATATACAAATCTAGTGACTCGGTCTTCTGGAAAGAAATAGAAAGATAATAGCAAGAAGCAGAACAAGGCAGGTGTCTAACTTTATTCAGAACATCAGCTTGTCTCAAAAGAAAGAGTAATAAAATTATTAATGTCACAACTACTTAATATTGGTCAGAAAGAATATTCATTAATTTGCAGACTGGAAAGATCAATATTGGATAGATTTTCTTAGTATTCATTGTGTCTTCCTCTGAGGCTTACTTTGAGACATGGAGATATTCAGACTGTATACACAGGTTCCTTTAACAACTTAGAAGAGAGGAGAAATCCGATCTGGTGTTACTCCATCCCAAACATTTTATAGCTTAGGGAGGATATTTAGTGGCTGCCAGGAGCGTCAAAAATTTTTTTATTCTAATTTCTTTGTTTGATAAGTAGAATCAATGAAACTATTTCCTTAAAGTCCATACTATATCAGTCAGTATCTGCTTTCTAAAACACCTCAACTTTCTAGAACTAAGAATCGTTCACTCCAATGACTGAATCATTTCACACACGGAAAATTGTTGCTGACTTCGGAATTTTGCAAACTGACATCTAATCCATATTGCTATGATTTTCTTTATTAGTGGATGATAGCTGATGTTGAGGCTGAACTGACAAGAATTAATAGGTCTTTAAGGCCCTTGGTACTTCACAGATATTCAAACTGAATCACTGCCACAGTGAAATGATTTTCTACTGCCATGATGTTCAGGTTTTTGAAAGGCAAGTGGTGGCTGGAAACCTGTCCAAATGTAAGGAAGATAGAAAGTGTTAATATCCCATGGCAGAAATAAAACTGATTTTCCCTATTTAAATATTGTCACTTAACATTTTATGAAATGTAATAGCCTATGTTGCTCAGGTGGCTTTTTCCCCTGGTATCTTGATTAAATATTTACTTTGCTGAAGAGTCAACAGAGGACAGAAAAATCTCTGAAAATACATTTTTAAACATTCTCTAAAGGTTCATATTAAAAAGGAATTTTAAACAGAACTCTGTAAAATGTATTTTATTTGCATGAAAAAAATATTTCCTATGTTTCTGAAAATGTAGATGGTTGCACAAGTTTAGGTCCTGAATTATTCATTCACAGATATTTGCTATGTACAAATATGGAGGAAAAAAATACTGCCACCCAAATAAAAACCAAAAAACTCAGACCCTGCTTTGGATAAACTAAATGCCAATTAGAAATTACAAATAAATTACATCAAACATGGTTGGATCAGTTCATCTGCAATTTGTTACTAAAAAAATGACATACAAGCTTTTTAGAAGGAATTTGTGCAAAGGAAGTCTACAAATGAGGAATATTATTGCAAAATTACAGTAGTATCTAGATTGATCTACAATAGATTAAGTTCCTTTTTGCTGAATTTTTCACAGTTACGGTGTTTCAAAATTTTAAGGAATTTCAAACAATGGAAGAAATCAAGTATCCAGATTCATTTTTACAGCAAATACAGGCATAAGGATGACCTGTGAAAAGGTAAGCAAATTGTCCATAGGTAGGCCATAAGAGAAAAACTGTTCTTTCTAGGAAGGGTTTGTTCAATAACTACTATCAAAACACTAGATTTCCTAGTACAGTGGCAAAATAAAGCACCAGTTCTAGTATGAAGTCATCTGGGGTGCATTAAGAAGAGTGTAGCCAGCAGGTCGAGGGAGGTTCTCCTTCCCCTCTACTCTGCCCTAGCGAGGCCACATCTGAAGTACTGTGTCCAGTTCTGGTGTCCCCAGGTCAAGAAAGATGAGGAGCTACTGGAGAGAGTCCAGCAGAGGGCTATGAGGATGATGAGGGGACTGGAACATCTCTGCTATGAGGAAAGGCTGAGAGAGCTGGGCTTGTTTAGCCTGGAGAAGGCTGAGAAGGGACCTTATAAATGCCTATAAATATCTTAAGGGTGAGTGTCAAGAGGATGGGGCCAGACTGTTTTCAGTGGTTCCCAGCAACAGGACAAGGGGCACCAGGCACGAACTGAAGCGTAGGAAGTTCCGTCTGAACATGAGGAAGAACTTCTTTACTTTGAGGGTGACAGAGCCCTGGAACAGGTTGCCCAGGGAGGTTGTGGAGTCTCCTTCTCTGGAGATATTCAAGACACTCCTGGACGCAGTCCTGTGCAGCCTGCTGTAGGCGACCCTGCTTCACCAGGGGAGTTGGACTAGATGACCAACAGAGGTTCCTTCCAACCTTGACCATTCTATGATTCTGTGATCATTTATCAGAGATTATTGTGTGGCTTGGCCTGTTTTCTGAAATGACCAAAAGGCAGGATTGTTGTGATGAACACAGAAGTCTGGTAGGAGTCACACTGAAATAACCAGAGTCTTTTTTCCAGAAGCCGCAGAAGGATGGTTTGATAGTATTCTTGTTCCATTATACAATTGTAAGAATTGGTGAACTACTGTTTGACAAACGTAATGTGTGGCCAGCAGGTCGAGGGAGGTTCTCCTCCCCCTCTACACTGCCCTAGTGAGGCCCCATCTGGAGTACTCTGTCCAGTTCTGGGCTCCCCACTTCGAGGAAAGATGAAGAGCTACTGGAGAGAGTCCAGCAGAGGGGCTACAAGGATGGTGAGGGGCCTGGAACATCTCTCCTATGAGGAGAGGCTGAGGGAACTGGGCTTGTTCAGCCTGGAGAAGGGTGCGAGGGGACCTAATATATGCTTACAAATATCTGAAGGGTGGGTGTCAGGAGGATGGGGCCAAGCTCTTTTCAGTGGTGCCCAGTGACAGGACAAGGGGCA